>JGI20156J14371_10004596_pt1 | contig 9892 bp, 6 predicted proteins | sample COG_06_FD_14371 | JGI IMG/M metagenome (IMG submission 14371) | reverse complement strand
AGTCCATGAATCGAACAATGATCAAAAGTTGTTACGACACAAGTGACAACAGAGCTAGAGAAATGCAAAGTAGAGGAAAGTGATAAAATGCAGCAGGTGCTTTCGGCTGGTCTTGTGCACTTCAACGGGCACAATTAATCGGAATGGTCGGAGTCTCAAAGACCTCTCCAAATGAATTCAGGAACTGAACAGATGCAGGTGAATTAGTGTTCTCTCCATGACAAATTCAAAGAGTTTCATGGTCTTCGTGCAGGGACTCGGAATACCTGAAATCGTTCCTGATTATTTGTTACTTTCGGCGTAACGATTGTAATTCAGTCAATTTATAGAACACAAAAATGATTCACACTCAAAACCTAATCGTATGAAGAAGCAAACAATTCTATTTATTCTTGGGCTTGGTTTGTCTCTGCATTCTTTTTCCCAAGGTCTCATTCGTTTGTCGCCAGAGGAAAGAGCTACATATCCTGAGATGGATGCACAGGTCATGGGTTATGCAAAAGATTTTCCAGCACGTCACGATATGTTAGCTTATGCACCGCCGGTTCAATTCCAGGAAGGAGGAACATGCGTTGGTTTTGCCGCGGGGTATTGTGCCCATTCAACTATGTTGAATAAAAGCATGGGGTTAACCCATCCAAATCATAAATATGTTGTTTGTATGGATCCGTATTTCATTTACTCATTCATCAATTCGAACTATTCAGACCCCTGCGATGAAGGGTTGACGTTTCCGGATCTTTTTAAGGTCTTCGAAAACGTTGGGAATATGCGTGATATGTATCCTCCAGTTTTGAATTGTTCATTCAGTTGGACCGGGAGTAATGGAGAAATTTTAAATGAAAATTTCGAATATTTTCAAGCGAGTTTGCCATTTCGAATTTCGGACTGGGGCTTTTTGAATTTAGAAGAAGGTGATTGGAAAGAAACCATGAGAACTTTCTTGGCAAATGACGTTCCTGTTATCGTCGGCGCTGACATTGATAACAATTTCGATAATGAAACAAGAGGTGGTAAAATCCAGGATAACGGAGTTTACTACGCTACCCCAGAAGAGAATGGTGAGAAAGGAGGTCACGCTATGTGTGTTCTTGGATACGATGATTACAAGGCAGGTGGGTCATTCCTCGTTCGAAACAGCTGGGGTGGGCAGTGGGGAGATGGTGGAAATGTTTGGATACGATATTCGGATTTTCGTGAAATTGTGTATGCTGCTGCAGTGATCATTCCCGAGAATTGGTATGAGAATCAAACGAAATCAGATGATTACAACATTACTTTCAAGGAGACTGAAGTTGAGGGGGTTGAATATGGTGTCATTAGTGCCAATGGAGTCATATATGAAGGGTTTTATGCTAAAGATCGCCGTGTTTTAGGTTATGAAATATTTGAGGACGGCGGTGTTTACTTTGGTCAATACACCAACTTGGTAAAAGACGGAGTTGGTATCTTCTTCGATGAAGACAGCGAACGATACAAATGTGAATTCAAGAGTGGAGAAGTAGTCGACATGGTGAAGGGATTCGCGTCGAGTGCTGAGGAGCGGACATTCGAAGAGTCTTACCTTCAAAGTATTCTTGACGCAAGCGGAGACTGGTCAGAATTTGAGGGTGAATTACCATCAATTGATTACATAAAAGAATAAATTGGCACGATTTTGGGTTCACATTTCTTAATGAAATACCAATATCTAAATTTTATTGCCTTAGGGCTTTTCGCTGCATTTTCTTCCACTACAACGCTTCACGCTCAATTCTTGTCCAATGGGTCAAGTCCATATGATGCCCTTTTTGGTTCAGGCATTTACCAGAAGGGATCTGAACATCAATTGACCGTGGAAAATCAATCTGACCATGATTTGATCTTTTGTGTCGTTTCGGTGCGAACAGGTCGGACGATACGCAATGAATATGTTCGAGCTCATTCGGACTTTACGATGACGCAAATACCAGAAGGATTGTTCTATTGCAAACAAGTCGCTGGAAAAGGCTGGGATGCGTCTGCCGCGGTCAGTGGATTGGATTACGGCAACTTCCGATGGGCCAGGGTTTATTCCAAGAGCGATGAGCCTGAGGATTACTTGGATTTCCGTGATGAGAATTATTGGAAAAAAATCACAGTTACCATTGAGGCTTTTGAATGGCAAGACGGAGAAGCGATGGATGATATTCCCATTGATGAATCCGACTTCATTCTTTAAATACACCAAGCGATAGTTTACTAAATTGGAGGTCATGAAATGTGCCTCTTTTTTTGTTTGCCTACTATGGGGTTGTCTGTATTCAGCGCAGCCGTTGAATGCGCAGACCCAAGGTCACTTGGTGGCTGAGCTGTGGTCCACGCTGCTTCAGGCCAGCGGAAACACGGATGACTTCCCGCCGACCCTAGAAACAGTGGAGTCGGACGCGATGGGGCCGGCGTACTACAGTGGTGGGACGATTCATTTGCACCAAGGGCTGCTCGACTCGCTGCAGAATACCTTGTCGGATGCCGATGCTGCAAGGGGAGTCGCTTACGTCTTGGCACACGAGTTGGCCCATCACAACCGCGGACACATCGCAACGCATTTCGCGAAGAAATCCTTGCGTCGTACAGAGGTAGGGACTGCGATGCGGCAAAATAAGGCCTTATTTACCCTGAGCCACGAGACCGATGCAGATCAAATGGCCGGCCTTTACACGCACATTGCCGGGATTCCTGCATTGGATTTGGCACCGGAGGTTTTGCAGGCTATTTACACGGCTTACGCCATCCCAGATTCTCTGCCGGGGTATCCCTCATTGAATGAACGCCAACGCATCGCTACTAAAATGGCTGAGGAGATGGAAAACGTGGCACTTCTATATGATTTGGCCCTTTTTGCGACGGCGCTTGGGTTGCATGAAGAAGCAGAGAAGCTGGTGGTATCCTTGATTCGCGATTTGAGTTTTAATCCTACTGAAGTTTACGATATGCTCGCACTGATTCACTTCGATTGGGCAATTACTTTGTTGCAGGATGTGCGCTTGTCGTCGTGGCAATTCCCGATTCAAATGGTATCTCGACCATTTTCGAAGGAGTTGACCCGTGGGCTATCCTCTGAGGACGTGGTGACGGCTTTGTACCACCTGGATAAAGCCATCAAGTGGGGAAGCAAAGGAAATGTCGGTTCAAGTCCGGGTAAGAAGTCATCCGGTATTGTATTCAGTGCACAATGGCTCAAGCTCTTTGTCGAAGAAGCTCATTCGGAGCGCGGTCATCTCATCGCATCTTGTGTTGATGAGGAATCCAAGGTCTTGTTTGAAACCTTGGAGCGGTTCCTCCAAGGTAAATCCAAAAAGGCCTTGAAGCAATTGAATGCGGTCGAGTTTGTTCAGTTCAAGTACGAAGCCCGGGTGAACGCAGCCCTAGTCCAATTTGAATTGGGGGAACAACAGAACCGCAATGAGGAGACTCAAGCAAATTGGACTGAAATGAAGCGCACAGCCCTCATGACGAGTCGAGATAAGATGGGATTCGACAAAATCCGTTTGGGAAGCGGACTTAATGTTCGAATTCACAATGAAGCTGCTCCTGTGGTTGTTGAATTGCCAGGCGAAACTGAGCGTGTGCTCGCTTATTGGGATGGCAATACGTCGCCCGAAATGCCATTGGGTATTAATATGGGTGAGACGCAGCTTGACGAGGTAGCGGAGCACTTTGGGGCACAATGCTCGATTCTTCAATTGAGCTCGGCAGTGCTGCTGGGATTAAAGAATGATGGGTTGCTATTGTATTTCGGGATAGATGAAACGTTGCGAGGGGTAGTCTGGTTGGTGAAGTGATGAGGGATGGTTCCATCAACGGGTGCCATCGCTTTCTTGCTCTTATGGGCTTGGTGTTTTTGCTCGCAATCAAAGCAGATGCTCAAGTGCAGCAAGAATTGGATGCGTGCTTGCTTTGCCGGGAGCGTTCTAGACCCAAGCATTGCTTAAGGTGTCAGAATTGGGTGCTTGGAGATGAAGTCGAAGCAGCATCTGGATATCCAGCGATTACATGGGTCACGTATACCTCCATAATATTAGCAGAGAATGGTCTTATTGCAGAAGCGCAAGAGGCAATCTCTGAGGCACCACGGCTACTGGCGAAGAGTTTCGATGACCACGCGGAAGACATTTTTGATGATGTCAATCAGTGCATCTCGACAGCGAGACAACTGGGACAACTTGATGAAGCGCTGCAATTGATTTCAATGGCTGAATCAAGATTAAATCTGCTTGCTCCGGATCGCGCTGAACTTTTCATTCCCGAACTGATGGCGCAGCGAATTATGGTCTACAAAGAGGCCAAAGATGCGGATGGCGAGTTAGAGGCGCTGCATGCATTAATCGAATACCACCGAACCCTGCCAGAATCAAGTATGCTGTCGACTCTAGAGTCCTTGGCCGGTCAAAACTTGTTCAAGCAACAAGCTTACTCCGAAGCACTTTTGCATTTTCAAAGAGCCCAGGAAGCCTATGCGCTATCCTCATCCGGGTGTTCTCAAGCCTATCTCGAAATTGTTGGATGGTTGGCTTGGTGCAATCAGGAGATGCGGCGATATGATGAAGAGGTCCGGTGGCGAGAGGTGCAAATTGAGTGCAGACGAACAATTTTCGGTGATTCGGATACAGAGCTTCCTTGGTCTTTAGCGATGTTGGCGTTAAGTCAGATGAATCGAGGGCTCTGGGTTGATGCGGATGTTTTAGCGCATGAGGCTCTGTGGCGGTCCAAGGAGTTGCCCAAAAGCGAAAGTGATATTTTAAATTCTGTATTGACGGTATTGGCGAAAGTTCATGCTGGAATGGAACAAGACTCATTGGCATTGGCATTGGAATTGCAAAGGGAACTTCTTTTCGATAACGCCAAGATTACCGATACGTTTGAATATGCCGTTTGTCTAGGAAATATTGCCAGTTATTATCATGGCTCTGGAGACAATGAGGCGGCTACTGCATATGTACATAGGAGTCTCGAGGTCATACATGAGCTTTATGGGAGGAATGCCAAAGAAGCTGCAGCGCCATTGAATTTGCTAGGGTTAATCCATCAAGATTTATATGATTACGTCAGTGCGGAGGAATTTTTGATTAGAAGCTTACGCATCCGGGAAGAGTCTTACGGTATGGTCTCAATTCAAAGGTTGGAGTCACTGAATAATCTTGGGCTGCTTTATTTCAGCAAGGGAGATGTGAATGCTGCTGATTCTTGCCTGACTCTCGCACTTGATTTGGATGACAAATTGTACGGTGAAGGCTCAATTCAATCCATTACAATTTCCCTCAACTTGGCCCAAATGCTTATTGGGACGAATACTCAAAAGGCATACACTCTTACACAAAAGAGTGAGAATCATAGCCGAAGACTTGGAAGCCAAGAATTGCTTTCGCGCTCACTTAATCTCATAGCTGAAATTCACCTAAACAATGGTCAACTTGATCTGGGTCAGCAATTTGCAGAAGCAAGCGTGGAGTGTATACGAAATTCGAATAATGACATTGCATTATCTGGGGCTCTCAATACCCTGGGGCTAATTCAAGGGAAAAAGGGAGAATATCGTAGGGCCTTAAAGAATCTTCAAGAATCTTTAAGCCTCCGTGCAATAGTGTTTGGCAAAGACCATCCAATTTATGAAACCACCTTACATAATCTAACGACGGTATACTTCAATTTGGGTGAAATAGATATCGCATCACATTTATCCAAAGAAGCATTGCGTATCCGCGAGCAATTAGGACTTATTGATAGTGACTACTTGTTTACCCTTTCAAATTTTTCTGCCGTTTTAGATGGCATGGACTTGATAGAGGAATCGATCAGTATGGACGAAAAGATTCTTCGCCTCGGTCAAAAAATTCTGAAAGCTAATCACTTTTTATTGTGGCATGCCCGAAATCAGATGGCTCTGAAGAAGATTGAATCTGGAAACTTAGACGACGCTTCATCTATTATCGGAGGACTCGAAGTCGACTTGGGAGAAGAATCCGACGCTGAAAATTACCAGGCGAGAGGAAGGCAAGTTTTGTCGAGCAAGGCACTTCTTCTGAAGGAGCAAGGTCTCTTCTCAGAGGCATTGAAGACTTTTGAGAAATCTCTCCTGAATTATTCAGAATACGAAGCGAATGAACGGCTTTTTATACTGGGGGAACTTGGAGAACTGGAGCTTTTAACAGGTGACTCTTCGACTGCTTTGGATTATTTCAAGCAGCGATTCGAATTAAGTGCACAATGCGCTGAGGCGCTGGAGTCTTCCTTGGATGAGCGCTTACGAGAAACTGCTTACTTGAATCACATTGATTTTTTCAAGCGGACGTTGGAGTTGTCCATCGGCTCAGAGGATGAAAAATTGATGGATGAGTGGATCACTCTTCGAAACCGGGACATTGAGGTGACCAGGGATTATATGAGTGCATTGGCTGATTCCGAAAATGAGGCAGTCAAGGAATTACTGGAGGCATATGATGAAATCAAGAAAGAAATCACGGCATTACAGGAATCCGGTGTGGGAATTGTTGACTCGGCTCTTTTGTCGAGGCAAATGCAGGAGTCAACCATTGAGCGAGAATTAATTCAGCGAGCTAAGGATGAGGAAAAGCGGACTCGGTCTCAAGGTGTGCGGGATGTTATGAGGCGACTTGTTGCTGGGGAAGCCTACATTGACTTCATGCCGCTGGACTCGGTTTATGCCGCCCTCGTTATAACGGCGGAGGAGTCTAAAATAATTACGTTGAACACGGAAGAGAAGTTGAGTTCTGAATTGAGTTTTGTTATGGATTTCATTGAAGGAAACAAATCGGATGCCGAACTCGCCTTGTCGGTTGCATATGAGACATTTTGGAGCCCACTCGCTCGTCAACTTCAAGGAGTTTCAACATTGTACTTAAATCCTGACGGAGCATATGTTGGCATGAATCTCGGAGTCCTTGTCAACCCTGAAACTGGGAGGTACCTCATGGATGAAATCGCTTTGCGTTATGTTTCTTCCATTAGCGATGTCGTCAATGGCAATGCCAAGCCGCTCAAGTCGAACAGAGAAGAGGGTCAAGCGATCCTTTTTGGCGATCCAGCATTTTCTTCTTCGGTTCTTTTGGTGCAAGATTCGAGGCAAGTGACTCAAGGAGCAGTGAAGCCATTGCCCTTCACGCGAATAGAAGTCAACGAGGTCGGCGACCAATTGAAGGTGTCAGGTTGGAACGTCAAAAACCACCTCGGTAAGAGCGCTTCAGAGGAAAACTTGGCTTCGGTTCAAGCTCCAGAATTACTCCACATTGCGACGCACGGTTTTTTCTTATCTCCTTCATCGCAGCTCCCAACGAGAAATCAAAATCCGGAAATGAATAATCCAATGTTCCGCTCGGGCTTGCTTCTATCCGGAGCCAATGATGTCGGTGCTGAGCAGCAGGCCGTTCTAAATAAAAAAGGGTGGTTTACAGCTGCGGAATGTAGCAATCTCGAACTCAACGGAACTGAACTGGTCGTTTTGAGCGCTTGCGAAACAGGGCGTGGAAAACTTCAAGCGGGGCGGGGAGCCTTTGGGCTGCAGCGTGCCTTTCGTATTGCTGGCGCAGATGCGGTGTTGCTCAGCATGTGGAGCGTGGATGATTTGGTGACATCGCAGTTGATGGTGCGTTTTTATGAGCACTGGCTCGACGGAAACAGCGCGTCAGAGGCCCTGGAATTGGCCCAGCAAGAAATCCGTAAGCAATACCCTCATCCTTATTACTGGGGTGCTTGGATTTGTTACGGAGACTGAGAGATGTGGCTTATTCCAATAGCTTGAGGCTCTCCAATAAGTCCTTCTTTAGGTTTGAAATGCGCGTTCGAATCCGCAGGTTATTCATGTCGGGGAACTTGCTGAGTAGATTTGCTATGGATTGAAGAGATGTAGTCTTCGAGTAAAGATTCATCAAGCTAGCCTCCACTTCATTTGTCAATCCTTTTCTTTCTGCGAATGTGAGCCATTCATAGAGTGCTTCTGTATTCAGTTCCTGAACTACAGCGAGTTTATAGGCATCCGTTGCATTGTACCAGCTCGTGGTGTCAAGCAGCTTCAAGTTTGATTTTATTTCCATTTTGAGTCTGCGGTCGAGTACTACTGCCAATCGTTTTGACTCGAATTCATTGCTGATGAATGTGCCTAATAAGCTCAATGTTTTATCCATTGTGATTGTTTTCGGTTTTAAATACCAATCTAAATACCGTGAGGCTCATTTCCAATAATTGGTCAGTTATCGTATTTTGAACGCGTGAAGAGTAAAAATCGTAATCGCATTCAGCTGCTCATTAATCGCATACGCCTTTGTGTCATCTTCCTTGCCACGATTGCCGCGGTTGTAATGAGTCTACGTAAACTGGAAGAATTGCCATTCCTACAGATTCTCAATCCCACTTTAAATGCAAAATCTGACATTCAACTCAATGACTTGTATTACCGATTGGATCATTGGGGGAGCAGCTATCCGACTCACGTGACCTTAATTAATTCGGGCAGCCTGTCGCACGAATCAGATGCATTCAATGCAGAATTGCGTGAACTTCTTCAAACGGTCGATGCGGAGCGTCCCAAGGGAGTAGGGGTGGATTTGATCCTATCGGAAAAGCGATTAGCCGAGGATAGCCTTTGGATTGGTTTTCGTGATGCCGGCATGCAAGTGGTTTTTGGTGCTACGCCCTCGTCAGAGTACTCGAGCGGCTATCGGTTGGGGAATGTCGCTTTGCCGACAGCGAAGGGACGTACGATTCGCTCCTACGCATTCTCAGGTGAGGAAGCAGGCGGGTTTGCCAGTCTAGCAGAGGCTATAGTGGGACGGCCGGGTATCCGATCCGGGGAACAGGTTCTTCGGTTCTTGGGTTCGACACGAGGCGTTCGCGCGCTTGATGAAGGAGCAGCAGGAAAACTCCAGTTGAGCCAAGGCGACTTCGCTGCCCTAGAGGGTTCGGATTTGCTCAAGGATTCAACGGGCTGGTGGAGCGAGTGGGTTCGCAACCGGTACGTGATTGTTGCACACCTCGGAACGGATTCCATTTTCAATCCGCACGACGCAGAGGACAAGCACCGAACAGCTGCTGATGCCTCGAGCATTATGTTTAGAGAACGCGTAACTCCGGGAGCAGTGGTTCATGCGTTGGCTATTGAAGCTATGCTCAACGATGAAAAGGTGGCGATTCGGCAAGTCCCTTCATGGCTGCGAGGCCTTGTGCTCCTCATGGTGGCTATGGGCATTGTTTACATCAGTTTGTTTGTGAGCTGGGGCAAAAGGGTGAATGCCCTCGTATTAGGGGTGGTTTCCATTCCGGCACTATTGGTTGTTCTGCTACTCATGAATGCTGGGTGGTATTGGCCCATGACATCGTCGTTGATTGCCTTTTTATTCTTGGCGGAAATGGTTGAAATCATCGAACCCCTTTTGAAGAAAATTCTCCCCAAAACGTTTTTTCCTGAATGAAGCATCTTCGACTCCTTTTTACGGCCATGATTTTGTCGGCCACTCAGACGACTGACGCGCAGGTGGTCTCCGTTTTTCTTTCTGAAGGTTCCGTTACCATCAATGAGGATGCATCCATTGCGGGCCCGACTTCCCTGCTGCTGTATCCGGTAGATGCGTTCCAGTTTTCTGAATATGCTCAGGGTTTTTTGCAGGAGGACGATGGCGAGATTCAATGGGTGGACTTGTCCAATCTCAACACCATTGAAGCTTTGCTNGAAGCCGGCGAAGAGGAGGGGTTTTTCAGCCAGATTATGCACCTGATTTTCACGGAAGGCGTGATTTTGGATGAGGATGAGGTTGAAATGGCTGGTGCTGTTCGAGGCTTTGGAATGGCTGGGGGGGATGTTGCGATGCGATTTCAGCAGCGTTGGAATGGCTTCCGGATTGCTTCTGACACGCTGGTTATC
>JGI20156J14371_10004586_pt1 | contig 9900 bp, 6 predicted proteins | sample COG_06_FD_14371 | JGI IMG/M metagenome (IMG submission 14371) | reverse complement strand
TAGCCGTTGTCCGCATTGGGGTCGTTGATTTTCCCGGCGTATTCGATGCCCGCAGACCAACCTTTGCGCATTGCATCAATTCGGTAGGACCAGGCTCCGATGTTTTCGGGAAGCTGAAGCAATAAGGAGTCCTTGGCAATGGTTCCCCCGGATTGAAATTTGCTCACGAAACTTCCTCCCAGCATGATTTTGGTGTCCCAATCCAATCCTCCTTTGGATTCCAAAAGACTATTGAAGTCAATCGTGCCGTCCAATGCCCGCACCGTTCCGGGGCCATTGATAAGACGGCTATCAAAATCAAGCCGCTGCATTCCATACAAAGCCTTGATCTCGATTCCATTGACGGGGCGTAAAATCAACCGGACACCATCCAGGGCGTTGTCGATCCCCAAGGCCCGCTCCTCGTAGGAACGCAAAACGATGCCGCTGCCAAATTGCTCGTAGAAATTTCCGACGGTAAAATCCACCTTTCCTGTGGGGTCTGCATAGCGGGCATACCGGTATCCGATACCGCTTCCTTTGAAGCGTCCGGGAAATCCCAAGACCGCACTGAGGTATGATTCGTAGCGCATGCCAGCGCTGAATCCGCCTTGGTTGTAAATGAGGTTGCCGTAAGCGTTGAACCCTGTTTTTTCAGGCGGTACAATGGCGCCAATGATGGGGTCTTCGCTATACGATTGCCAGAGCATCTGAACATTGCCCGTTACAGAGCCGCTGCTTTGGTCTTCCAGCTGTCCAAAGGCGACTGCACTGATTCCAACAATGCTTGCTGCGAAAAGAAAAAATCGGGTCATTCAGCGAGTTTCAAAAGTTCTTCGTACACCTCTTCTTCGTCCCCATCCGAGTAATTGTTGTGCTGCCAGACGACTTGGCCTTCACCGTTCACTAAAAACGTATGCGGCACATTGACAACCTGCATGGCACGGGCAAAATCCTTGTTGGGGTCTAGCAGAATCTCGTAATCCCAGAGCACGCTATTCACATAAGGTGCAACGCGGCGGATGCTGCGCTGATCATCGATGCTCACAGCGACAATATTGACGCCTGTTTCATCCTGCCAATCATCGTAGAGTTCAGCGTAGTTGTTCAATTCCCGCTTGCAGGGGCTGCACCATGTTGCCCAAAAGCAAATCAGCGTTGGCTGCCCTTCGGTTACAAGTTGAGCCGTGTTAATGGATTCACCGGCTAGATTTTTGAGCTGAACACCCGGCAGGGATTGGGCAAAAGCCCCTGAGCCACATAGCGNGAGACACGCGACAATGGCAGCGTTTTTAAGTGNAACGGTCATAAGAATGGGCTTCATTTCAGGTTTGGTTGGNCAAATTAAGATGAATCAGATGAAAGCTTGTCGTTTTGAGGGTACAAATTCCACGCCAATCGAGGTATCTTCGGCCTCATGAATCGGAAAAANATNCCNTACATTTTTGCTTTCCTGGGGATTGCATTGACCGCAGGAGTGGCGTTTGCTCAACCGACTTTGGTGGATCCCATCGAGGTTTTTGAAGGGTCGCTGGACGATCCAGACACCGAAGAAATCGCGCTGCACTGGGACGTTACCAACTTGACGAACGATACAATGCACCTCATGGTGACACGGTCCATTGTTCAGCTGGTCAGTCCATATAACTTGCCATATGACGAGGACAATTCGGGCGCTTATGACCGGTTTTGTTGGGGCCCTTTGTGTTACCCTTATGGCACAAACAGCTCGTTTACGACAGATGCATACCTGGTGCACTTGCCGCCCAATGAAACGGACACCACGTTCATCGTGGACTATTATCCGGCTGGGGTGGCTGGAGTTACGGCATTGGATTATTGTTTTCATCCAGTCGATGACATCGACGCTGGAACATGCCAGCAAGTGCTTTTTTGCTTGGATGCTGCGAATTGCGCATTGAATATTGATGAAACAAGGATTGAATCATCGCCGGTTTTCCCTCAACCCGTGACGGGCATTTCTTCGTTTCCGTACCACCTCAATGGTGCCTCGATGGCCACTCTGAGGATCCACAATGCTTCGGGTCAATTGATGGAGCAAGAAACGCTTAGTGCCCAACATGGTATTGTGTATCTCGACGCAGCTGAGTACGCCCCGGGCATGTACATTTTGACCGTAGCTACACCCGACGGAGCAAAGGTTTCCGAACGTTTTATAGTGCAATAACCAAGCTGCGCAAACTCAACCGCAGGTAGAAGAACGATTGCGATGAATGCATCGAGCAAAAAAGCGGCTTTGGATTACCACAGCCAAGGAAGGAAGGGGAAAATCGAAGTTGTTCCGACCAAACCCTACAGCTCTCAAAAGGACCTTGCATTGGCATACAGCCCAGGCGTAGCAGAGCCTTGCTTGCGCATTGCCGAGCACAAGGAGGATGTTTATAAGTACACGGCAAAAGGAAACCTCGTAGCCGTCATTACCAACGGCACGGCAGTGCTTGGATTGGGAGACATCGGACCCGAAGCAAGTAAGCCGGTAATGGAAGGAAAGGGGGTTTTGTTCAAAGTTTTTGCAGACATCGATGTATTCGACATTGAGGTCGATGCCAGTGACGCAGAGGCATTCATCGCGACTGTCAAGGCGATCGCGCCGACTTTTGGAGGCATCAACCTAGAGGACATCAAGGCACCCGAGGCGTTTGAAATAGAGCGTCGCCTCAAAGCAGAGTTGGATATCCCGGTCATGCACGACGATCAGCATGGAACGGCCATTATTTCGGCGGCTGCATTGCTGAACGCGTTAGAATTGGCCCATAAATCCATCGATCAAGTTCGGATTGTGGTGAGCGGTGCAGGCGCAGCAGCCATGAGCTGCTTGGATTTGTATGAGCAGCTTGGAATGTCCGTGGCACAGGTGGATGTTTTTGATAGCAAAGGCCATGTAAATTCTGCCCGTGAAGGACTGGATGCTTCGAAGCAGAAATATGCAAGCGATCGCCGTTACGATGGACTCGCAGCGGCGATGGAAGGCGCTGATGTGTTTTTGGGATTGAGCAAGGGAGGTTTGGTAGAACCGGAGATGGTCAAGAGCATGGCAGAGAATGCCATCGTTTTTGCGCTGGCTAATCCCGACCCAGAAATTGGATACAAAGCTGCCATGGCCGTCCGCGAGGACATTATTATGGCGACCGGTCGCTCAGACCACCCCAATCAGGTCAACAATGTTTTGGGCTTTCCCTTCATCTTTCGCGGTGCGCTCGATGTTCGCGCAAGTGCAATAAATGATGCAATGAAGCTTGCTGCCGTCCGCGCCATTGCGGAGCTGGCAAAAGAAAACGTGCCCGATGAGGTGTCTGAGGCTTACGGAAATCAATCATTTGTTTTCGGTAAGGAGCTCATCATCCCAAAGCCCCTTGATCCTCGGTTAATTACCTATGTTGCTCCTGCTGTTGCGAAGGCGGCGATGGAGTCGGGAGTGGCTCAAAAGGCCATTACCGATTGGGAAGGATACAAAAAGGAGCTGTTGGACCGAATCGGTTATGACACCGGTTTTGCTCGGACCATCGCAGACCGGGCGAAAAAGTCACCCAAGAGTCGTTTTCGCCGAGGCGGATCACTACCGTGTATTAAAAGCTGCAGAGCAAGCGCTGGAGGAGGGCATTGCCCAGCCTATTTTATTGGGACGCCGCTCGGTTATAGAAGGATTGATCGAAGAACACAGCTTGGAGCTGGAAGGAGTGGAAGTGATCAATCCCCGTGCGGATGAGGAACATGATCGCCGGTGTCAATTCGGTGCGGAGTTCTTTCAACTCCGAATGCGCCATGGATTGACGGCAAGGGAAGGCGAACGTTTGATGCGCCAGCGAAATTATTTTGGAGCGATGTTGGTGAGAAGTGGTCAAGCAGACGCGCTCATTTCGGGTTTAACGCGCACGTACCCGAGTGTCATTCGCCCCGCGCTTCAGGTCATTGGAAAAGCAGACGGTGTCGATAAGGTGGCCGGCATGTACATCTTGGAAACCAAGCGTGGTCCGATGTTCTTTGCGGACACTACGGTGAACTTAAATCCCACAGCGGAGGAGATCGTATCCATCGCCGTGTTGACAGCCAAAGCGGTCCGCAACCTGCGGATTGTTCCTCGAATAGCGCTATTGAGCTATTCTAATTTTGGTTCTGCCGAAGGGGTCGATGCAGTAAAAATGGCAGAAGCTGCCCGAATTTTGAAAGAACGCCATCCGGACCTAATAGTCGATGGGGAAATTCAAGCTAATTTTGCCTTGAATGAAGAATTATTGGCGGAATCTTTTCCGTTCTCCAATCTCCAGAATAAAAGGGTGAACACGTTGATCTTCCCGAATCTTGCGGCGGGCAATATTTCATATAAATTACTCCAAGAACTGGCGGGAATTGAAGTCCAAGGTCCAATTCTATTGGGAATGCGCCAATCGTTCCATGTGCTACAAATGGGTTCTTCCGTCAGAGAAATTCAGGATATGGTGCGTTTGGCCGTTGTCGATGCACAAATAAAAAGCCGCGGATGATCCATCACTTGAGAGGAAGGCTGATTGAGAAGACCCCGACGTATGCGGTCATGGAGTGCGCAGGCGTAGGCTACCAGGTTCATATTAGTTTGAATACGTACGAGCAGCTGGGGAGGGATGAAAATGTGCTTCTCCATACGCATCTCGTGGTGCGAGAAGACGCACAATTGCTTTATGGATTTGCCCAACCGGACGAGCGCGAGTTGTTCTTGTTGTTGTTGGGTGTAAGTGGCGTGGGAGCGAATACCGCTCGGATGATTTTGAGTGCGATGGACGTTTCGCACGCAAGGCAAGCAATTCAGGCTGGGGATGTGGATGCAATGAAGTCGGTGAAAGGCATCGGGGCGAAGACGGCGCAGCGAATCATCATCGACCTGCAGGATAAATTGGGAGCCTTAGATGCCAGTGGAACAGTCCCTTCTGGAGGAAGTGTAATGCAGGGCAATAATTCCAGGCAAGAGGCGTTATTAGCGCTCACAACGCTCGGTTTTGATCGAGGCCGTTGCGAAAAAACATTGGACCAAATTCTCAAGGAAATACCGGGGATATCAGCGGTAGAAGACTTGATTAAACACGCATTGAAGCGACTATGAAGGGAGGCAGAAGATTGAATCCGAGTGGATTTCTCTTGATGTGCATGGGACTTTTGGCCTCTTGTACTGTTGCTGCGCAATCGAATGCTGTTGAAGATTCTATCGAAATCAATCTGCCTTTTCCGTTTGGAGGAGAGGATGCTTACAACCCGACCGAATCCCCTGCTGGTTTCGACTTTGCTTGGCCAGAGAACTTCACGTACGAGACGCTCTTCGATGAGGCCACCGGGTTGTACAGCATTCAACAGCGCATCGGAGACACTTTGTTGTACCGTCCCACTACATTTTTGACGCTGGATGAGTTTCTGAACTATGACATTACGGGAAACCTGACGGAGTACTGGAATGAGCTTCAAACAGAAGACGATGAAGCCGATCGGGCTTTTGCACCCAAATTAACCATGACAGCGAGCTGTTTGAATCGATTTTTGGAAGCAACGAGATCGAAATCAAGCCACAGGGCTCAGCTGAACTGACGTTTGGTGTCAACATTTCGGATACGGAGAACCCTCGAATCCCGGAACGGCAGCGTCGGATTACCACGTTTGACTTTGACCAGCGTATTCAATTGAACATTGGAGGAAAAATTGGGGACAAGATTGAATTGGGGACCAATTACAACACCGAGGCGCTCTTCGACTTTGAGAACCAAATGAACATTGGCTTCCAGGGGGAGGAAGATGATATTTTAAAGAATTTTGAGGCGGGACATATTTCCATGCCATTGCCCGGAACCCTCATTACAGGAAGTCAAAGTCTTTTTGGGGTCAAGTTGGAAACCCAATGGGGCCGACTGTACAATACAACCGTTTTTTCTCAGCAAAAAGGGGAGCGCAAGGAGATTGAGGTGGAGGGAGGAGCTCAAACGCAAGAGTTTGATATTCGAGCTGACGATTATGAGGCTAACCGACACTATTTCCTTTCCCAGTATTTCTTAGATCAATATGATCAAGCCATGCGGAGCTTGCCCGTTCCAAGTTCAGGGGTCAACATTACGCGGATTGAAGTGTGGGTGGTGAACACACAAGCAAATACCCAAGACGTTCGAAACATCATTGGTTTCACGGACATGGGTGAACACCCGGATTACATATCCTCCAACTTGCCAGTGGCAGAATTGGTGGATGATCCTGATTTGACCATTACCGATGCCCGCAACCCGACAAATGGCAACAACGAACTCTTTGGGATGATGGTGAGTGACCCCAANGTTTTGGGGTTCACNGGCGCCAACGGCGCCATCGGGTCCATGAACNTGGGGTTGANCCAAGGCATCCACTATGAGCGGGTGGGGAATGCCCGTAAGCTGGCACCTACGGAGTATACGTATAATTCTCGGCTAGGNTTTATCTCCTTGCGTCAAGCTCTGAACAATGCCGAAGTGCTTGCTGTCTCTTACGAATATACCTTGGGAGGGGAGACCTACCAGGTGGGAACCTTATCCCAGGATGGTTACAGCGCTCCGGACGCCTTGATGCTCAAGATGCTCAAATCGAGTATTACCCAATTGAGTTTAAGCAATGGCGATCAGTCGCCACTTTGGCGGATCATGATGAAAAACGTCTACTCGATGCAGGCGTTCGGGTTGAGCGAGGAAAATTTTCGGTTGAATATTTGGTACAATGATCCCTCAACAGGCGTAGACCTGAATTACATCCCGCGCAATCCGCTGGACGGCACACTGCTGCTGCAGTTACTGGGGATGGATCGGTTGGATATCAATGGAATGAATCAACCGGACGGTGTGTTTGACTTTGTGGACAATGCGGCGATTTCTGGAGGGACGATTCACAGTCAGAATGGCCGCATTTTCTTCCCATCGACGGAACCTTTTGGATCCAACTTAAAGAGAGAAATTGAAGCCCGCGTTGACGACCCGGATTTGGCGGCGAGCTTAATTCAGACCATTGTTTTTCAACCTCTTTACGACAGCACGAAAACAGCGGCGCAGCAGATTCCATCACTGAATCGCTTCCGAATCAAAGGAGAGTTCCAAAGTCAGACCAGCAGTGAAATTGCGTTGCAAGCCATGAACATACCGGAAGGTTCGGTGAACGTCACGGCGGGTGGAGTTCGTTTAATCGAAAACCAAGATTACACGGTCGACTACCAGTTGGGGCGCGTCCGAATCATCAACGATGGATTGCTGGAATCCGGTCGCAACATTAAGGTGTCGCTGGAGAGCAATTCTCTTTTTAGCATACAGACCAAAACGATGATGGGGACGAGGTTTGACTATGCCCTCAGCGATCAGTTTAGCATGGGAGCCACCTTGTTGAATTTGCGCGAACGCCCCTTGACACAGAAGGTGAACATCGGGAATGAGCCGGTGAATAATTCCATTGTGGGAGCTGACTTCAAGTACCAAGGGGAAAGCCAATTCTTGACCGAATTAATTGACGCGCTGCCTTTTTATGAGACGAGTGCGAGTTCGAGCATTGACTTCGCGGCAGAAGCCGCCTACCTCATCCCAGGGCACAGCCGGGCGATTGGACAGGACGGAAATGCATACATCGATGATTTTGAAGGCAGTCAATCGGCCATTGATATCCGCTCGGTGAACCGGTGGTTCTTGGCATCCACGCCCAAACTGCAGCCGGATTTATTTCCAGAAGGCAATTTTGAGGACAGCCTGCTCTACAACTACAACCGAGCTGCACTGAGCTGGTATACCGTCGACCCTCAATTTTTCCGAGGATCGGGATTGCAGGACGGTCAAGTGAGTGCCGAGATCAAGAGCGACCACCGAACACGCGAGGTGCTGGAAGGAGAAGTCTTCCCGAACCGGGAGTTACCGACGGGTACCCCACCGAATGTTCCTACCCTGGACCTGACCTTCCGGCCAGAGAATCGGGGGCCTTACAACTATGAGCAGCCAGAAGGTGCGAATGGAGTTTCTGCGGGTCTCACCCCGGAAGGGTCGCTCGCAGATCCTAGCAGCCGTTGGGGGGGCGTCCAACGCGCATTGACGACCACCGATTTTGAATCCGCGAACATTGAATACCTCCAGTTCTGGTTGATGGACCCGTTCAATGAGGATTCGGAAAATGTCACGGGCGGGGAATTTTACATCAATTTGGGCAATGTTTCGGAGGATGTGTTGAACGACAGCCAACTGTCGTATGAGAATGGATTGCCTTCAGCCAACAACCCAGATTTGCCCACTTTGGAGGGGGTTTGGGGTGTGTATCCGGACCCTACAACCTTCAACGTNGTCAACGCTTTCGATAATACATCGGGCAATTATGATCTGCAGGATGTGGGATTGGATGGTCTTCCNGATAACGAAGAACAAAACTTTTTTGCAGATTGGTTGAGCGCGGTCCAAGACTGGGTAACGCCAGCGGCTTATTCGGAAATTGCAAGCGACCCTTCTGGCGATAACTTCCGTTATTTCCGAAATCCAGAGGCGCAAGCAGCCGAAGAGACGATTTTGGAGCGATACCGTCGTTTTAACGGATACGAGAACAACTCGAATACCGGGTCACCAGATGGCTACCCCATCACATCCACAACGATACCCAATACNGAGGACATCAACCAAGATATCACCCTTTCCACGATTGAAAGCTACTATCAATACAAGGTGTCTTTGAAGCCACAAGATTTGGGGGAATTCAACATTGGGAGCAACTACATCACGGATACCTTCGAGCAGGTTGTAACCACGGCCGATGACCAAGACCGCACGATTCGCTGGTACCAGTTCAAAATTCCTGTTCGCGAATTTGATAAAAGAGTTGGGGGCATTACCGATTTCCGCTCGATTCGCTTCATCCGCATGTTCATGAAGGGATGGTCTGAGCCGGCTACCTTGCGATTTGCCCGCCTGGAGTTGATCCGTGGAGAGTGGCGACGGTACCTGAATTCGTTGGCGGGTCCCCAGGAGGTCGAACCGGATGATCCATCTTCAACATCTTTTGCGATCAGTGCAGTGAACATCGAGGAAAACGGAAACCGTGAGCCGGTGCCGTATGTAACTCCTCCAGGCATCCTGCGCGAGATTGACGTGGGAACGGCGAATCAACGGCGATTGAATGAACAATCATTGGAGATGGCTGTGTGCGGTCTCAAAGACGGTGATGCGCGCGGTGCGTATCGAAACATCAATTTTGATATGCGGATGTACAAGCGATTGCGCATGTACGTTCACGCCGAAGCGGGACCAGACGGGACAACCCTCGAAGATGACGACATGACCTGTTTCATCCGATTGGGCAATGATTTCGAGAACAACTACTACGAGTATGAAATCCCAATGAAGGTGACTCCTTGGAATACGGGAGATGAGGACTTGATTTGGCCTGCACAGAACAACATTGACATTGAATTCCGCAAGTTGCAGAATCTCAAAATTGAGCGTCCATCGGGCTTTCCTCTTTTCGAGGAATACACGGGGATGGATTCTGAATACAATGCACGGCTTGCGGTGAAGGGAAATCCCAATTTGGCCAATGTGGTGATGGTGATGGTGGGCGTGCGGAATCCGGACAAGGATGACAATGTGTTTGATTCAGAAGATGATGGATTGGATAAATGCGGGATCGTTTGGGTGAATGAAATGCGCTTGGCAGATTTCAACCAAAAAGGCGGCTGGGCGGTCACGGCCCAAATGAATGCCAAGCTTGCAGACCTTGGAAATGTTTCGGTGGCAGCCAACATGTCCACTCCTGGATTCGGAGGTTTGGAGGAGCGAATTCAAGAGCGGCAGCGAGAGACCATCCAAGCGTTGGATGCCTCTGGTACCATTCAGCTCGGCAAGTTGCTCCCAAAGAAACTGGGTATTTCGTTGCCGATGTACCTCGGTTATTCTCAGCAGGTTTCGA
>JGI20156J14371_10004582_pt1 | contig 9905 bp, 7 predicted proteins | sample COG_06_FD_14371 | JGI IMG/M metagenome (IMG submission 14371) | reverse complement strand
AAGCCAAATAGCAGGTTGACATTTATTAGCAAAAGGATCACCTTTATGAAGTATATGTTTCCAAAGATTTTTATCACTACTAGTTGTATAATTAGAATCAGTTAACCAAAACCATAAAGTAAATGAATATTGATTTAAATTAGTAGATTCAGGCAAAAATTTAGATTCGATTATTTCAGGAATAATAGCACTTTTAGCTTTATTAATAAAATTTGGATTTTTTTTTTTATTTTTTAATAAATCTAGATATTTTATAATAATTTTATAAAAGACATATAAAGAAATAATAAAACTAATAATAATTAAGTAGTTCATATATATATTATATATAATATATATAAAGATTATTAATTAAATTAACTTAATTATATTTAACAAACATTTTATCATTAGAATTTTATAATTTTAAAAAGTGAAATAACAAAAAAAATTATAAAAAAAAAAGAAAATATATTATTTATAATAATATGTTAAAATTTACTAATGATAATCAAGAAATGTTATATTATTTAGGAAGATTGGCCGCAATTTTATAATAGGACCTATGCTTATATATAAAGCTTTATTATATGGAGATAATTTATTATTAATAATAGGTGCATTATTAATAATATGGGATGGTATTAAAGTTGGATTGCAATTATACAATTTTGTAAATAGAAAGAACTAGTAAATAAAATAAAAATTTAAATAAACAAATTTCATTTGACATATGTATACATAATTTATAAAATATCAATTATTTATATAACCCATTTTTACTGAATAAGGAGTTGTATCACTATTTTCTTTAGTTAAATTTTTTAACAAACCTTTGCAACATTGATAAAATGTGCTTCCATATTTAGGATGAACATAACCATATTTTTTATTAGCACTATATTTTCCGTCTCCTGCGGCCCAGCAAAGTGCTTTAGTATTAAGACCATTATTTTCATACCAGTTTAAAGATTTACAACAGGTTTTACAATTGAATATGTCTTTATTTTTACCTGAACTAGACCAGCATTTACTTGTTTTATCTTTAATTGAATTGCTATCTCTATATATAAAAGTTCTATCAGGACATTTAAATTTTTTTTTTTTTACAGGTGGCGGAGGTCTTGGCATACTACAGTCTCCAGTATTAGGATCCTGATTCATACCAGATGGACAAGGTATCCATGTGCATATACCTGTATCTTGATTTTGAATCATATATATAGATGGACACGGTGGCCATGTGCATTTACCGGTTGCAGAATCTTGATTCATTCCAGTAGGACATGGCGGCCATGAGCACTTACCGGTAGCAGGATCCTGATTCATTCCTGTTGGACATGTTGGCCATGAGCATTTACCTGTCGCATTATCTTGGTTCATACCGGCTGAACATGGCGGCCATGAACACTCGCCAGTATGGTTATTCTGATTCATTCCCGGTGGACAAGGCGGCCATGAGCATTTACCGGTATCAGGATCCTGATTCATTCCTGTAGGACAATCTTTCCATGAGCATTTGCCAGTATCAGTATCCTGTTTCATACCTGTAGGACAAGAAGGCCATGTGCATTTGCCAGTATCAGGATCTTGATTCATTCCAGTAGGACAAGGCGGCCATTTGCATTCACCGGTATCTAGATCCTGATTCATTCCGTAATAAGGACACGGTGGCCATGTGCACTTACCATAATCAGTATTTTGTATCATTCCTTGTGGACATGGTGGCCATGTGCATTTACCTGTATCATTATTTTGTTTCATACCTGTAGGACAAGGGAGCCATGTGCATTTTCCAGTATCTGTATCCTGTTTCATACCGGGTGGACAAGGAGACCATGTGCATTTACCAGTATCTAGATTCTGATTCATACCAGCCGGACAAGGCGGCCATGTGCATTCACCGGTATCTTTATCCTGATTCATATCTGGTGGACACGGCAGCCACGTGCATTTTCCTGTATCTAGATCTTGTTTCATTCCAGCCGGACATTGAGGCCATGTGCACTTACCGGAATCAGGATCCTGATTCATACCATTAGGACAAGGGGGCCAATTGCATTTACCGGTATTAGGATCTTGGTTCATACCATTAGGGCACGGTGCCCATGTGCATTTACCAGTATCAGGATCTTGTTTCATTCCATTAGGACAAGGCGGCCATGTGCATTCACCGGTAGTGTTATCCTGATTCATACCATTAGGACAAGGCGGCCATTTGCATTTACCGGTATCAGGATCTTGTTTCATTCCTGTAGGACAAGGTATCCAAGAACAAATACCAGTATCAGGATTTTGGTTCATACCAGTAGGACACGTTGGCCAATTGCATTTACCAGTATCTAGATCCTGATTCATACCAGTAGGACAAGGCGGCCAAGTGCATTTACCAGTATGAGTATCCTGATTCATACCAGTAGGACAAGGCGGCCATGTGCATTTACCAGTATCAGGATCCTGATTCATACCAGTAGGACAAGCTGGCCAAGTGCATTTGCCAGTATCTGGATCCTGATTCATACCAGTTGGACAAGGTGGCCATGTGCATTTGCCTGTCTCCGGATTTTGTATCATTCCGACTCGACACGAAGGCCATGAACATTTGCCGGTGACAGGATCCTGATTCATACCATTAGGACAAGGTGGCCATTTGCATTCACCGGTATCAGGATTTTGATTCATTTTGGGTGGGCAAGGTGGCCAAGAGCATATGCCAGTATCAGGATCCTGATTCATACCGAGTTTACATGGTGGCCAATCACATTGTATACCGTCTTTATGAATTATTTTTCCTTCAGGACATTTAAATTTATGTCTAATAGGAACAGGTAGTTTTTTAATTCCACATTTATCAATACCATCGGTAAGATCCGAATCGTATGTTCCAAATTTTATAATATTATTAAAATCGTTGTATATAAGTTTTAATTTATGTTTATCAAAATTAGTAAAACTCATATGTTTATAATAATTAGGTATNTTGTCTCTAATTAATTTAATTAATAAAGCTCTATTTTCAGTGCTAAAATTTACATCTTTATAAATTTTATTTATGTCATGTGCTTCGTTAATCATATCCGATAAACTAAGCATATTTTCGATGTTATATTTATTTTGATAATTATTAGTTTCTTTATATGTGTTTTTTGTAATATTATAGCGATACACTTTATTATCAACTTTATACCATTTTATAAAATCTTCAGAAGTTTCTTTATTTTTTTTTATATTATTATCTATAATATTATTAAATATTGATTTAGCTCTAACAACAAGATTAAATTTATTAATATCAGGTAAGGTATATGGTTTAGGTCCCCATGTATAGATTTCATAAATTTTATTTTGTGTAATTGATTTTTCAAAATACCTTACCTGTGATATAAGACCAGAAAATCCATTATTAAGAGTATTTATATATAGATTATTATTATTCATTTGAATATTACAAGGAAATGAGATAGTATCTATTAATACTCCGTCAATATATATATTAGAAGATGAAGAATTGCAAGTAATACCCAAATGCACCCAGCGACCTATAGGAAAATTATTAATAGTTTTAATAAGATGTGGATGATTAATAATTTTAGGATTAATATTAGGATTCATAGAAGGTAAATTCATACTTTTAAACAATGTTCCGATATCTTTATAATTTTTTTGTAATTGTTCAAAGGTCAATGGTATATTATTTTCTATATATATTTTAGAGTGTTGTAATTTTTCATTAAGGTCAGTTTTAAATAGTCCGTGATGACATCTAGAGCAAGGGTCTTTAATATTTTCACATGCTAAAGAAATTCCTTTACAATTATATATTGAATTGCATTTTTTTTTTAAAGATCCTAAAGTTTTATTATCTAATTTTTCTTGAAAAGGTTCATAATAATAAAGATTTTTTTTAAATTCATTGTATGAATAAGAACGTTCTACTAAATCATATAAAATTATCAATTGATTTGTTTTAGTATTAAGCCAAATAGCAGGTTGACATTTATTAGCAAAAGGATCACCTTTATGAAGTATATGTTTCCAAAGATTTTTATCACTACTAGTTTTATAATTAGAATCAGTTAACCAAAACCATAAAGTAAATGAATATTGATTTATATTAGTAGATTCAGGCAAAAATTTAGATTCGATTATTTCAGGAACAATAGCACTTTTAGCTTTATTAATAAAATTTGGATTTTTTTTTTTATATTTTAATAAATCTAGATATTTTATAATAATTTTATAAAAGACATATAAAGAAATAATAATATTTATAATAATTAAGTAATTCATATAATTAAATATAATATATATATAATATTTATAATTCTATACTAATTTACTTATAATTATAATATTTTTAAAAGTAATCACTTAAGGTTAAACTGACTTTTATAGTAAGAGTTCATTATAATTTTAATGAATATTTTTAATCAAGAATTAAATACAGGTAATATAGAATATAAATTAAATTTATGTAGTATGTCAGCGAATAAATTTCAGAAATATTCTACTCAACTTCAATTTAGAATTTTAGAAGGTAATGGTAATGCTGTATATATAATAGGAGTAAATGATTATGGATATGTTATTGGGATACCTGATAAAGAATTTAATTATACTATAAATTTATTTAATATGATTTGCGAAAATATTAAATGCAAAATAGATTTAATTCTTAAATGTAAATTACAAAATATTAAATTTTTAATTTTTAAAGTTTCTTCATCTTTAGATATTTCAAATCTTCCATTTTTGATTTAAATTATTTAAAAGCAAAATATTATTTATTAATAAAATGTTTTTATCATCAAAATATTTTCCCAATTTTTTAGCACGTGAAAAAACATCAGATAATAATAAAAATAATAAAAATAATAAAGATAATAAACATAACATAAATGAGACAAAAATTAATGAAAAAAAATAAATATTAGTTTGTAAATATATGTATAAATATATGTATAAATATATTAAAAATGCAAAAACAAAGATTAATGTAAAATTAAATTCAAAATTAGGAAAAAAATAATTAATAATTATATTTATTTTTTTGAATAGTCAAATAGATCAGGATAAGGGAATAGACCAAATTTTTTGTAAACCGGTAGCAAAACATTTAAAAGAAATGCATAAAAAACCAAACATAAAGATTGTGATTTACATCAGGATAATATTCTATACAATACGTCTGACAATGATGTTAAATTCATTGATTTTTCTTACTCAGAACCATTTGATAGAGACTATTCAGGATCAAATATTTAGGAACCAGAGAAAAATTGTAGTGAAATGCCAACAAAGAACCGTTCAATTGTAAGCCTTCATAGACAATTCTGCCCCATTTTATACTCTCGCACTTAAATATTAATTTTTATTACACTAATAATAAAGGGTATAAATAACAATAGATAACATATGTATAGAATAATTTTATCATTATTTAATTTAATACCAAATTTATTCAGTAAATCTTTGGTGTATCCATTAGGATCATCTTCATAATCATAATCTGATAAAAAACAACGATTATTATTAGTAATCCAATGAAATAATACAGCACCAATAAAAATCATATGTATTAATAATAATTTTTTGTTATTATGTGCCCATCCGAATAAAATAAATATTGTAATTAAATAATGAATAATTTTCCTTAAATTTTTGAATAAATCCATAATTAATATGTAAATATATTTATTTTGACATTTAAAGGTTAATTTTAATTATTTTTTATAAGTTTTTTTAGTAATAATGTTTTATCATCTAAATACTTTCCCAATTTTTTAAGACAAGACGAATTATCAAAAAAAGAAAATAATGAAAAAAATTAATGAAAAAAAATAAATATCAGTTTATAAATATATGTATAAATATGTTAAAAATCCAAAAACAAATATTAATGTAAAATTAAATACTGAACTAGGAAAAAAAATTATTAATAATTATATTATTTTTTTGAGAGGAGGAGTTTCATCAAAAGATGAAGATGAAGATGAATTTGTTAAAGTAAAAGGAAACGAAGGAGTATTGTCTGTTTTAGAAGTAAAAGGAAACGAAGGAGAATGGTCTGAAGTTGAAGTAGAAAATTCAAAAGAAGATTATTTTTTAGTAGATGAGAATCTAAAAGAAGATTTAGTAGGTCAACCCTTAGGATTAGAAAATTATGTGGGTGGATTAAAATTAAATAAAATTTTATCTAAAAAAAGCAGATATGCTTTAATATTTAATACATCAGACGAGGAGAAAATTGTAAAATGTGTTTTTATTTCACCAATATCCGGGCTAAAATTTATTTTTCGCTCAGCTTCACTAGAAGAAACTACAAAATATTCACTAAAAAAAAAAGAATTTGACAATGAGTGTGATAAATTTGAATTGATGAACAAATATCAAATTTCTCCGAAATTACATAAATGCATGATTATAGGTGTATACCATTTTAAAAATTTATTGTCAGATTATAAACAAGTTTTCGGTAATGAAACAAATTTTGATAAATTTTCTGAAATAGAAAATTTAAAAATAGGTATAATTGTTATGGAAAATTTAAAAAAATATTCCACACTTATAGACAATTATAGTATGCTTGATTATTGGATGGGAAAAGACCAAATTTATTGTAAAGCTGTGCAACAACATTTAAAAAAAATGCAAGATGAAACCAAACATAAACATTGTGATTTACATTTTGGTAATATTCTATACAATAAGTCTGATGATGATGTTAAATTTATTGATTTTTCTAAATCAGAAGCATTTGAGAGTGACAGAGACTATTCCGAATCAGATATTTGGGATGCAGAGAAAAATTGCAGTGGAATACAAAAACGAAGTTCTATAGCGGACCTTCATCATTTATTGTGTCCTAAATTATACTCTAGGTCGAAGAGTTGATTTATTATTAATTTAAATCTTTGTAAAGATTCAGGTTTAGATGTGTTAGAACAAGAAAACAAATGCTATTCAGCCAATTATAGCACAGTTTGTGCGAAAAATCTTAAAAAGATTTGCCCTAGAAACACATGGTTACCCGATAAATAAATATTTATTTAAGAAATATTTATTAATTTATAAATCCGACTAATATATATCTTTCTCCAGAAGTAATTGGTATACCAGCATGATAATGTGTTAATCTACCTGGATGAATAGAACAGTTCCCTATAGGTACATTTACACTTTTATGGTCTTGACGTACAAAATGTGTTCCTCCTCCCTCAAATTCATCATTAAGTGTGAATAATACACTATAAGATGATGAATCGTGATGGGGACATAAATCTTGTTGTCCATCCATAGAATATTTTACAATAAATACTATATTAGTTTCATTTGTTTTAAAATTGGAATATAGGTATGCTGCAAATTTAGAAATATATTTATCTAAAATAATTTTCCATTGATTATCTAAATCTAATTGATGTAAATGAATATCTCTAGTAGGCACATTTTCATATCCACCAGCTAATCTAATATCCTCATTTTTACCATCAGACCAATTATTAAGATTATTAGCAATATTAATCAAACATTTACATGCTAATGGTGTAAAAAACAAAAAATCATACAAATCTTTTATAGGCTCATTTATATTTATTTTATTCATATTATACATATTATCATTAATATTATTAACTATAAATTTTATGCTCCAATAATATAATGAATCTTCAATTAAAAAAAAATCAAATATGTCTGAAATAAATGAGTTATACCAATATTTTTCTGCATTTTCAGTTTTAATAATTTTACCATATATAGATGAACAATTAATATAAATAGGGCATTCCCATTTTCTTAAATTATTACATATGGCCATATCAATATCATCTTCAGTCCAAAGGTTATTACTATATATATTTTCTATATCTAAATTATTGATTAAATTATTGGATATTAAACAAGTATTATAAAAATAAGGAATATTATATAAACCTTTTTTTTCTTGATCTAATATTTTATTATAAAAATTTGAAGTTTTATAATATCCATTAATATCAATATCAGTCCAAAAATTTCTAAATCTAGTATTTTCCTGTGTTAATAAAGGAACTATTAAATCTTTATCTTGAATAATTAGATCTTTAATAACATTACTATTATCAATAATATGTGATATATCTACTGTAAAATAGTAATCATAATCTGAATTTTTAAAATTAATGAATGATTGCTTCCTATATTTTAGATTTTGTTTTGATATATTATTATCTAATTCAGTATAATTACTAAATTCAATTATTGAGTTATAATTTTTACTATTATTTTTTAATGTATATATATTATTTGAATTAAATTCATTATCGATTAACCATAAATTTTTAGAATATGCATTATATATTGTAAATTTAACATTATCTCCATTTTTATTAATTCCAAAATCAATATTAAATAAATTTATAAAAAAATTATTTTGAAAACCACATTTTTTGTCTAAAAATATAAATACATTAAATTTTTTTTTACAAGAAAATATTTCTACATCATATAAAAAATTAAGATCTAATGGAAATAATTCATCAATAAGTCTATTAAAAAGAATAATATGATTTTGAGTTAAGTTTTTTATATAAAATAATTTATTATTAGATAGTATATCATTGTAATTATTGTAAGTTATTTCTATAATATTATTTAATAAATTACTTTCAAATACATTTTTATAATAAACAAAAATATTATTAATAAATTCATCTAATAAGTCTATAGATTCTCTGTATAAAAATATAACATTATTATTAAATACTATTGGTTCATCAATTATTAAATTATCAAAAAAATGCTTTCCAAAGCCAATATATTTTTCTTTTAAATATATAATTATATTTTTACAATTATTATCAATTAAATAATTAGGAAAATTACTATTTTTAAGATTATCGGTAATATTAATATACTTGATATTATTAAGTTGTCTTTTAAGCAAATCTTGATTAAATATAGTATAATTTTTTGAAATTACAATATAATTTTTCATATGAATAATAAATACATTTAAATTTTTTTTAAGTAAAAATTTGATTTATTTTAATTTAAATATAATTAATCTAAATAATAAATGGCAAGTTTGAGATTGAAAAAAGAATTAGATGAACTTATAAAAAATCCTCCCACAAATTGTTCTGCTGGTAGTGTAGATAATGATTTATTTTACTGGAAAGCAAGTATAACAGGTCCAGAGTCAACACCATATTATGGAGGAATTTTTTCATTGGATATACATTTTCCGGTAGATTATCCATTTAAAGCGCCAAAATGCAATTTTACTACGAAAATATATCATCCAAATATTAATTCAGCAGGAAGTATTTGTGTAGATATTTTGCGTGATAATTGGAGTCCAGCATTAACAATATCCAAAATTTTACTTTCAATATCTTCTTTACTAAATGACCCTAATCCAGATGATCCTTTAGAAGCAGATATTGCGGATGAATACAAGAATAATAAAAAGTTGTTTGAGGAAACTGCCAAATCATGGACAATGATATATGCAATGGGAATTTAATAAATAATTTAAGTATTTACCAAAGAAAATAATATATTAATATTTTATAATTAGATGAATTATAAAATAATAATTTTTATTTTTATAATATTAATATTAATTTTTTTATTAAAAAATAAGAAAGAGAATTTTAAGGATAATTTGTGTCCGTTAGAGACTAGAAATAAGTGTAAAAATTATGCATCAATGATTGACGTGCCTAAAAATCTAAGAGTGCATGGTCCTTTTCCCAGGCCAAGTGGTGAAGATGTGCGCAAATATGTCACTAAAGAAGGTAGTTGTAAGTATGGAATATCAAAATTTTGGTGGTGTGGAGATAGTAAACAATATTGGGAAAACCAACATGGTCCAGCAGGGGTAAATGGTTATGATTGTTCAAATTGTAAGCCTTTTGGTATAAATTTAAAAAAAAAATCAA
>JGI20156J14371_10004581_pt1 | contig 9906 bp, 6 predicted proteins | sample COG_06_FD_14371 | JGI IMG/M metagenome (IMG submission 14371) | reverse complement strand
TCTGATTGCCCGCCTCTGTGTGTTAGTGGATTAGCGGAAGAGAATGGTTTCTCTGAAGATGATTCCTGTGTGGATTTAGAACTAAAAGCAGTCGAACTACCGCAGGTGCGCATCGACAAAGGAGAATCCGTTCTGGTTTTGACTGCACTTCCATTTGTGGCACCCAATGTCGCTAAACCGAATTTTACGTTAAAAGAAATTGCTCACATTGTTCAGGCTCAGGCACCGCCGGAGTTGATGGACACGAGTGTGCTCGTCGCGCAGACAGTGAATCTGCGTCTCTGATATCCTGATAAAGTTAGTTGGTTAGGCCCTCTCGTTGAGGGCACCTCCACTGCGCAAACCACCTTCTGTGGATTCGCAGTATTTAACTTCTATCAGGATTTTTTATGCACCTATTTTCAAAACGTAAACAAAGCATGCCCACTCGCGCATGTATCTACTATAAACCATTTACTATTGCCTTTGCAATCTGCTCCTTCGCTGCGGGCACACTCTCAGCCGCGCAGGCGGACACAATTGATCCGCCACACGTCGGCGAACCTCAGGGCGAATTGACTCTTCGGAAAGCTTACTCTTACGCGCTGGTCAACAGCCCTAGACTAGCGAGATACGCAATCGACATCCGGATTTCTGAAGCTGAGACACTTCAGTCAGGACTCCTTCCAAATCCCGAACTGGAGGTCGAAGCGGAGGAGTTCGGTGGCTCCGACGAGACGTCAGGTTTCGACAATGCGGAATCAACCGTGCTACTGAGCCAGTTGCTTGAATTGGGGGGGAAGCGCAAACATCGAGTAAAGACTGCAGAGTTGGGCGAAGACGTGAGTCGTTTCGCTTACGAACAAGCCCGTATGCTTCTTCTTACGGAAGTCTCTAAGGCATTTATCTCAGTATTGGCGGCTCAGGAGCAATTGGAGTTACTTCAGCAAAACGTAAAGCTCGCATCGCAAGCGCTCGATGGTGCGGAAACACGTGTAGAAAGTGGTGAAGCCTCGCCTCTCGAACAGCTTAAGGCGCAATCCGTCTTAGCATCTGAAGAAATCAGTGCACGGCAAGCCGAGCGCAAGTTGGATGCAGCACGGCGTCAACTGGCCGAACTCTACGGCAGCGACGATCCGAAGTTTTCCCGTGCGTCAGGAAAGCTACGACAATCCATACTGCTGCCAACGCAGGAGTCTTTGAAGCAGGCCTTCGAGCGACATCCCGAAATGCTTCGCTGGGCGGCACTCCTCGAACAACACCGCCAAGTAGTTGCCCTCGAAGAATCGAAGTCGATTCCAGATCTGACTTTAGGCGTCGGGCTCAAACACTTCAACGGGAACGACAACCTATCCGGCGTCGTTCAATTCAGCGTGCCGATTCCCCTCTTCGACCGGAACCAAGGTAATATTCGAAAGGCACGAGAAGAACTGGGAAAAGCGTATCAAGACTCACGGGCAAGCCGCATTAACGCCTTGGTCGCGTTGACCAGCACCCATCGAAAACTGGAGTTTCTGCGTAGCGAAGTGGAGAACATCGAGCAGAACCTTTTAAGCTCATCTCAAAGCGTGCAGGAAAAGACCTGGCGTGCCTACCAAGAAGGCAAAGCCAGCTATCTGGAAGTCATCGACGCGCAGCGGATGTTTGCCGAAGCACGCATCCGGCACACCGAGACGCTAGTCGAATACAACAAAGCATTCTTCGAACTGGAAGCCTTAGCTGGACGTCCGCTTTCGGAGATCACTTCAAGTGAGAACAACGAACACGAAGACCTTTAAATCAAACAGAGATCAAACATCATGAAAAAATTTATCAAACTACTAGGTTGCGCCGCGCTACTCGCGATTGCGATCGTCTACGCCTCAGACCCGTTACTCGCCGATACGGATGCAGGAAAACCTGCCGCCACCGAGAAAGCCGAGGATTGTTCAAGCTGCGAAACGGACGGGGCTCCGAAATCTACAGCCTCGTGCGAAGCCCACGGAGTATCTGTTGAGCTATGCTATATCTGCGACACATCAAAAAGAGAAGCAGGACGTCTATGGTGTAATGGACACGACCGCTATGAAGATCGTTGCTGGATTTGCCAGCCACAGTTGGAAGACAAGGATCGGCTTTGGTGTGAAGAGCACAGTCTCTACGAGGACGAATGCTTTTACTGTCACCCGGAAATAATCGAGAAACAAAATGCTTCAGCGGCAGCTTCTTCGACGTCTCCACAAGCAAGTGCTTCAATCTCTTCCGAAGTCTGCGAAGCCCACGAAGTATCTGTTGACCTATGCTATATCTGCGACACATCAAAAAGAGAAGCAGGACGTCTATGGTGTAATGGGCACGACCGCTATGAAGATCGTTGCTGGATTTGCCAGCCACAGCTGGAAGACAAGGATAGGCTTTGGTGCGAAGAGCACAATCTCTACGAGGACGAATGTTTCTACTGCGATCCGGCTCGGGCAGCTAATGGCACGCAGCAAAGTTCTTCCAAAGAATCGGACGCTCCAGCACTCTGGTGCAAGGAGCACGATGTTGCCGAATTAGAATGTGGTATTTGTCAGCCTCAACTCGCCGGCCAGCTTGCACCAGGCAAAAGTGTTAAAGTCCGCTTTGCTTCGGCTGAATCCTCTTCCAAAGCTGGAATTGCTACCGCATATCCCACCGAAGGCCTTGCGCAGCCATCAGTATCGGCTTTTTTCGAAGTGAGCTACAACCGCAACAAGTTAGCGCTCGTGACACCACTCGCCGATGGAATTGTTCGCGTCGTTCACGCGGACGTGGGGCAATCTGTGCGGAAGGGAGATGTGCTCGTCGAGATNAGTTCCGANGAAGTGGCCTCGGCNAAGGCNGACTTTCTNACCCGACAAGTAGACGAACGTATCGCAGAGTTGGCGTATCAGCGCGAAAAGAANTTNAAAGAGGAAAAGATTTCAGCNGCCCGTGATTTTCTTGAGGCTGAGGCAGTTCATGAAATAGCCCAGTTAAAGAGTAAAATGGCTNGGCAGAANCTCCTNAATCTGGGGTTCTCCGATGCNGAAATTGCACAAATCGCCAAAGATCAAGACAGTAGCTCCACCATCAAATTGCGTGCGCCATTCGCGGGAACGCTCGTTGCGCGTGAAGCAGTTGTCGGGGAAGCCGTATCCGAGTCCGAAGGAAAGGCATTGTTCAAGGTTACAGACCTATCGACCCTCTGGCTGGATCTATCAGTAAGCCCAGAGTATGCAGATTCTGTTCAAGTCGGGCAGATATTAACCGCACGTTTCGACGGCGGTGCCAGAGATATCGAATATCCAGGCGTTATCACTTGGGTGGACTCTGCCATCGACCCTCGCAACAGAATGCTTAAGGCCCGTGCGGAGATACAAAACCCGCATCGAACCATACGACAAGGTATGTTCGGGCATGCCGAACTGGTGCTCACTGGGGCGGGTAACGCCGTTTTGCTTCCGAGAGATGCCATTCAACATCATGAAGGCAGACCCTATGTTTTTGTTAAAGAAGCGCCTGACCTATATGCTTTGCGCCACGTGAGTCTCGGACAATCCGGGAACGATACGGTCGCCGTGACTGAAGGCCTTGGAGCGGACGAACTCGTCGTGACTGAAGGTGCCTTCATTGCCATGTCGGAGTTTCTTAAATCCCGTTTGGGTGCAGGTTGCGTCGACGATTAAACCCTTTGCTGATCAAATAAAATGGAATCACTTTCTAAACTCTCTTTGCAGAACCGCCTACTGGTTCTGCTGCTCTCAGCTATCTTCATCGGACTTGGCTCATGGAAATTATTCCAACTGCCCGTCGATGCCTTTCCGGATACGACACCTGTCCAAGTGCAGATCAACACGGTCGCACCTGCACTGAATCCCGAGGAGATCGAGCAACAGATCACTTTACCCGTCGAGCTGGCGATGGGCGGATTACCGGGGCTCGAAAGCGTCCGCTCGGTTTCAAAGTTCGGATTTTCACAAGTCGTCGCCACATTCTCGGATGTCACGGAGATTTCACAAGCGAGACAGTATATCTCTGAACGGCTTTCCACGGTTGAACTGCCCGAAGAAATCGAACGGCCCCAACTCGGGCCGATCTCAACCGGATTAGGTGAGATCTTTCACTATACACTCAGTTCTACCGACCCCGATCGTTCTCTGGAGGAGCTACGAACCTTGCATGACTGGGTGATCAAGCCGGAGTTACGAAAAGTCTCAGGTGTCGCCGAGGTCAACTCTTGGGGCGGCTACGAGCGCCAGTATCATGTGATCGTCTCGCCGCAGAACTTGGTCAAATTTGGNCTCACTCTCGACGAGGTATCTGAAGCATTACAGGCAAATAACAGNAACGCGGGTGGCGGTATCCTNACCCGTGGTGGCCANTCGTTNCTGATTCACGGCCTTGGNCGTGTGGAGTCGATTGAAGAGATCGAGANTATCGTCATCGCCTCCTATGGGGGCAGTCCACTACGTGTCAGAGACGTAGCGGATGAGGTGAAGATCGGCTACGAAATCCGTAGAGGTGCTGTCTCCGCACAAGGGCAAGGCGAGGTTGTGCTCGGCCTAGCGTTCATGCTGATGGGGGAAAACGGCAAGGTTGTGACCGAAGAACTCAAAATACGTTTAGACAGCCTCCGGCGCTCGCTGCCTGAAGATGTAGTCGTCAAGATCGTCTATGATCGCACTGAACTTACCAGTCAGGTGATCGGCACCGTCCAACACAATCTTGCTGCGGGGGCCATTCTTGTTGTGGCAATCCTCTTCGTCTTGCTGGGGAATTTTAGGGCGGGTCTTTTGGTCGCTTCAGTTATCCCGATATCCATGCTCTTCTCTGCATTCGGCATGAGTTACTTTGGAATCGCGGCCAGCTTGTTGAGCCTTGGCGCGGTCGATTTCGGTATGATTGTAGACGGCTCTGTCGTCATGACCGAATCGAATATGCGTAAGCTCGGGCAGCGACGCGTCGAACTCGGTCGAACTCTCACTAAGGCTGAACGCTTAGAGATCGTCATAAGTTCAGCAAAGGAGGTGGCACGCCCCGTCATCTTCGGGATGGGTATTACAATCGTAGTGTTTTTCCCGATACTGACGCTCGAAGGCACGGAAGGTAAGATGTTCCGCCCGATGGCTCTCACCTTCATCTTCGCATTGGCCGGAGCATTGATTTATGCACTGACTGTCACACCGATCCTCAATTACTATTTCATCAAGCCCAGCGCTAAAGAAGAAGCGGGTGTTATTGCAGGGACATTGACTAAAGCATACGCCGCAAGTTTGCGGTTTGCTATGCGTGCTCGTGTGTTTGTCTTGGCGGGGGTAGCGGTCATCTTCGCCCTGACGCTATGGGTCGGAGCGAAAATGGGCGGCGAATTTGTGCCCCGCCTGAGCGAGGGAGCTGTCACCATCAATACGATTCGCCTCGCTGGGGTTTCGATTCCTGAGTCTGTAAAATACAATACACGTATCGAACAGCTCCTTTTGGAAAACTACCCGGATGAGATTCGCCATATCTGGAGCCGTATTGGCTCGGCGGAAGTCGCCACCGATCCAATGGGGACGGAGCTGACGGATATTTTCATATCCTTGAATCCTCGGGAACAGTGGACCAAAGCAAAAAGTCAATCTGAGCTTGTAGTTGCAATGCAAACGACGGTGGCCGAGTTACCAGGCTTAAACATGGCATTTACCCAACCGATTGAGATGCGACTCAATGAAATGGAATCCGGCATTCGTTCCGACGTAGGCATCAAGATCTACGGCGACGATTTTGACGAACTGGTGCGACTGAGTGACCAAGTGCAGCGTATTCTGCTTGATGTCGAAGGGCATGGGGACATCTCCGTCGATCAGTTGACCGGACAGCCGACACTGAAGATCGACATCAATCAGGACGTGATCGCACAGCATGGTATATCTACGCGGCATGTGATGAGTATTGTAGAATCCATCGGTGGCACCCGAGCCGGACAAGTATTTGAGGGTCAACGCAACTTCCCCCTCGTGCTGCGCTTACCGGATGCCTTGCGCACCGACATGGAAGCTTTGCGTAATACAATCATCCCGACTGCCGAAGGGCAGCAGCTTCCCCTACACAGACTCGCCGACATTCGGATCGAAGATGGCTCTGCCACGATCAACCGTGAATGGGGTCGACGCTTAATCCGTGTGCAGGTCAATGTAGATGATCGTGACGTTTCCTCATTCGTCGCCGAGGCGAAAGAGAAGATTAACGAATCCCTGGAACTACCCGAAGGCTATGTGCTCGATTGGGGCGGTCAATTTGAGAATCTCGAACGCGCTCAGACACGCCTCGCCATCGTGGTGCCAGTTACATTAGCGGCGGTCTTTTTCCTGCTCTACTTCAGCTTGAAAAATATGCGTGACGTGTTGCTCATCTACAGCGGTATTCCCCTCGCACTGATAGGCGGCATCCTTACCCTTTGGTTTAGAGGCATTCCCTTTAGCGTGAGTGCCGCCGTCGGCTTCATTGCCTTGAGCGGCATCGCCGTCCTGAATGGTCAAATTCTGATTTCAGCGATTCGGTCTTATAGCGAACGCACCGCAGATATGCGTGAGGCAGTCACACAAGCAGCCTGCCAACGCCTGCGCCCTGTGCTAGCAACGGCTTTGACCTCGGCTGCGGGATTCTTACCTATGGCTGTATCCACCGGCGTCGGCTCAGAGATTCAGCGTCCTCTGGCCTCTGTCGTGGTCGGCGGTATTCTGACTTCGACTTTTTTGACCCTTATGGTTTTGCCGCTGCTCTATGAGTTGTTTGGCGGTCGCAACGATGGCCAAGATGACGAAACACAAATGTAATGTCTTTGTTTAAATCCAGCTACCAGGTCGAAAGATTGGACTGTCCCTCGGAGGAGCAAATGATTCGGCTCAAGATGGAAGGACTTGAGGCCATCCTATGCATATCCGTAGACATCCAGCAACGTAGGGTCAGTGTCATCCATCGTGGCGAAGTGGAGCCAGTCTCGAAGGCGCTTTCAGAATTGGGCTTGGGCTCACGGTTTGAATCCTCCGAAAAGGTAGAGTCTCATACCACTGAAGAACGGGTCACCCAGAAACAGATTCTGTGGTGGGTGCTTGGCATCAATGCCGCTTTCTTCGTTATCGAAATGAGCTTTGGCTTATTTTCGAACTCGATGGGGCTGATCGCAGACTCGCTCGACATGCTAGCCGACGCCATCGTCTACGCGTTGAGCTTAATGGCTGTAGGCACTGTAGTCACGACCAAGAAGAAGGTCGCGAAGATCAGTGGACTTCTCCAGATGCTATTAGCACTCGTCGGCTTTTCGGAAGTGATTCGCCGGTTTTTCTTTTCAGAGACAATGCCGGATTTCAAAACGATGATTTCCGTGGCTGCTTTGGCTCTGGTTGCCAATGTGATTTGTCTTTGGTTGATCCAAAAAGCCCNCCCGGAGGAGGCTCATATGCAAGCGTCCGCGATTTTCACTTCGAATGATATTATCGTCAACGGAGGCGTCATTGTGGCGGGACTATTGGTCTACTTGCTCGGGAGCCCATGGCCTGACCTCCTAGTGGGCGGAATCGTGTTCGGATTCGTCATGAGGGGAGCAATCCGTATCTTGAAGCTGGCTCAGTAAAAAAGATTAACCTTGGCATTATACTATACCCCCCTAGGGTATTTAGATGCATCTCTCAAAAGACAATGATAAGCTGATTAAACGCGTCCGACGACTCAAAGGACAACTAGAAGGCGTTGAACGTATGCTCGGCGAAGAAGCAGATTGCTACGAGATATTACAGCGAGTTGCGGCATGCCGTGGTGCTTTCAACGGCCTCACTCGGGAGCTCATCCACGAGCACATCGAAGCATCACCTAATCGAAGAGGACGGCGCGACACCGTCGGTTCGTCAGGCGAGTAAGGACCTCCAGGCAATAATTGATAGCTACTTAAAGTAAGATCACACCATGACCGAAATTGACCTTTCAAAATATAAGCACGATCACAGCTTTGGGCAGGACGCCAAGCGGAGCGGCGAATCCCGAACCCTAATTGTTATTGTCATCACAGCGGTGATGATGGTTGTCGAGATCAGCACGGGCATCGCCTTTGGCTCTATGGCCCTACTGGCCGATGGAATGCACATGGCATCGCATGCGCTCGCGCTCGGAATCAATTACTTCGCCTATATTTACGCACGTCGCCATGCACATGATCCTCGCTTCAGTTTCGGCACGGGGAAAGTGAATGCCCTTGGAGGGTTCTCCGGTGCTATCCTCTTAGCGATTTTCGCGATTATGATGGCTTGGGAGAGCGTGGAGCGCCTAATTAGTCCAACGGAAATTGCGTTTAATTCTGCAATCATAGTCGCCATCATTGGCCTCGTCGTCAATGGAGGCTCAGTCTTCATTCTCGGGGGCGACCATCACCATGATCACGGCGACGGGCACAACCATAGTCATGGGCACAGCCACTCTCATGATGATCATGACCACAGCGCCCACGAGCACCATCACCACCACGACCACAATTTGCGTTCGGCTTATCTCCATGTATTAGCCGATGCGCTCACATCCGTAACCGCCATCATCGCACTGCTTGCTGCAAAATATTTTGGCTGGATCTGGATGGATCCATTCATGGGCATCGTTGGCTCGCTACTAGTAGCCAAATGGTCCATCGGCCTACTCAAACAAACCAGCCGAACACTATTGGATCATCAGGCCCCCGAAGAGGTGGTGAACTCTGTGCGCCATAAGATCGAGGAAGACGGCCATAGCCACATCACTGATCTCCATGTGTGGTCGATAGGCACCAACCAGTTTGGAGTAATTCTCACAGTAGCATCAAAGTCCCCGCTTGCCGCTGAGGACTATCGAGCACGCTTGGATCTAAATCAGTTCCCCCACACGACAGTTGAGATAGTCCCCATCTAAAACTGAGCGAATTAACGAAGAATCTTTGAGGGTTTTAGACCTGCTTTACGTTTAAGCGGGGATACATGACTTTCAAAGATTCAATTAGCACATTCGCCCGACGAACGAGAGCGCCCCTACTCTGCTTACTTTTGTGGAGTTCTGCCGATGCAGAAAACTCCACGTCGGCGAACTCAGAGGCTTCCTATGAAGACTTACAGAGCTATCTATCGCTCGCGCTTGCCAACAATCCTCAACTAGACGCCTTCGAGCAACGCTATGAGGCGGCACTGCAGCGGATACCGCAGGCGTCCGCCTTGCCGGATCCGATGCTTCAGGTGACCAGTTTTGTCGAGTCCATTCAGACCCGAACCGGGCCGCAGGAGAATGTATTCATGCTCAGCCAGAAGCTGCCGTGGTTTGGTAAGTTAGATAGCCGAAAAGAAGTCGCCTCAAGCGAGGCTGAAGCACTTTGGTATGCCTACCAGAATCAACAACTATCCCTGGTTCGCGGTGTATCGTTGGCCTATTACGAGTATGGATTCACACAGGAAGCCATTCGCCTGACGGAGGAAAATCGTAACCTTCTTGAGAAGCTAGAGCCCATCGTTGAAGAGAAGGTTAAAGGCGGGGCTGATTTGAATGCCTTGCTCCGTTTAAAAGTAGAGATTGGCAAGGTAGACGACCGCCTCCAAACCCTGCAGCAAAAGCGGGTCGCTCAGTCTGCAAAGCTGGGAGAGCTCTTGGCATTGCAAGATTCCTCAGTATTGCCATGGCCAAAATGGAAAGCTCCAGAACCCGTTGCGCTCAATGGGCCACTCCTAACTGGAGCCATTCGCGCCAGTAATCCCGAGCTACAGATGCTGGAACGCAAAGTCGCCAGCGCAGAAGCACGTCGTGAAATTGCCCGCCTTGAGAGCTACCCCGATATCACACTCGGCCTGAATTACATACAGATCGACTCACCTGAAGTGAACCCGAGCACGCCGGATGCAGGGCGCGACGCATGGGGTGTGACCGTGGCGGTGAACATTCCTATTTGGTTCGACAAAT
>JGI20156J14371_10004568_pt1 | contig 9926 bp, 10 predicted proteins | sample COG_06_FD_14371 | JGI IMG/M metagenome (IMG submission 14371) | reverse complement strand
ACTATGGATGGCTTGGTCTGATACCTAATAACTCGATTTGTGTAGATTTTTGCTTACTTACTGCAACAAATGTCTCGATTATTCCAAAATACGTTTAGACCTTGATGTCAGATATCTAAATAGCGATAAAAGAGGATTTTTTTACTTGACGAACTGAGAGTTTAGAATTATTTTTTAAGCATAACCCACGTTTTCCATGTTGCCTTTTTGACTTTTGTGAGGTTCTCCAAAAATGGGTGATGAATTAGACGATGATGTTTTTGATGCAGATGAAGATCTTAATGAAACCGTAGGTAGGGTTGAAGTTGATCTTACTGAAAAACAGCGTTCGGCCATTCAGTCATGCTAGGCGACGGCTAGAGTTAAAGCTAGAAGAGAAACGTATTCAAAAGCAGATGCAGGCATATGACTTTGGTGACGATCTTTGATTCAGATTAACATCTTTGGAGTGGCTTACAATTAAATTACCAAAACCAACATTTCGACTCTTTAATTTGGCATAATGTCCCCTTAAAAACATAGGCTTTTTGGGGTCTCATTTTGGTCAATTCCTCTCTTTTGACGGTCAACGATCTTCGCTTCGAGCGAGACGATATAGCAGTGATTAATGATGCTTGCCTGACGTTAAACGATGGTGAAATTTTGCAAATTGAGGGGCCAAATGGAAGTGGTAAAACCACATTGTTGCGAATACTCACTACAGCACTCCAGCCCAGCGGCGGTGAGATACTTTATCAGGGCCAGATCCTTTCTGAATGTCGGTTTGATTATCTATCTAACATTCTATTCTTGGGTCACCAATCAGCACTGAAGCTGACGTTGACCGCAGAGGAAAACTTAAGTTGGATCACTTCAGAATTGCCCGGATCGATCTCTGTCTTGAATGCTCTTGAGCGAGTGGGACTGCGGGGATATTCAGACATTCCCTGTCATAGCCTATCTGCGGGTCAGCAGCGCAGAGTAGCGCTAGCGCGATTGCTGTTGTCAAATGCAAAAATTTGGTTCTTAGATGAACCGTTTGCTGCCCTTGATGGGCAGGGTGTGAAATTTGTTGAACAATGCATGGAGAGACATGTTAACGGTGGTGGAGCGGTCATGCTAACTACCCACCAACCCATAGGTATGGAATCTGTGCGTCGATACTCGTTGGTGGATTCCTCCGATGGGGAGGCTTTAGATGCCTGAGTCCAATAGAGGGTTTTCCGCGTATTTTAGACGTGACCTTTTACTCGCTTACAGACGTCGTGGGGAAGTGGCCAGCCCGGTCATTTTTTTTGTGATGGTGGCGACTCTAATACCCTTAGGTGTTACGCCAGAGCCAGATAGTTTAAAAGAGATGGCGCCCGGCATTATCTGGGTAATGGCGTTGCTGGCCACATTGCTCTCAGCGGAAGGATTATTTGTCAGTGACTATAAAGATGGCTCACTAGAGCAATTGTTGATTAGCCCAAATTTGTTAGTGATGCCAATCTTTGGCAAGGTGACCGCACACTGGATTACGACTGGTTTGCCCCTGACCTTGGCATCACCATTAATTGCATTGATGCTTTCGCTTCCCAGTGTTGCTTATTTGCCGATGATGGCTGGTTTAGCTTTGGGCACCGGCTGCCTCAGTTTCTTAGCGGCAATTGGGGCCGCGTTGACCGTTTCCCTGCAGAAAGGAAGCTTACTGTTAACGCTAATTGTGATGCCGCTTTACATGCCGGTTATTATTTTTGGCAGTGCTGTGGTGCAATACAGTATTGATGGAATGGCTTGGTCAGGTCCTTTAGCTATTTTAGGCGCTATGTTAACAGCAGCAATTGCCTTATGCCCACTTGCGATAGCAGCGGTGTTGCGCTTGACCACGATTAATTAGGATATGGGACATAGATCTATGAATTGGACTTGGTTTTACCGTATGGGATCTCCGCTTTGGTTTTATCAGAGTACTAGCCGCTGGTTGCCGCTACTCAGCTTGATCACTTTGGCCTTGTTGACCGCTGGGTTAGCTTGGGGGCTTGGTTTTGCCCCGGAGGATGCTAAACAGGGAAATAGTTTTCGAATTATCTATCTTCATGTACCTGCCTCATTTTTGGCTTTGGCAGGCTATTTTTTAATGGCGATTGCAGGTGCCATTGGTCTGATTTGGAAAATGAAACTGTCCTACATAGTAATGAAATGTGCAGCACCCATAGGAGCCGCGTTAACATTTTTGGCGCTTTTTACTGGAGCAGTATGGGGTAAGCCTACGTGGGGAAGTTATTGGGTGTGGGATGCTCGAATTACCTCAATGCTAATTCTGTTATTTTTATACTTTGGGGTACTGGCACTTCAGTATGCTTTTAATAGTCAGGAAGCAGGGAACAAAGCCAGCGCAGTCTTGGCCTTGGTAGGTACTGTTAACATACCAATCATTTATAAGTCGGTAGATTGGTGGTTTACATTACATCAGCCATCCACTATTAAGTTGACCTCAGCACCATCAATGCATCCGGATATGTTTCAACCACTGTTAGTAATGATTCTGGGTTTTTATTGTTTCTATGCTCTTGCACTGATCTTAGCGGTGCGAGTAGAAATCCTTAAGAGAGAAAGCAAGACGGCCTGGGTTCGTGAATTAGTTGAGCAACTAGGTCGACAGAAAATGGGGGTGAAGTAATGAATTTTCAATTTCAGGACTTAGGTGAAATGTTATTGATGGGAGGGCATGGGGTCTATGTTTGGGCCGCTGTATTGGTCTCTCTAGCTACATTGGCCTGGTTAGTTGTGTCGCCTATCCTACAACATACGCAGGCGTTGAGACAGATAGAGCTAAATCTGACCCGTGAGGAGTTGCGTAAGCAAAACGGAAACAAGGATATTTAATGCACCCTATACGAAAACAAAGATTACAGATTGTTCTGCTTATTATTTTAGCGGCAGCCTGTGCATCTGGCCTAGTGATTTATATGCTTGGCCAAAACACCAATTATTTTTATACCCCATCTCAGATTCAGTCTGGAGAAGCTCCCCAAGGAGTATTTGTTCGAGCAGGAGGTATGGTTGTGGATGGAAGCGTCGAGCGAGATCTTGATTCGCTAGATGTTGCGTTTAAGGTGACCGATGGAGGGGCAACTGTACTTGTGAAATACAGTGGTATTCTTCCCGATCTCTTTGCTGAGGGCGAAGCAGCAGTCGCGGCAGGTAGAATTGGTGATGATGGTGTCCTGCAAGCTACTGAGGTGCTGGCAAAGCATGATGAGAAGTACACACCACCAGAAGTTGCGGATGCAATGAACGCTGCCTATAAAGCAAAGCAAGAAGCCCAAGTTGGTCCGGAATGACTGTAGAGCTTGGACACATAGCTTTAATTATTGCGCTCTGTTTGGCGATTGTTCAAACAATCGTGCCTCTGGCAGGATCCTATACGGGTCATCGCAGTTGGATGCAATTAGGAAAGTCTCTAGCGATGGGCCAGTTTGTTTTTATGGGACTGTCATTCGCTTGTTTGGCAATGGCTTTTTTGCAAGATGACTTTTCAGTTGCATATGTTGCAAATAACTCCAATACATTACTTCCAGATCGTTTCAAATTCAGTGCGGTGTGGGGAGCCCATGAGGGTTCCTTATTACTTTGGGCCCTCATTTTAGCGGGATGGTCCGCAGCTGTGGCCGTTTTTAGTCGGCAAGTGCCGCTCATATTTTCAGCAAGAGTACTCTCGGTTCTCGGTTTTATTTCAGTGGGATTCGCGCTGTTTTTGTTGCTGACGTCAAACCCTTTTGAAAGGATTTTGCCAGTTCCTCCGATGGAGGGTAGCGATTTGAATCCGTTGCTTCAGGATTTTGGTTTAATTGTGCATCCGCCAATGTTATATATGGGTTATGTGGGATTTTCAGTGCCTTTTGCTTTCGCTATTGCAGCATTAATAGGAGGTCAGTTCGATAGCGCTTGGGCGCGTTGGTCTCGACCTTGGATCAATCTTGCTTGGGTGTTTCTAACCATCGGGATTAGTTTGGGAAGCTGGTGGGCCTACTACGAACTTGGCTGGGGGGGATGGTGGTTTTGGGATCCTGTTGAGAATGCGTCGTTTATGCCCTGGTTAGTCGGCACGGCCCTATTACATAGTATTTCTGCAACCGAAAAGCGAGGTGTATTCCGCAGTTGGACATTGTTGTTGGCGATTTTCACTTTCTCTTTGAGCTTGTTGGGCGCCTTCTTAGTTCGATCGGGTATTCTTACCTCGGTGCATGCTTTTGCCAGTGACCCTGAGCGCGGTATTTTCATCTTCGCGTTTTTAGTGGTCGTGGTCGGTGCGTCTTTATTGCTGTTCGCTTTGCGAGGCCCTCAAATGGCTTCCGCCTCAGATTATAGTGGTTGGTCTCGGGAGACCATGTTATTGGTCAACAATGTGTTGCTAGTGAGTTCGACAACAATGATTTTGATTGGTACTTTGTATCCTTTGTTAGCTGATGTTCTTGATTTGGGCAAAATTTCAGTAGGCCCTCCATACTTTAGTTTCTTTTTTGTACCAATTACTTCGCTGATGATGCTATTCCTTGGTTTTGCTGGATTCACTCGCTGGAAAAAATCTGACAACGCTTTGATGCTGAGCAGAGGGGTCCTGCCAAGCATTGTTAGTCTAACGCTCGCATTGCTGCTGCCGGCCATGATGGCTGAACCATTGTCTTGGCAGACTTATTCGCTGACGGCAGTGGTTACGCTATTTTTGTCGCTGTGGGTAATAACCATGACGATGGAAGATGTGCTTCTCAAGTCATCAGGTAGTGCTAAGAAACTAAAAGCCTTAACCGGAAGTTACTGGGGTATGGTATTAGCTCACTCGGGTTTGGCTGTCTGTGTCATTGGTGTGGGCCTAAGTAGTGCTTATGACATGCAGCGAGATGTTCGGATGGTTCCGGGAGATTTCGTCGAAGTAGCAGACTATGAATTCCAATTTCTGGGTGTAGAGCGTGTTGACGGTCCTAATTTTATCGCTTACCGAGGAGACATAAGGGTGACATCTAATGACCAGGTCGTAACGTCGATGCATCCTGAAAAGCGTAATTACAAGGCCAGAGACCAGGTTATGACCGAGGCAGCTATCGATGCTACGTTGTGGCGGGATCTATACGTGTCATTGGGTGAACCATTGTCTGGTCAGGCGTGGGCGATAAGATTACAGGTCAAGCCCTTTGTGCGCTGGATTTGGCTAGGTGGAATAATGGCCGCATTGGGTGGTTTTTCTGCAGCATTTGATCGGCGCTATCGGCGACGAAAAAGAGGATCACAAATGGCCTTAAATACCGGAGCGATCACCCTTGATTAGGTTAGCTTTGTTTGTACCTTTCGCTCTCTTTGTAGGCTTGTCGACGATACTTCTCCTTGGTCTGGACAAAAACCCTACTGAACTTCCTTCTGCATTGGTTGGAAAGAAATTTCCTAGTTTTACTCTAATCGCTCTGAATGAGGAGCGGGGTATGCTCAGCGAGGAGGACATAACCGGAGAGGTGGCGCTAGTCAATGTGTGGGCGACATGGTGTTATGCCTGTCGAATAGAGCACGCTATGTTAAATCAGTTAAATGAACAAGGTGTGAAGGTGATTGGGCTGAACTATAAAGATGAGCGACAGTCTGCCAAGAACTGGTTGGATCTGAGGGGTGATCCCTACGCTTTCTCGATCTTCGATGTGAGAGGTATTTTAGGTCTAGACTTGGGAGTCTATGGTGCGCCGGAGACATATCTAATCGACGCCAAGGGCGTTATACGCCATCGTCGCGTAGGTGTGGTTGATGAGCGTGTCTGGAGTAATGAATTTCAAGATTTGTATGCTCAGCTTAAAGAAGAATCCCAATGAAGATTCGTCTATTATTTCTTTTTGTCGCTCTATCTGGGTTTGTATCTGCAACTTCTGAATTGGTAGAGTTTTCTGATCCATCTTACCGTGCTCGTTATCAGCAATTGATCACCGAACTTCGATGCCCAAAATGTCAAAATCAGAATCTTGCAGATTCCAATTCTCCGATTTCCCTAGATCTTCGTAACGAGGTCCAAAGGCTGCTCGAGGACGGCCTTTCTAACCAAGAGATAGAGACTTATTTAACGAACCGCTATTCGGCATTTATCTTGTATCGTCCTGAGGTTAACAAAAATACTTACTTACTTTGGATCTCTCCCCTAATCGTTTTGTTGGTGGGTGGTTTAGCGGTAGCGAGGTTCAGTCGACGAAGCGTTTCTGTTACCAAGAGACAAGAGATTGCTACTGACAACAACGAACGGCTCAATAATCTGCTTAGCGATGAGGAAGACGACTGATGACAGTTTGGGTTGTCGCCCTCTTTTTGGGTGCATTCTTTTTTTTGATCTATCCTTTTATGACCAACTCGCTCGGCCTTGACGATATCTTCAGTGAAGAAGTAAAGATAACAGAGAAAGAAAATGTCAGGCTTTACAAGGAGCAAAAAACACTCTTTCAGCAGCAGCTTGACCGAGGGGAGATAGATAACCAACAGTACGAGAATCTGCTGCTAGAATCTAAACATTTGCTGTTACTTAACACTCAGACTGGGCAGAACAAACTGCTGGGGACGTCTTCCAGTGGATTATGGCTACTCCCGATTCTTTTGTTGATACTTCCAATTGTTGCCTTACCAATCTATCAGGAGATAGGCGCTGGGCAAGATCAAAAGATAGCAAGTTTGATAGAACGACAGAGTTTTTTTGGCCAGAAAGACACAGACCAGCTACAAGTTAATAATCAACTTATTACAGCATTAGAGGCGCGAGTAAGTAGTCGGCCAGACAATGTTTATTATTGGGTGATGCTTGCTCAGTCTGCGATAGCTGATGACAACCTCATTGGTGCGAGTGAGTACTTTGCTGCAGCCTTGAAGGTTAACCCTCGAGACAGTTTTTTACTGGCGCAATATGCCGAAACTTTGTTTTTAGTGGATGACAGTCGATTTACGGATCGCGTTGTTTCTGCGGTTGACGCAGCTTTTTCTGCTGATAAATCTAATCATACAGTTCTGGGTTTAAAAGGTATCGAGGCTTTTGTTAATGGTGATCCCGGTTTGGCGATTAGTTACTGGCGGCGAGCCCAAGACCAGGTTGAACCCTCTAGCTCGATATATGCAGGTCTTCAGGCTGGTATTGATCGGGCCCAAGAGCTCACGGCAAGAATCGTTAATGGTTCAAATGATGAGTTCATAATAGATGACTCTAACGCACTTCAAAGGGCCATTAAAGTTGAAGTTAGCCTTTCTGTAGAGGTTCCATTTACATCCGATCAAGTGGTGTTTGTGGCGGCGGTGCGTGATAGTGGGCCACCGATGCCGCTTGCGGCTAAGAAAATCCAAGCTGGCCAGTTGCCTATCAGTATTATTTTAAGTGACGAAGATGCAGTTATGCTTGGCCAAGAGTTGTCATCGGCAAAAGATATAAAGTTGATTGCTCGACTGTCTATTTCCGGTTCCGCAACTCCGCAATCTGGTGATTGGGAGACTACTAGCAAGACGATAAAGCTAACAGAAGAGATAGAAACAGTCAGTTTAGTTATTGATCAAAAAAGGCCATAATTCGGTTTGACTTTTGATCTATATATACTAACTATATGTATGAGCTATTTAGTGTTTTTTGTCGCGCCCATAGCGTGTAAACTTAGCGCTAGAGAGTATTCTTATAATTAGACTGAAAAGGCTAGGCTAAAAACAAAAATGGCTAATCATGCGGCTTAAATCAATCAAACTTTCGGGATTTAAATCCTTCGTCGACCCCACCAACGTTCACTTTCCAAGCAATCTTTGTGCTGTGGTTGGACCTAATGGTTGTGGAAAATCCAATGTCATCGATGCGGTTCGTTGGGTGATGGGCGAAAGTTCTGCTAAAAATTTACGTGGTGAGTCAATGGCCGATGTCATTTTTAATGGCTCTGGCGGGCGAAAACCAGTAGGCCAGGCCTCTGTGGAGCTAATTTTTGACAATACAGCGCAGCGAATTGTCGGTGAATACGCTGCCTATAACGAAATTGGGATAAAACGAAAAGTCACTCGCGACGGTCAATCCAATTATTATCTTAATGGAAATAAATGCAGACGCCGCGATATTACTGATATCTTTTTAGGTACCGGTTTAGGGCCCAGGAGCTATGCAATCATTGAGCAGGGCATGATCTCGCGTTTGATCGAATCTAAACCTGAAGAACTGCGCGTTTACATCGAAGAAGCAGCTGGTATTTCAAAATATAAAGAGCGGCGCCGAGAGACCGAGAGTCGTATTCAACGGACAATGGAAAATTTAGAGCGATTGACTGATATAAGAGATGAGCTAGGGCGTCAACTCAATCGATTGGAGCGCCAAGCTAAAGCCGCTGAAAAATACTCTGAATATAAGAAACAGGAGCGGCAGTTATCAACAGAATTGTTAGCCTTAAAATGGCGTGGATATGATGGAGATGCGTCTAAGCTCAAATCTGTAATCGGTGGCTTTGAGGTTGAGAAAGAAAAATTTACTGCCGAACGTATTCATTGTGACAACACTATTGAGAGTTTTCGTCTTCAGTTTACTGAGCAAACAGACCATTTCAACGAGGTTCAAGCCAGATTCTATAAAATTGGTGGAGAGGTTACTCGTATTGAGCAGGCTATCGACCATGCTCAACAAAGAGCTCAAGACTTGAGTAAAGAGTTGCAACAGACAGAGCATAACTATCGTGAAACAGACGAACACCTCAAAGCTGACAGAAATAAGGTTGTTGGTTGGGAGGCTGAGTTTGCTGAGTTGGCCCCGTCTTTAGAAGAAGCGATTAGTCTAGAGCAGTCTTCATCCAGTGCGCTGGAAGATGTTCAGGCAAAAATGAATAATTGGCAGCAGCTATGGGATGAGTTTAATCAGGCATCCGCTAGTCCGAGACAGCAGGCGGAGGTTCAGCAGTCACGTATTCAACATCTTGAGCAACTAATGAGGCGGCTTTCCGAGCGGCAACAAAATTTGGAGGCTGAGGCTAGCAGTTTCCAAGCGAACAGCGCGGAAGAAGAGATGTCTGGAATTCAAGCGTTGTTGGAAGAGGCGGAGCTAGCGCGAACTACAATCGATAATCAAAGCCAAGATAATCGCCAAGCGATAGATCTTTTGCGTGAACAACAAGAGAAAACAAGCGCTGATCAGGATAGCTTGCGCAGCCAGCAGCAGACATTAAAAGGTCGACAGGCTTCGCTAGAGGCTCTTCAGCAAGCAGCATTGGGCGATGATGCTGAACAGCAATGGCTGGCATCTAAGGGTCTGGATAAACACCCAAGATTAGCTGACCAGGTCAAACCGGCGAGCGGTTGGGAAATTGCTGTAGAAACGGTTTTAGGTAGCTACCTGCAGGCTATCTCAGTAGATGATATGGCCAGTACGATTAGCTTGATGGAAGATTTTACCAAGGGAGAATTGCTACTTGTTGGCAACGGGAAGAATAAATCGCGAAAAGGCTCGGCCAAAGGTCGTTTACTGAGCGATCTGATTGAAGGTGATTCAGCAAAGTTGTTGGTGGAACATGTCTTTGCTGCAGATAGTTTAACCGAAGCTGTTGCTCTGCAATCTCAATTAGAAGGCACGGAGTCAGTAGTGACTCCTGAAGGGATATGGCTTGGTGCTAGTTGGGCACGTGTTGCGCGAGACAAAGATGCTACTGCTGGGGTTCTACAGCGCAAGCAGGAACTAGAGGAAATTGATCAGCAACTAGTCAAACTAGGTGTTGAGGTAGATGTTTTAGGCAAGCAACGTGAGAACGACGATCAAAAACTAAAAGTATTGGAAGCTACTCAGCAAGAGCTCTCTGCTAGTCTTGCAGAACAGCAGAGCAATTACGCTGATTTAAGGTCTAAGTTAAGTGGTTTTGAGGTTCAAATTGATCAGTTCAAGGCGCGCAAAGAGCGAGCCGAAAATGAGTTAGCTGAAGTGGGTCAGCAAAGTCAGGTCGAGC
>JGI20156J14371_10004565_pt1 | contig 9930 bp, 7 predicted proteins | sample COG_06_FD_14371 | JGI IMG/M metagenome (IMG submission 14371) | reverse complement strand
GATTAAAGACATGCATTCTTTTTTTAACTCAATACTAAATTTTACTTTTCTATACATAAAATGCCCCCAAATTGTGTCTAACTTTTTGGGGGCACTGTAAAGTTGATAGGGCTTTATTATAAAGTTTTGTTTGTTAAAGCAAACCGGCTCTTTTTAACAAAGCATCAGAATTTGGTTTTTTACCTCTAAAGGCAACGTATAAATCCATTGGCTTTTGAGTTCCTCCTTGTGAAAGTACAGTGTTTTTAAACTTTGTCCCGATTTCTTTATTGAAAATCCCCTCTTGTTGGAAATATTCAAAAGCATCAGCGTCTAAAACTTCTGCCCATTTATAAGAGTAATACCCTGCCGAGTATCCTCCTTGAAAGATATGTGAAAAAGAAGTACTCATGCAATTCTCTGCTACATCAGGATATAGTTGCGTTTCTGAAAACGAAGCTTGTTCAAATTCTTTAACCGTGATATTGTTTAGGTCAATGTCCGTTTGTGAATGCCATGACATATCAAGCAATCCAAAACTTAACTGACGTAAGGTTTGCATTCCTTCTAAGAAGGTTGCCGCATCCTTAATTTTGTTGATTAAATCCATTGGAATAATTTCTCCAGTTTCGTAGTGCTTTGCAAATAATTTCAACACCTCTTCCTCATAACACCAGTTCTCAAAGATCTGACTTGGTAATTCTACAAAATCCCAAGACACACTCGTCCCAGATAAGCTAGAATAAGTGGTGTTTGCAAGCATTCCATGCAATCCATGTCCAAATTCATGGAAAAGCGTAGTCACCTCGTTAAAAGTTAGCAAAGAGGGTTTAGTCTCTGTAGGTTTTGTAAAGTTGCATACGTTTGAAATATGAGGTCTGCTGTTGATTCCATTTTCAATAGATTGTCCCTTGTAGGAAGTCATCCACGCACCATTTCTCTTTCCTTCTCTAGGGAAAAAGTCGGCATAAAAAATAGCAACATACTCATTGTTTTCATCAGTAATTTTATAAGTAGTCACATCTTTGTGGTAGGTGTCTATGTCAAAAACTTCTTCAAACTGTAAACCAAATAATTTGTTCGCTACGGTAAAGGCACCATGTAAAACATTTTCTAATTTGAAATAAGGTTTGATCGCTTCTTCATCAAAGTCAAATAATTCTTTCTTTAATTTTTCAGAATAATAGGCTCCGTCCCATTTTTGCAAATCATTGACCCCATCTTTTTTTGCAAATTCACTAAGTTTGTTAAATTCTTTCTCAGCAGCTGGTTTTGCTTTCTTCAGAAGCTCGTGAGAAAAATTCAAAACAGTTTCTGGGGTTTCGGCCATCCTTTCTTCTAACACATAATGGGCATGAGTTTCATAACCTAAAAGTTGTGCGCGTTGTTGTCTTAATGCAACAATTTCTTTTACAATTTCTTGGTTGTCAAATTCATTCCCTTGAAAAGCTTTTTTACCAAAAGCAATGGCCATATCTTTTCTTAAAGCTCGGTTGTCCAAATAGGTCATAAAAGGAATATAACTAGGATAATCTAAAGTGAATAACCAGCCCTCTTTTTCTTTTTGCTGTGCTGTTTGCTTCGCAGCTTCCAGTGCACCTTCTGGCAAGCCTTTCAATTGGTCTTTGTCAGTGATATGAAGTTCAAAGGCATTGGTTTCTGCCAATGAGTTTTCTCCAAATTGTAATGAAAGTTTAGAGAGTTTCATGTCAATTTCTCTTAATACGTCTCTGTCTTTTTCTTTTAAATTTGCTCCGTTTCGAGAAAAACCCTTGTATTGTTTTTCTAAGAGCATCGTTTCTTCACCATTAAGGTTCAGATTTCTTTTGTTGTCATAAACCGATTTTACTCTTTCAAAAAGTGTTTCATTCAGTCGAATATCATTAGAGAACTGAGATAAAAGGGGAGAAACTTCTTGGGCGATTTTTTGAATAGCATCGTTTGTTTCTGCAGAGTTTAAGTTGAAAAAAATACTTGAAATTCTGTCTAAAGTTTTTCCTGAATTTTCTAGTGCTTCTGTTGTATTCTTGAAGCTTGGTGCTTCTGAATTATTTGTAATTGCCTCTATTTCTGCTTTAGCCAATTCAATAGCTTTTTCGAAAGCAGGTTTGAAATGCTCATTTTTTATTTTTGAAAAAGGAGCAGTTTCATAAGGTGTGTTGAATTCTTGTAATAATGGATTCATATTTCTTTGTATGTTTTTATTGTGACCTTCTCCAGGCTTCTATTCCGCCTTGAAGACTTTGGATGTTTTTATTGGGATATTTTTCTAGGAGCATTTTTGCTGCAAGTAAACTTCTTTGACCGACTTGACAATATAATATAACATCTTGCTTGTCTTTAAAGAACTCAAACTGTTGCTGCAATTGGTGTAGAGGGATGTGTTTTCCTCCAATATTGAAATTTTCACGTTCCATAAGTTTTCTTACGTCCACTAATGTAATAGACTCTTTTTTTAGTTTTTCCGTTAGTTCATCGGCAGAGATTTCAAGTGACGGATTCTTTTCTAAACCACAGAATATATCATAATCAATCAATTCTTTGATTTCTATAGTTGGATTTTTAGGGAATTTTAAAATGTTTTGTTGAAGGTTTAAAGCATTCATGGAGAGTAGTTTCCCGCTAAGAACATCTCCTAACTCACAGATGATTTTGATGGTTTCATTAGCTTGCAAGCAACCTATGATTCCTGGCAAAACACCAAGAACACCAACATCCGAACAATTCGGGATGCTATTTGCACTTGGTGGCTCCGGAAACAAACATCTGTAGGTAGGTCCGTTTTTGTAATTAAAAACACTCACCTGACCTTCAAATTTAAAAATAGCTCCAAATACTAAAGGTCGATGTGTTAAAACGGCAGCATCGTTTGTCAAATATCGTGTTTGAAAGGTATCAGAACCGTCTACGATAATGTCGTAATCGGGGAAAATTTCTAGAGCATTTTCAGAAGATAAAAAACTGATATAAGTATTGAATTTTATAAAAGGGTTTAGTCTTTTTAATCTATCGGCAGCAGCTGTTGCTTTTGGTTTGCCGATATCGTCAATGGTGAAAAGAATTTGTCTTTGTAGATTGCTTTGATCCACCGTGTCGTTGTCTATAATCCCGATCGTTCCAACACCCGCAGCGGCAAGATATTGAAGGATGGGACAACCTAATCCGCCGGCACCCACTACTAAAACCTTGCTGTTTTTTAATTTACTTTGACCTTCGATGCCTATGGAGTCCAAAATAAAATGTCGATTGTATTGTTTTTTTTCTTCGGTTGAAAACATAAAAAGTGTTGCGTTTTAATAGAGAGTTTCTAAAGTTTGACCAATGAAATTTAGCCAAATGTATTCATTTCAAAAGTACCTTTTTTTTGTCTTTTCTAGTAGTGTTATTTTAAGTTAAAATTTTTCTAAAAAATATTGCGGCAAAAAGAAAAATATTTCGTACATTAAAATGTAAATTACTGTGAAATAATATTTTACGAAAAGCTATCAAATTTCAGTGGATAAGAACACTGATTTAAGGATCGAATATTACCCCTTGTTTTAGTTAAGAGATACATTGTCTCCATATGTAAAAATCAATTGTAGTATTATGAAAGCTGAAAATCACTCGTTAAACTCTAGTAAATCTTTAGGAAGTGGAATTATTAATTCTATTCAGGAGTACCTTCATGAAAAAGGAGAAGGTTTAAATCTATTCGAAAAAGTTATGTTAACCTTGTATAGTATGATGACAATGTTCTTTTTGCTTTCAGCAGTATACTTGGTTTTGACGAAAGGGTTTAAATTTTAAGAAATAGAGATTCAAAAAAGTATTTTTTTGATTGTCTCAGGAAGTCCAAATTGCGCGCTGCGTAATTTGGATTTTTTTATCTCTCATAATTAGGAAATTGTTTTTATCAGTTAAGTCATATCGGTTTTGTATATCCGATAATTGTTGTTATATTTGCACCGTAAAATCGAGATTATTGCAAATGAAGGGGGACATACAAGTCTCCTTTTTTTATACTAGAAGATGAATAAAGAGCTTGTTGAACAATTAGTGAATGATGCATTGGGAGAAAATAGCCCATTGTTTTTAATAAGTTTAGAGTTTTTGCCGGATAGTAAAATATCAATAATCATAGATGGTGATCAAGGTGTTCCACTAAATGAATGTATTCGTATTAGTAGAGCCGTTGAAGGTGAGTTAGATAGAGAGGAAGAGGACTTTAGTTTAGAAGTTAGTACACCAGATATCACAAAGCCATTACTAGTGTTTAGACAGTTTAAGAAAAACATTGGTAGAACACTTTCTGTAAAAACTGCAGAAAGGAAATATGAAGGGAAGTTGGTAGAGGTTGTAGGAGAAGACCTAGTATTAAACTGGTCTGCTAGAGAACCAAAACCAATCGGAAAAGGTAAAGTAACTGTAGAGAAATCTGCAACATTACCATATAAGAGTATAGTAGAAGCAAAAGTGAAGCTAATTTTTTAAGTAGTAAGGTGAAATGGAAAATATAGATTTAATAAATTCATTTTCAGAGTTTAAAGATGATAAGAGTATTGATAGGGTAACCTTGATGTCTATTCTGGAAGAAGTTTTTAGAGCCGCGTTAAAACGTAAGTTTGGTTCTGATGATAACTTTGATATTATTATCAATCCAGATAAAGGAGATTTAGAGATTTGGAGAAATAGAATTGTTGTTGCTGATGGTTTTTCAGAAGACGATAATGAAGAGATTGAATTAAGTGAAGCTAGAAAAATTGAGCCTGATTTTGAAATTGGTGAGGATGTTTCTGAGGAAGTGAAATTATTTCAATTAGGGAGAAGAGCAATTTTAGCTTTACGCCAAAATTTGATTTCTAAGATATATGAGCATGATAGCACAAATATTTTCAAGCAGTTTAAAGAGCTTGAAGGAGATTTGTACTCTGCAGAAGTTCACCATATAAAACACAATGCTATCATTTTATTAGATGATGAAGGGAATGAATTAGTTTTACCGAAAAGTGAACAAATTCGTTCGGATTTCTTTAGAAAAGGAGAATCAGTAAGAGGTATTATCAAAAGTGTAGAGCTAAGAGGTAATAAACCTGTGATTATCTTATCTAGAACTGCACCAGGTTTCTTGTCTAAATTATTTGAGCAAGAAATTCCTGAGGTTTTTGATGGATTGATTACAATTGAAGGTGTTGCAAGAATCCCTGGAGATAAGGCAAAAGTAGCTGTAGATTCTTATGATGATAGAATTGATCCAGTAGGAGCATGTGTTGGTATGAAAGGATCTAGAATTCACGGAATTGTACGTGAATTAGGAAACGAAAATATTGATGTAATCAATTATACTAAAAATACAGAATTATTTATCGCGAGAGCATTGAGTCCAGCGAAAATAGTTTCTATGACTATCAAACAACAACCAGAAGAAGGTAAAAAAGGTAGAGTAGATGTGTTTTTACGTCCAGAAGAAGTTTCAAGAGCTATTGGTAGAGGTGGTGTAAACATCCGCTTGGCAAGTGAGCTTACAGGATTTGAAATTGATGTACAAAGAGAAGGTGTAGAAGACGAGGATGTTGAATTGACAGAGTTCTCTGATGAAATAGAATCATGGGTAATTGAAGAATTCAAGAAAATTGGATTGGATACAGCAAGAAGCGTATTGGATAAAGACGTGGATGAGTTGGTGAAGAGAACAGATCTAGAAGAGGAAACAATTTTAGATGTACAAAGAGTTCTAAGAGAAGAATTCGAATCATAAGTACCCAGAGTAACGAGTTTCGTGAGAAACGCAATTTAAATAGATTATAGAATACAGAATAGTTGGCTGGTTTATGAGCCAAAATAAACAAAGTAACTATTCAACAATTAAAAAGATATGGCTGAAAATAAAACAATACGACTCAACAAAGTTCTTAGGGAACTTAACATATCATTGGATAGAGCTGTTGAGCACTTGGCGAGCAAAGGAGTGGAAGTAGAGGCAAGGCCTACTACTAAGATCTCTAGTGAGATTTATGAAGTCTTATTGGATGGTTTTCAGACTGACAAGAATAAAAAAGCCGCTTCTAAGGAAGTAGGTGAAGAAAAGAAAAAAGAAAAGGAAGAACTTCGTTTGGCACAAGAGGCTGAAATGGAGAAAAAACGTCAGTTAGAAGAGTCTCGTAGAGCTGTAGTTAAAGCAAAGGCGGAAAAGCTTGAGTTGAAAACAGTTGGGAAAATTGATGTTCCTGGTGCTACTAAAGCTGAAGAGAAACCTATTGTAGAGGAGAAGAAGGAAGAAGTCAAAGAAACTGTTGAGAAGCCTGTAGAGGTTGTGGCAGAAGAAAAACTTGTAGAAGAGGTGAAGGTTGAAAAGCAAGAAGAAACTGCTGCTCCTGTTAAAAAGGAAAATATTGCTCCAAAAGCAATTGATCAAGCACAGGAATTCGTAGAAGCGAAACCGACTCCAAAAAAGCAAGAAGTTCAGGAAGAAGTAAATCCTGAAGACGCTGAGAAATTAACAACTCAATATAAAAAGTTAGATGGTCCTAAATTGACAGGAACTGTTATCGACTTAAAGCAATTTGAGCGTCCTAAGAAAAAGAAGGAGGATACGAAACCAGCTGCGGGTGGACCTGCGAAAGCGAAAAGAAAAAGAATTGTAAAACCTGCAAATCATACTCCAAGAGCTGGAGGTGGTGGAAATAGAGGTGGTTTCAATAAAGGTAGAGGAAGAAATCAAAGACCTTCTCCTGCTGTTAAAAAAGAAGAACCAACTGAAGCAGAAGTACAAAAACAAGTACGTGAAACTCTTGAGAGATTACAAGGTAAATCTAGTAAAAACAAGGGAGCGAAGTACAGAAGAGATAAAAGAGATCAACACCGTCAACAATCTGATATAGATCAGGAGTTAGCGGCTCAAGACAGCAAAATCCTTAAAGTTACTGAGTTTGTAACGGTAGGTGAGGTTGCGACAATGATGGACGTTTCTCCAACACAAATTATTTCTGCATGTATGACTTTAGGAATGATGGTAACCATGAATCAAAGATTGGATGCTGAAACTATTTCTATTGTAGCAGATGAGTTCAACTATACAGTTGAATTTATTGGAGCAGAGGTTGAAGAAGGAATTCAAGAAGAAGTAGATTCTGAAGATGACTTGACTACAAGAGCGCCAATTATTACGGTAATGGGTCACGTAGATCACGGTAAAACATCTTTATTGGATTATATCCGTAAGGCAAATGTGATTGCAGGAGAGTCTGGAGGAATCACACAGCATATTGGTGCTTACTCAGTGGAGTTGACAGGAGGTCAAAGAATTGCATTCTTAGATACACCAGGTCACGAGGCCTTTACTGCCATGAGAGCACGTGGAGCACAGGTTACCGATTTAGTAATTATTGTAATTGCTGCGGATGATGATGTGATGCCACAAACAAAAGAAGCAATTAGCCATGCACAAGCTGCAGGGGTACCAATTGTTTTTGCTATTAATAAAATTGACCGTCCTGCGGCAAATCCAGATAATGTGAAGCAGCAATTAGCTTCTATGGATTTATTAGTTGAAGATTGGGGTGGTAAAATTCAATCTCATGACATCTCTGCGAAAACAGGTCAAGGTGTTGATGAATTATTAGAAAAAGTATTGCTTGAAGCTGAGATTTTAGACTTAAAAGCAAATTCGGATAAAAGAGCAACAGGTACTGTTGTGGAAGCTTTATTAGATAAAGGTAGAGGATATGTTTCTACAATTATGGTACAAGCAGGTACTTTGAAAATTGGAGATTACGTATTGGCAGGTAGACATAGTGGTAAAGTAAAAGCGATGTTTGACGAAAGAGGTCATAACATTCAGGTAGCTGGACCTTCTACTCCTGTATCAATGTTAGGATTGGATGGAGCACCGCAAGCGGGTGATAAGTTCAACGTATTTGAAGATGAAAGAGAAGCTAAGCAAATTGCAACCAAACGTTCTCAATTACAAAGAGAGCAGTCTGTAAGAACTCAGAAACATATTACATTAGACGAGATTGGTCGTAGAATTGCATTAGGTGACTTTAAAGAATTGAACATTATCTTGAAAGGGGATGTTGATGGTTCTGTAGAGGCCTTGACTGATTCATTCCAGAAATTGTCTACGGAAGAGATTCAAGTAAATATCATCCATAAAGGAGTTGGTGCGATTACTGAGTCAGATATCTTATTAGCATCTGCTTCAGACGCTATTGTAATTGGATTTAATGTACGTCCTTCTGGGAATGCTAGAATTGTTGCTGATACGGAAGAGGTTGATGTAAGAATGTACTCAATTATCTATGACGCAATCAATGACTTGAAAGATGCGATGGAAGGAATGTTGTCTCCAGATATGAAAGAGGAGATTACAGGTACTGCTGAAATTAGAGAGGTGTATAAAATTTCTAAAGTTGGTAACGTTGCCGGTTCTATGGTATTGACAGGAAAAATCTTTAGAACTTCTAAAGTGAGGGTTATTAGAGATAGTATAGTGGTGTTTACTGGAGAGTTTGCAACATTAAAACGTTTCAAAGACGATGCTAAAGAAGTAGCAAAAGGATACGATTGTGGTATGCAAATCAAAGGATTTAATGATATCAAAGTAAATGATATTATTGAAGCTTACCAAGAAGTAGAAGTTAAGAAGAAATTGAAATAAAATTTCTAATCGACACTCTGCTAAAAAGTGTGTACGTTAAAAATTACTTGGGTTAGATTTTATTAATTAAAGTCTGACCCTTTTTTCATATATGGTTAAGAACTGATTTAAAATTAAGCCCCAGTTCCTAATTGGCATCGACCATTTTTTGGTAGCTTCTCTTACTGCCAAATATACGGATTTCATAACTGCCTGATCTGTTTGGAATGATAATTTATTTTTAGTGTATTTTCTAATCTTTCCGTTTAGGTTTTCAATAAGGTTGGTGGTATAGATAATTTTCCTTATTTCTAAAGGAAATTCAAAGAAAACGGTGAGTTCTTCCCAATTATCTCTCCAGCTTTTAATAGCATAAGAATACTTGCTTTCCCATGTGTTAGCAAAATCATTTAAAGCAGCTTCTGCGGCTTGTCTTGTGGGCGCATTATAGATGTTTTTCATATCTTTAGTAAATGCTTTTTTGTCTTTCCAAACGACATACCTACAGGCATTCCTAATTTGATGTACCACACATGTTTGGGTTTTAGATTCAGGAAAAACTGTTCTAATAGTGTCTGTAAATCCATTAAGATTATCGGTTGCTGTAATGAGTAAATCTTCAACACCACGAGCCTTGATATCTGTAAGTACACTCATCCAAAATGCAGCAGACTCGTTCTTGCCTAGCCAAAGCCCTAAGACTTCCTTTTTGCCATCTCTACGCAACCCAACAGCTATGTAAATGGTTTTGTTAATGACTTTAGAGTTCTCTCTGACCTTAAAAACAATACCATCCATCCAAACGATTAGATATACAGGTTCTAATGGTCTGTTTTGCCAAGCCACAATGTCATTGGTAATAGCATCTGTAATCCTAGAGATAGTAATTGTAGAGACATCAAAATTGTAGACCTCACGTATTTGTTCTTCGATATCGCTATTACTCATACCTTTGGCATAGAGCGATACAATAACATTTTCAATACCATCGACCATGCTTGTGCGTTTTGGTACTAACATTGGATTAAAAGAAGCTTCTCTGTCTCTAGGAACTCGAATCTCTGATTCACCAAAGCTAGTTCGAACTTTCTTTTTGGTAAAACCGTTGCGCGCATTATTTACGCTGGTTTGTTCGTGTTTAGGATAGCCTAAATGACCATCTAATTCACCCTCTAGCATCTTTTCGATGCCACGTTTTTGAATTTGCTTCAAAAAATTACTGAGTTCTTCGCCTGTTTTAAACTGCTTTAAAAACTCAGCATTTAATAAATCTTCTTTCTTCATTACTGTATAAAATTTAAAATTAAACAAAAATAGCTTGGGTCATGACCCAA
>JGI20156J14371_10004553_pt1 | contig 9944 bp, 7 predicted proteins | sample COG_06_FD_14371 | JGI IMG/M metagenome (IMG submission 14371) | reverse complement strand
CCTGTTCGGTCCATCGGCTACAGCGCCCGCCACCAGTGAAAGTTCAGGGACAAATGCTGAGCCGAGCAGCGAGGAGGTCGAGGCCATGCGCCAGCAAGCAGCGCTCGCAAGAAGTGAGAGATTGGCACGGATGCTGAATCTCGATGAAGCGAAGACATCTCAGCTTGTAGCGATCTCCGCACGCTATGAGGAAGACCGCCGACGCATCCGCCAGGAGTCGAGTGACGACACTGGCAAGCGTAAGGAAATGGCTATGCTGACGCAATCCTATCGCCGGGATATGAGCAAACTCCTGGAGAACTCGGATGCAGCTCGCTTAATTTCGGCTTACCGACAGCGAATTGCAAAAGCTCAGGCCGCCGGCGCTGCACCGGGATCAAAACAATAAGCGCTGAATTACAGGGCTTGCAACGCCTTATCCCTCGCGCTTGACGTGTGGTCGCGCGACCACGTTTTAAGCCTCGCCCTTACCAAATACCGATAAAAAGTCATCCAAAATGACATAGAGTGCAGGTATTAGAATGAGAGTAATCCCCGTGGCGAAGATGACCCCAAAACCCAATGATATAGCGAGTGGAACAAACGGAGCAGTGTCCAAATCCTTAATCAACATCAGCGGCATAAGCCCCATAAAAGTGGTGACCGAAGTGAGGAAGATCGGCCGGAATCGAGAGATACCCGAGTTAATCACAGCTTCATAAATCGCCATATTGTGGATTCGCCGATTGCGGTTAATAAAATCAACCAGTACCAGACCCGAGTTAATGACAACACCTGCCAGTGCAATCATGCCCAATAGCGAGAAAAAGACGAGATCGAAGCCCATAATTTGGTGGCCTAACACAGCGCCGATAAACCCAAAGGGGATGCTGGCCATGACCACCATGGGTTGCCAATATGACTTAAGAGGCACCGCTAACAGGGTGTAGATAATCATGAGCGCAATGAGACTTGAGTTGACCAAACCTGACAGTGCGCGTGTTCGCTCCTCGGCCTCCCCTGCCTGTCCGACGGTCACGCCCGGGTAATCGGCCAAAAGACGAGGAATTTCAGTGCGAAAAAGCGCGCTGAGCACGGTCTCGGGCACCACCACATTCCGGTCAGCGGTTGCCACGATATTAATGGTGCGCTGACCGTCTGTCCGCTGAATGGTGGCATTGCCGACTGTCGGGGTCAGCTTGGCTACCGACAAGGCTGGCACTTCCGTACCATCGGGCAGTCGAATGTTCATAGTCTCAAGACTCGATAGGGACTGTCGATTTTGCTTCGGGAACCGGACCATCACTCGAACATCGTCACGACCACGCTGAACACGCTGTGCTTCACGCCCGTAAAAAGCGTCGCGAATCTGATTACCCAAATCGACTTGCGTCAATCCAAGACTCTCAGCGCTGGGCAAAATGTGTAACATCAGCTCAGCTTTACCCGAGCGATAACTATTGGTGATGTCGTACAGTCCTTGGAAGCTTTCAAGCGAGCGAGTCAGATCGGCTGCTGCTTTGCCTAATTGCTGAATATCCTGCCCCCGAAGCTCAAGGTCAATATCAGCACCCAGTGACACTGCATCGGCAGAAAAACTCAGTTCAAGCACGTCGGGTAACGGCGGTGTCAGTTCGCGCCACAGGCTTACCACTTGCTGGGGGGTCATGCCGCTGCGGTCACGATAGGGAACGAGGTTGAGTGACACTTCCGCAATGTGACTGCCCGTCTCGCCAGTGGTGATCAATGCCCCCTGTGTTATTGCCACGCCCACGGACGAGAGTTCATTTTTAAAAGCGGTTCCGCCATCCACGAGAGTGGCATCTACTGTGGCACGGGTTCGTGCCGCAGATGCCTGTAGCTCAGCCACAATCGCCTGGGTTCCCGAGAGCGGATAACCTTCGGGCATGACCACTCTTGCAACGACATTATTGCCCGATACCGATGGGAAAAATTGAAAAACCAGACGGCCACTCGCCGCCATACCCGCCATGACAATCATGAGTCCGAGAGCGATCGATAGGGTGGTGTACCGATGATCAACCCCCCATTCTATCCATCCTTTGTAACGATTCTGAGCAAAGTGCTGTAGCGAACTGGCAATACGGTCCTGAAATAACTCCCAACGTTTTCCGAAGGCAGACTGCCGACGCGCCTGACCTCGGTGAGCCAAGTGCGAGGGCAAAATGAGCTGTGACTCTATAAGGCTGAAGATAAGGCACAAGACCACCGTGCCACCGATCGATATAAAGAACTGCCCCAGATTGCTGTCGACGTTGAGCAACGGCATAAACGCCGCAATGGTGGTTAATACACCGAAGAACACCGGCACCGAGACCTCACTGGTCCCCGCGATGGCAGCGCTGCGACCGTCAAGACCCTCCTGCTCTTTGGTATAGATGCGCTCACCGACAACAATGGCGTCGTCAACAACCACACCGAGTGACAGTAAGAGGCCCATTAGCGACAGCGTACTAATACTCAAACCGGTAGTTGGAAATAACGCAATTGCACCAAAAATAGCAACGGGAACCCCGGCGCTGACCCACAGTGCCAGTCGGACCCGAAGAAACAGTGACAGGCTAATAATAACCAGCACAAGGCCACCGAAAGCATTATTGATCATGGTGCCCAGTCGACCAACAAGCTCATCAGCCTCGTTATTCCAGACGGTAAAATGAATTCCATTGGGGAGCTCACGTTCTTTTTGCGCTACATAGTCGAGCACCGCATTGGACATATCAATTGTGTCGTCACTACCAATTCTAAAGATTTGAATCATCATGGCCTGCTCGCCATTGAATTCACCGTACTTATCCGCGTCTTCAAAACCGTCCACGATGGTTGCGATATCACCCAGAAGGAGCCGCGTGCCGCCGACATCATGACGAACAACAATATTTTCAAATTCTTGGCCGGTATAGCGCTGCCCGGTACTGCGCAGACGAATGGCTCCGGAATCCGCCTTGATCGTTCCGCCCGGAATATCAATGCTAGAGCGGGCTATCGCACGCGCCACTTCTGCCAACGTGAGTTGGTAACGGCGCAGCGCCGTCTCCGAGATTTCGATAGAAATTTCGTCCGCTCGCACATACAGCGTATTGATCAAGCTGACCTCGGGAAGCTCAAGAAGGTCGGTGCGAATGCCCTCGGTGATGTTTTTTAAAGAGCGCTCATCGGTATCACCGTGAACGGCAATTTGGGTCACTAAGGAGCGCATAGTGACCTGGGATACAATGGGCCGCTCGGTATTCAGTGGGAACGTTGAAATCGCATTGACCTGCGCTTTAATATCATCCAGCGCCTTTGCCCGGTCAGCATCCATATCGAGCTCGACCATGACCCTGCAGCGCCCCTCAGCGGCGGTGGTTTTTACCTTAACAATATTCTCAATGCCATCTATCGACTCTTCAATTCGAGTGCAAACGCCCGATTCGACTTCGGTCGGTGCGGCGCCAAGATAGGGCACGGTGATCATGACGATCGGTGCCTCGACATTGGGGAATTCCTCTTTAAGAACATCCTTTAATGCGAGAAGTCCAGCGGCGATAAGAATGAACATGAGTAAGTTGGCTGCGACAGGATTGTCGATAAACCACGCAATCAGCTTAGGCATTTATTCCGACCTCACTCAATGACTCTGACGGACATGCCTTCGACGACAAATTGTAGGGGCGACACATTGATGCGCTCGCCCGCATCGAGCCCCGAGGAGAGGAGTATTTCTTCATTGGAGGCCTTGTAGACCACCACTGATCGAAAATGAAGTCGATCGCTCGAATCGATCACCATGACCCGGTTGTCAGCTCTCAGCGCTGTGCGGGGGATAGAGACCAGCGCATCCACTACCTTGCCGCTAATCTTGGCCTCCACAAACAGGCCAACGGGTAATTGCACACCGTTGTCATTGGTGGTCTGGGTGACCTCAGCAATGACATGTAGGTAGCGACTCGTTGAGGAGATATCGCCTTCGGTGCGCTGTAATGTTCCTGTCCACGTCTGCGCTTGACCCGCGTAACGGGCGCTTAATACTACCGTTGCGGGCGCGTCATTTTTTTGGGCTACGCCGGTGTTGGCATAAGCCAGCGGGAGATAAGCAAGCTGGGCGTCGGCAATGGGCAGTCGCACTTCCAGACGGTCGGTATCGTACAGGGTCGCAATGGCAGCGCCCTTTTGCAGATACTGCCCCTCATCAATGTACTCAGCGCGCACGCGACCGTTGAAGGGGGCGTGGATAACCGTGCGTGTTAAATCGAGCTCGGCACGCTCATGGGTTGCTTGGGCGTCCTTCACATTCGCATTGGCGATTGCGAACGCGCGCTCGGCCTGCTGTCTTTGGGCGATGCTGGCGAGTGCTTGGTCGTGTAAGGACTGAATGCGCGCGTACTCCTCGCGCGCGTAACGGTACTCGGCCTTGGCGCGATCTAGGCTGGCCCCTGCACGGGTCAGCGCAATCTGAAAGTCTCTGTCGTCTAGCGACAATAAGCGATCGCCCGCTAAGAACTCACCGCCCGTGACTAACTGAGGTGCTACGGTCTTTACTTCACCGTCCACCTGTGCGTGCAAGTGGGTTTCAACCCGGGGCTGAATGTTGCCCTGTGAGATCACCATTAGTTGGCGGCTCTGAGGAACGACCTCGAGTGCCCTGACTGTAATTGGCATGGGCTCTTTGGCCGCACTGACTAGCGCCGGCTTGGTGGCGACTAAGCCGATATAGGCCATGCCCGCAGCGATTAACACTACAAGTGGGGCAATGGCTTTCTTAACAGTGTGGCCATACCCCCGGATCTGACTTTTGCTCATTGCAGCATTCCAAAGACTCAACGAAGCGCACAAGAGCAGCCTTGGCGCGTTAGGTGTACATGGTCGTGAACCACCTGAATACCTGCCCATTGAGCAGTGGGCAGCTCATTGGCCAGGCCGGTTCGCGGTAGTTTACTCTATTGGCTACCCATCATCGATAGCATGATGCCCATTAAGCGCGAAAACAGGGCAAGTCCGCCCCACCTACCCCCACGGCATGATGCGCCATCAACCCGCACCGTGCGGAAATTTGTTCTCAACAGACCGTTGATATCTTTTATACTCGAGCAAGGAGAATGCCGACATGACCGACGTTATCGCACACCCCCATAGAAACCATTGGCAGGAACGGGTTGACTTGGCGGCGGCTTTCCGTTGGACGGCACGATTGAATCTTCATGAAGCCGTCGCCAATCATTTCAGCTTGGCCATCAACGGCACTGGCACAACCTTTTTAATCAACCCAAATCAGATGCATTTTTCGCGGATCAAAGCCTCGGATCTCCTAGTGGTTGATGCCAATGATCCCCAAAGCATGGCGAGGCCAGAGGCACCCGACCCGACCGCTTGGGGTCTGCACGGCGGCATTCACCGTCATTGCCCGCATGCTCGATGCGCCATGCATGTTCATTCGCCCTATGCTACTGCGCTAGCTTGCCTTGCTGATAGTTCACTGCCACCGGTCGATCAAAATAGCTGCATGTTTTTTAACCGGTATGTCATCGATCATGATTACGGCGGATTGGCGTTTGAAGAGGAAGGTGCTCGCTGCGCCCGCCTTTTTAGCGATCCCCAAAAAAAGGTCATGATCATGGGCAACCACGGCCTATTGGTTATTGGCGACACTGTCGCCGACACCTTTAATCGCCTGTTTTACTTCGAGCGGGCCTGTCAGGTGTATATCCTAGCACTACAAACCGGCCAGGCTCTTAGGGTCATCAGTGACGTGGTTGCCGAAAAAACCGCGCAGGAATTGGCCGCTTACCCGGAGCAGGATGCGCGTCATCTGGCTGAGTTAAAGGCTATTTTAGATGCGGAAGGCAGCGATTACGCCGCCTAATCGCTGCTCACGCGCTAAGCTTAGCCCTGATGGCCTATTGTCCTGACTTCATAACGGTTACGCACATTTACGAATCAGGCTATTGTGTACGCCGCCGCGTCTGTGAGGTCCTGTTTGCAGGCAAAGTGCCAATGCCGTAGACCGTGTCCGGATAATTTCACCGCGAGGCGCGGTGGGTTGATGTATGCGGTCTGACGTATGAGTGTCCTCGGAGGACGTATGACGCAAGAAGAACATAGCCATGTCATGACTGGGGCTTCCCACTTGGCTGATTGCCACCCTCATCATCGAATCCTGTTTGATCCCATTAAGATAGGACCCGTAGTGGCACCCAATCGTTTTTATCAGGTGCCACACGCCAGTGGCATGACTGAAGCCAACCCCCGAGTCCGAGCGGCTTTTCGGGGCACCAAAGCAGAGGGAGGTTGGGGCGTAGTCAGTACCGGCGCCGTGTCTATACACCCGAGTTCCGATGACTCACCCCTGCCCTTCGCACGACTGTGGAATGATGCTGATATTGCCTCCCACGCATTGACCACCGAAGCCGTCCACAAGCACGGGAGTTTGGCTGCGGTTGAGCTCTGGCATGGGGGGGCTGTCGTTATGAACCGGACTTCTCGTCTTCCGCCCCTTTCTCCTTCAGGGGTACCGTGGGCTGCTACGCATATTGGCTTCATGGGGCAGCAACGCCCCAAACCCATGGAAGCTCGAGATATTGATGCGGTGCTCAACTGGCAGCGTGCCGCAACTCGCCGAGCACTCGATGCCGGGTTCGACATCATCTATGTCTATGCAGGTATGGGCTATCTGGGCTATGAATTTCTGCTCCCCGAGTACAACTGGGGGCTATCTGGGCTATGAATTTCTGCTCCCCGAGTACAACTGGCGTACGGATGGCTACGGTGGCAGCCTTGCAAATCGGACTCGGTTTGTCCGCGAAATGCTTGAAGTGACCCGAGACGAGGCTGGCGGCCGCGCTGCTGTGGCGTTGCGGATAAGTCTGGAGGAACTGCGCGCCAAGCCCAGTGATCACTATGAAAGTGAGGCGCACGGCGTTGTTAGCCTACTCTCTGATGTCCCTGATTTATGGGATGTCAAAATGGATTCAAGCCCGAATGACTGCGGTGCCTCACGGTTCCGTCCCGAAGGCGCCCACGAGCCCATTATCGACTTTGTCCGCACTGTCACCGATCGACCGGTTGTTGGCGTCGGTCGATTCACATCACCCGACACCATGGTCTCACAAATCAAACGTGGCGTTCTCGATCTGATCGGCGGTGCCCGAGCGAGCATTGCAGATCCTTTTTTGCCCGAAAAGATACGCCAAGGTAACAGCGATGCGATCCGAGAATGTATTGGCTGCAATATCTGTATTGCCAGCTGGCATGACGGCGTACCGGTGCGCTGCACCCAAAATGCCACCGCCGGAGAGGAGTGGCGCCGCGACTGGCATCCCGAGCGGTTTCGAACAGCCGAAGAACCCGAGAGTGTCCTCATTGTTGGTGGTGGTCCAGCAGGCCTAGAANCCGCACTGATCGCTGCACGCCAAGGTTTTGACGTGACCCTTGCCGAACAACGTAGCGACTGGGGTGGCCGGGTTCTGCAGGAGAGCCAGCTCCCTGGTCTGGCACAATGGCGCCGGGTCCGCGACTACCGGGTTTGGGCCCTCTCACAGCTAGGTAATGTAGCCATGTACACCGACAGCCCCATGGCCGTAGCCGACATCGCCAGCGCCGACGCCCGTCACATTGCGGTAGCGACTGGTGCACACTGGACCACCCACCTATATTCGCCGCTAGAAATACCCTCCCATCCGCTACTGGGGCCTCGGGTATTTACACCCGAAGATGTCTTTGAAGGCCGGGTTGAGGGTGATCGCGTACTGGTCTTTGACTATGACAACTATTACCTCGGTGGTGTCATCGCCGAGCACTTGGCCCGTCGGGGCTCACACGTCGTTTATGCAACGCCCGCCGGCCACGCCTCAGCCTGGACGTTCATGACGAACGAATTACCTTATGTTTATAAGGCCCTTGGTGAGCAGGGTGTGGACATTTTAACAACGACCAAGCTCGATCACTTCGACGGCCATCACGCAACGCTCAGTAATCTATTCAACGAGCAGTCACTGCAGCGTGCCATCGATACCGTCGTCGTCGTGGGGCTTCGCCAGCCCAATGGTAGCCTCTACCAGTCGCTGCAGACGGCAAAGGCCAGCGGTGACTCCGCCCTCGCTGGGGCCTCGATAACCTTGGTGGGAGATGCGCTTGCGCCGGGGGCTATTGTGCATGCGGTTCACAGCGGACACAGTTTTGCCCGGGCGCTTATCGATGGCGGTGCTGACTATCTGCGGGATGAGCCTGTGACACTGTCAGAACCACAACCTGTCTTTGTCGACAGCGGCAACCCGTGACCGGAACCAACCGAGTCAGTGAGCCAAGGGCGCGTTAAATGGCGACCATAACGCTTGACACATTAGAGAAAACCCTGCCCCGTGACAGCTATCTTGACGGCGCTGTTTTTCAGCGCGAGCTCGCAGCTGTATTTCAGCCTGGTTGGATCTGTGTAGGTCGAACCGACCGGTTATCTGAACCCGGTGATTATCAGGCCTTGCGGGTTGGCGACCAGTCGCTACTTATCGTTCGGGACGATTCAAATATGCTGCGGGGCTTCTACAACGTCTGTCGCCATCGCGGTGCCGAGTTAATTCCCCTGCCAGATACGCACATACAGCTCGGACAATTTGACCGGGGTATCACTTGTCCTTACCACGCCTGGAGCTATCGACTCGATGGCACTCTTCGCGGTACACCCCATATGAACATTGAACCTGGAGCAACAGCGCTGCACGACATTTCTGTGGCCGATTGGGGCGGGTTTGTCTTTGTCTGTCTTGATAATCGCCGGGGCGAACCCCTCATCGATGCCTTAGGTGCAGCTGCCCAGCGGCTGAATAACTATCCCCTGAGCGACCTGCGCATAGGTCATAGCATTGACTATCGCGTCAACGCCAACTGGAAAGTCATTCTCGAGAATTACAACGAGTGCTACCACTGCGGCCCTGTGCACCCTGAGTTGTGCAAGGTGGTGCCTGCGTTTCGACAGGGCGGTGGTAATGAGCTCAACTGGGATGACGGCGTGCCCCACCGAGAGGGTGCCAATACCTTTACTGCCACCGGCACTACCACCCGCGCGCCCTTTCCGGGTCTGACTGAAACCGAAAAAACGCATCATAAGGGGGAGCTTTTTTATCCAAATCTCATGGTCAGTTTAGCCATGGATCATGTGGCTGCTTTTTACGTTTGGCCCGAGTCCGCGTCAAAGACCCATATACGCTGTGACTTTCTGTTTCACCCCAATGAGCTCGATAAGCCCGACTTTGATCCTATGGATGCCGTGGTATTTTGGGATCTAGTCAACCAACAAGACTGGGCGATCTGCGAGAGTGTGCAACGGGGGATGCAGAACAGGGTCTTCAAACATGGGTATTATGCACCGATGGAAGATTACAGCCTTGACTTGCGGCGCTACGTTTTGGACTGTCTCAAAGAAGCCGAGCAAACCTCTGACATCGCCCGGGATATCATAGGGACTGACGGCAATGAGTAACCGTCGAGTCAAACCCTGGAAAGTCCCATTATGAATGGGCAACGCATACCGGTGCGCTGGCGATTTTTTGCCGTACTGTTCCTGCTCAGCTTTCTTTCCTATCTGATGCGCCAAAATATTCATGTCGCTGGCGAGCTCATGATGCCTGAGCTGCAGTTAAGCGAGCTTGAAATGGGCTGGATCTTTGCCAGTTTTATTTGGGGCTATGCGCTCTTTCAATTACCCGGGGGTATTGCAGGCATTCGATTTGGACCCCGTCGAACACTGACGGCGGTGGGCATCTTGGGGATTGTGGCGTCGGGTTTGACCGGGCTACTGCCAGGCCTAGCGTTTAAATCGACGGCCGGCGTTATTGCGACGCTACTGTTGATTCGATTTATTCTGGGCGCCGCCCATGCACCTATGTATCCGGTTCAGGCCGCGGCCATCGAGCGCTGGTTCCCGATGGGTCAATGGGCGCTGCCCAATGCTGTATCGAGTACCGGCTTGACCC
>JGI20156J14371_10004546_pt1 | contig 9953 bp, 7 predicted proteins | sample COG_06_FD_14371 | JGI IMG/M metagenome (IMG submission 14371) | reverse complement strand
TTTTTTCCTTCAAATATTGCTCTACAACAATTTTTTGTACAGTTTATTTGAGGACTTCCAGCGTCTTGAGCAGTTCCCAAAACAACTAGGGTAGTTTTAGTCACTGGTTTTGTTTCTCTTTGAGCAAAAGCCTGATAAGAGATAAGAAAAACAATAAGATTAAAAATCCAAAAACGCATAAGTTAATTGTCTTTTTTTGTGAATTTCAAATTTTCTCAATAGCATTTATCATAAGACCAGCAATATCCTTACTAGAAACTCCTTCAATGCCCTCTAAGCCGGATTTTATGATTGATACTAAGAAATCAATTCATTTGTCAAATGTAAACTATTTTTACTTTCTTTAAATAATTAAAATAACAATGAATTTCAGCCAACAAAACCCCCGCAATACTAGGGTTCGGGTTTCAAAATGTTTCACTAATTATACTGAAACTAAATCTCCAGAGGCTTCTTTTTTAGGTAAGGTCGAAACCCCCATGAGGTAAGTGTCGATTTGATGTGCTGCCTCTCGTCCTTCAGAAATTGCCCAAACAATTAAAGACTGACCTCTTCGCACATCACCCGCAGCAAAAACAGTAGACTTATTTGTTTGGTATTGTTTAATTCCTTCTACATTTCCCCGTTTGTCAAAAGTCACACCCAACTTTTCTGGCAAAGTTTTTTCGGGTCCTGTAAAACCTAGAGCCAGTAATGCCATATCACAAGGCCATTCTTTTTCAGATCCTTCTTTCTCTATAAGTTGTGGACGTTCTCCAGGTACTTTTTTCCAACGTACTTCAACTGTTTTTAATCCCACAACATTTCCTTTAGCATCACCAACAAATTCTTTGGTTAGAATGCTCCATTCTCTGTGAATTCCTTCTTCGTGAGAAGAAGTAGTTTTGAGTTTAAATGGCCAGTATGGCCAAGGGTTTTCTTCTGTTCTTCCATCTGCAGGCTTGGGCATTATTTCGAAGTTAGTTACACTTTTTGCTCCTTGACGATTAGAAGTTCCGATACAATCGGAACCTGTATCACCTCCACCAATAACAATTACATCACGATCTTTAGCTGTATATTTAGCTTCTCGTTCTAATTGACCATCTACAGCTTTGTTGTTATGTGGCAAAAAGTCCATAGCCTGAACTACACCTTTAAGTTCAGAACCAGGTATTGGCAGATTTCTTTTTATAGTAGCTCCTGCAGCAATAAGAATGACATCAAAATCTGATTCTAAAGTTTCGGCGCTAATGTCCTTTCCGATTTCAACATTACACTTAAAAATAATCCCTTCAGCTTCAAGAATTTCAAGACGTCTGTCGATTATATTTTTTTCCATTTTAAAATCTGGAATTCCGTAGCGTAATAAACCACCAACTTTGTTGTCACGTTCAAAAACAGTAATGGCATGACCAGCTTTATTAAGCTGTTGTGCAGCTGCAAGACCAGCCGGACCTGATCCAACAATTGCAATTGTTTTTCCAGTTCTTTCTGCAGGTGGTTGTGCTTTAATCCATCCTTCTGCAAAGCCACGTTCAACTATATATTTTTCAATTAATTCAATTGAAACAGGTGGATTCGTAATTCCTAAAACACAAGCCTCTTCACAAGGAGCGGGACATAGGCGACCTGTAAATTCCGGGAAGTTGTTTGTAGCTTGTAATATGTGTAACGCTTTTTTCCATTGATTTTTATAAACAGCATCGTTAAAATCAGGAATTAAATTTCCTAATGGACAACCGCTATGACAAAAGGGAACACCACAATCCATACAACGTCCACCTTGCTCTTGAAGTACTTCGTTAGAAGGAGGAGCAACTGTAAATTCTTTGTAGTTGTCAATTCGCTTTTTAGGATCAATTACCTCTTCTTTGATTCTGTCGTATTCCAAAAATCCTCTTAATTTCCCCATCGCTTAAGCCTTTAATTTATTTTTTTCTTCTTCTGCAGCAAGCATTGCTAGTGCATTTTTATAATCGGTTGGCATTACTTTGATGAAATTTTTAGAACTATCCGGCCAATCTTTTAGTATTTGTGCAGCCTTAGAACTGTTTGTATAGTCTTTGTGGTTTTGAAGTAAACCCTGAACAGTTTCTTTATCTTGATCCGTTAAGTCTTCGAGTTCTACCATTTCTAAGTTAAATTTTTTCTCATCAAAAATTCCATCGTCATTGAATAGGTATGCAATTCCACCACTCATTCCAGCAGCAAAATTACGCCCTGTTTCTCCAAGAATCAAGGCAATACCTCCGGTCATATATTCACAACCATGATCTCCAATACCTTCAACAACCGCAATTGCTCCAGAGTTTCGAACACAGAAACGTTCTCCAGCAATTCCGTTGATATAAGCTTCACCAGTTACTGCTCCATAAAGCGCAACGTTTCCAATGATTATGTTTTCATCAGCCTTAAAAGTAGCTTCTTCTGGCACTTGAGCTATAAGTTTTGCTCCAGAGAGTCCTTTTCCAAAGTAATCATTACAAGTTCCTGAGACTTTCATGAACAAGCCTTTTGCAGCAAATGCTCCAAAACTCTGCCCTGCTGTTCCTGTAAATTTTAAGCTTAATGTATCTTCAGGTAGTCCTGGAGCACCGTGCATTTTTGAAATCTCATTACTCAATATTGCTCCGACTGTTCTGTCGGTATTGCAAACAGGGAACTCTAGATGTTGCTCTTCTTTTCTGTAGATAGCAGGGTGTGCCGCTTCTATAATTTTGAAGTCAATAACATTATCAAGACCGTGATCTTGTTTTCGGGTATTATGAAGTTTTACAAGCGATCCAACCTCAGGTTTATATAATATTTTTGAAAGATCAATTCCTTGAGCTTTATAATGACCAACCGCTTTTTTCATATTGATTTTTTGCGATTGTCCCACCATTTCTTTGATGGTTCTAAAACCTAATTGCGCCATAATTCCTCTCAATTCTTCTGCAACAAAGTACATGAAGTTTATTACATGCTCAGGTTTTCCTTTAAAATTCTTTCTCAATTCCGGATCTTGAGTTGCAATACCCACCGGACAAGTATTGAGGTGACATGCACGCATCATTATACATCCAGACGCTACAAGTGGTGCAGTAGAGAAGCCAAATTCTTCGGCACCTAATAAACATGCTATTGCTACATCTCGGCCTGTTTTCATTTGTCCGTCACACTCTAAAACGATTCGGTTACGAAGGTCGTTCATTACCAATGTTTGTTGTGCTTCTGCTATTCCAAGTTCCCAAGGAAGTCCAGCGTGCTTGAGAGAGGTAAGTGGAGAAGCTCCAGTTCCACCATCAAATCCAGAAATCAAAATTACATCTGCTTTTGCTTTGGCTACCCCAGCTGCAATTGTTCCAACTCCGACTTCAGAAACTAATTTTACATTTATTCTAGCTTCTCGGTTTGCGTTTTTTAAATCAAATATAAGCTGAGCTAAATCTTCAATAGAATAAATATCATGATGAGGTGGTGGGGAAATTAACCCAACATAAGGAGTAGAATTTCGAACCGAGGCTATGTAAGGATTTACTTTTGGGCCAGGAAGTTGTCCCCCCTCTCCAGGTTTGGCGCCTTGAGCCATTTTTATTTGAATTTCTTTTGCAGAACTTAAATAGTGACTGGTTACCCCGAATCGACCAGAAGCAACTTGCTTTATTGCGCTGTTCCTCCAGTTTCCGTTGTTGTCTGGCTGAAAACGTTTTGGATCTTCACCTCCTTCTCCAGAATTACTTTTACCCCCAATACGATTCATCGCAATGGCTAAATTTTCGTGGGCTTCTGCGCTAATTGATCCTAAAGACATAGCGCCTGTTTTGAATCTTTTTACAATTTCTGTCCAAGGCTCAACCTCTTCGATTGGAATTGGATCAAAACTAGAAAACTCAAATAAACCTCTCAGAGTCATTAGCTTTTCTGTTTGTTCGTTAACCATTTTAGAGTATACCTCATAACTCTCAAAGTTATTTTGATTTACCGCTTGTTGAAGTTTTGCAATGGTAGTAGGGTTTAGCATATGTGCCTCTCCGTTTCTTCGCCAGCGATATTCTCCACCGATTTCTAAATCAAGTCCAGAAAGACTTTCGATATTGAATGCTTTTTTGTGACGACGAGAAATTTCTTTTTCGATTTCATAAAGACCAATTCCTTCTATTCGAGTGGCTGTATTACAAAAGTATTGGTCTACAAGGATCTCGCTCAGTCCGAGCGCTTCAAATATCTGAGAGCCACGGTAGGAGTTTAGCGTGGAGATTCCTATTTTATTCATAACCTTAACAATCCCTGTTGCTATGGCTTTGTTGTAATTTTGTATTGCATCGTGAGCACTAAATCCTTTTATATTTTTTACTTCGACTTGTTCTTCAATAATTTCATTAACCATATAGGGGTTAATTGCACTTGCACCATAACCAAATAGGCAAGAGAAATGATGTGGTTCACGTGGTTCTGCGGATTCAATTACGATTCCAAATTTAGATCTTTTTTGAAGACGTTTAAACGAGTTTTGTGTATGAGCACAAGCTAGTAGAATCGGAATAGGAGCCATTTTAGAAGAAACACCACGATCGGATAGTATAACAATGTTAGCACCATTTTCAATTTCTTTTTCAATTTCAGAAATAATATTTTCTAACGCATTTTCCAGTCCATTAACCCCTTTTTCGATAGGGTATAAGGTAGATATTGAAATGGTTTTGTAGTCTGCATGCTCAATGTATTTGATTTTATCTAAATCTTCGTTTGAGATTACTGGGTTTTGAATGTAAGCTTTTTTGCATGATCTTCAGTGATGTCAAAGAGGTTGATATCACTTCCGATTGACAAAGAAGTATCGGTAACTATTTCTTCCCGAATTCCGTCCAGAGGCGGGTTAGTTACTTGAGCAAAAAGTTGCTTGAAGTAGTTGTAAAGTAACTGAGGGCGATCTGATAATACAGCCAAAGGAGTGTCCGTTCCCATCGAACCAATAGCTTCTTTTCCTTTAATACTCATTGGGAGTATTAAAGTTTTGAAATCTTCTTGTGTATAACCAAAAACTCGTAATCGTGTATCGTAATCTTCTGATTCAACCGTAACATGATTGCCTGTGTAAGGGACTTCAGAAAGTCTTAAAAGATGTTTGTCTAGCCATTCTTGGTAGGGACGTTCAGAAACAACCTTGGTTTTAATTTCTTCATCCTCAATAATTCGTCCCTCATCCATATTCACAAGGAACATTCTTCCGGGCTCTAGACGACCGTGTTTAACCACGTTTATAGGTTCAATATCAAGAACCCCAGCCTCCGATGACATAACAACATAACCGTCTTTGGTCACGGTATATCTTGAGGGTCTAAGTCCGTTTCGGTCAAGTAAAGCTCCAATGTATTTTCCGTCTGTAAAAGGAATAGAAGCGGGTCCATCCCAAGGCTCCATTATACAGGAATTGTATTGGTAAAATGCTTTTTTAAGAGGATCCATCGACTTGTGTTTTTCCCATGCTTCTGGAACTAACATCATCATTACTTCAGGTAACGATCTGCCGGTAGCTAGTAATAATTCAACAACCATATCCATTGATGAAGAATCTGACTTTTCTTTTAAAATAATTGGAAGTATTTCTTTAATATCATCTCCAATTAAATCGCTTTTGAAAAGTTCTTCACGCATTTGCATACGACTTGAATTCCCTCTGAAAGTGTTGATTTCTCCGTTGTGACACATATATCTAAAGGGCTGTGCCAAATCCCATGTTGGGAAGGTATTGGTAGAGAATCTTTGGTGAACTAAAGCCAATCGGGTTACAACCAAAGGATCTGATAAATCTAAATAGTAAGCTTCAATATCTTCGGGAACCAATAAACCCTTGTATATAAGTGTATGTGTAGAAAGACTAGGGAAGTAAAAATAGTTGCTTTGAGAAAGTTTTGAAGCAATGATTTTATGTTCTGTAATTTTTCGAGCGATAAATAATTTAACATTAAATTCTTGGTCTGAAAGTGATTGATTTCCCTTGCCAACAAATACCTGTGCAACGTAAGGTTCTGTTTGTTGAGCAATACGACCAACAACAGATCGATTAACAGGAACTTTTCGCCAGCCTAAAATTGACAAGCCTTGTTTTTTTATTTCTTCTTCAAAAAGTTGCGTACAAAAATTACGTTGATTTTTCTTTTGTGGTAAAAAAGACATTCCAATTGCATATTGATGTGCTTCAGGAAGTTCGAACAAACAATTCTTGACCATGAAATCATGGGGAATTTCAATTAAGATTCCAGCACCATCTCCTGTTTTTCCATCTGAGCTTACTGCTCCTCTGTGTTCAAGTTTCACAAGAATATCCAATGCTTTTCCAATGATGTCATTGGTTTTTTCCCCTTCTAAACTACAAATGAATCCTGCGCCGCAGTTGTCGTGTTCATAGTCAGGAGAGTAGAGTCCTTGTTTTTTTGGTAACATAATTCTTGGTTTTTGTAAATCAAAAATAATTGATTTAAACACTTTTGTGCTATTTTGGATATCTAAAGTTTGATTAGTTAAAGAGTCTTGATTTTTAGGACCAATATTTTCAGAATTTATTAAATTAAGCTCCTATTTTTATGATTAATTCAAAATAGTATTCCATAAGACGCTCTATATAATATGGATTATATAACTTCATATTAATTAGATTATGAAAAATAAAGGGCGTTATTGCGTAATTGGTGTTATGTCTGGAACCTCTCTAGATGGTTTAGATTTGGCTTTGATTGAATTTGTTTTGGACAATAAAAAATGGGAATACCAATTAATCTCAACAACAACAAAATCATACACTGAGCAATGGAAAAAGAGGCTTACTGAAGCCCGCTTAATGAAACCTGAGCAGCTGGCACTTTTGGATTTGAATTATACAAATTTCTTGGCTGAGCAAATTCAGCTTTTTATAAATGAAAACTCCGACCATACGATAGACTTGATAAGTTCTCATGGGCATACAGTTTTTCATCAACCAGAACAAGGACTTACCTTTCAAATTGGAAATCAAAAGCAACTTGCAGATCTGCTTCAGCATAGGGTTGTTTGTGACTTTAGGGTTCAAGATGTTGCACTTGGAGGTCAAGGCGCTCCATTAGTTCCTGGTGGGGAGTTTCATCTTTTTTCTGAATATGCAGCTTGCGTTAATTTAGGTGGTTTTGCTAACATTAGTTTACTCGGTGACTCTAGTCCAATTGCTTTTGATATAGCAGCAGCAAATTTGATTTTCAACTTCTATGCGCATAAATTAAACCTAGCTTATGATGCAGGTGGAGCAATTGCTTCAAAGGGTAAAATAGTTAAACCCCTGTTAGATGAATTGGATGCTTTGTCTTTTTATAATGAGTCACTTCCTAAATCTTTGGGAGTTGAATGGCTGGCTCAAAATGTCACTCCATTATTGAGTTCTTATGAACAAGAATCTATTCCAGATTTAATGCATACTTATGCTTCGCATTTGGCAACTCAAATCTTAAAAGTTTTACCCGATTCAGGGCAAAATACTTTTTACAGGAGGAGGCACTCATAACACTTTTTTAATGCAACTAATTCAAGATAAATGTTCAGCTCAAATATGCATTCCAAGTGATACTATCATTGATTTTAAAGAGGCTATGGTTTTTGGATTTCTAGGGCTTTTAAGGTCGTTGGGGCAACATAATTGTTTTGCGTCAGTAACAGGATCATCTAGAGATCATTCTTCGGGAGTTATATTTGAAATTTTTTAAGCTATATTTAAGATTAAATTTATATTTTAGACCACACAAGAAACCACAAAACCCTTTCTTTAATTTTAAGAGCCTCAAATCAAACCCTATGGAAATTATCTTAGTATTTATTTTTGCTCTTGGTTACCTGGCGATTACGCTAGAACATACCCTCAAAATAGATAAATTAATCCCAGCCTTAGCCATGATGGCTATACTTTGGGCAGTTATTGCCCTATGGGCATATGCCCGTTTATGAAGTAAACACGACTCTTAAAAAATTAGACCCCACCCACATCGACGAAATTTTATTACACCATTTAGGTAAAACTGCTGAAATAATAATTTTCTTACTTGGGGCTATGACCATTGTTGAAATTATTGACTATTTCAATGGATTTTCGACTATAAAATCATTTATAAAAACAAAATCCAAGAGGTCATTACTTTGTATTTTTGCTGTTCTAGCATTCATTTTATCTGCAATAATTGATAACCTTACCGCAACGATTGTATTAATTACTATCCTGCAAAAGGTTATTATAGATCGAGACACAAGGCTTTGGTTTGCAGGTCTAATCATAATATCTGCAAATGCTGGTGGTGCTTGGTCTCCAATTGGAGATGTAACAACTACAATGTTGTGGATTGCTGATAAAGTAACCACGATTAAACTAATTTCTTATTTATTTCTTCCTTCGGTTGTGTGTGTTATTGTCCCTGTTTTTGTGGCATTTTTTTTACCTGCATTCAAAGGAAATATTAAAATGGATGATAGCGATGATGACGATGCGACTCATAAACATGGTTCAACCATGCTTTATTTAGGGCTTTTGGCAATTGTTTTTGTTCCAGTTTTTAAAACAATTACACACCTTCCGCCTTATGTTGGAATGATGTTCTCATTAGCGCTTGTATCTACTTTTGCAGAAATTTTTAGTGCAGCAAAAATAAATATTACGTCTATTGACCAAGAGAGTGACGCAGCTTCTCACCACAGTCCAGTTCACAAATCTTTATCTAAGATTGAATTACCCAGTATTCTTTTTTTCTTGGGGATTTTATTAGCAGTTGCTGCATTAGAATCTTTAGGAATGTTGTTTGCTTTTGCAGAAACACTTAATACTACCATTCCAAATACGGATATTGTAATTATGTTATTAGGTTTTGGTTCTGCAGTTATTGATAATGTGCCCTTAGTAGCAGCAAGTATTGGAATGTTTTCTGAGCCAACAGATAGCGGGCTATGGCATTTTATTGCTTTTTCAGCGGGAACAGGAGGTAGTATGTTGATTATAGGATCTGCAGCAGGAGTAGTCGCTATGGGTATGGAGAAGATTGATTTCTTTTGGTATTTCAAGAATATATCATGGCTCGCCTTGCTTGGATTTATTTCAGGATCAATAACCTTTATGCTTTTGCGCGGATTTGTTGTTTAATATATACTTAAATGGCAGCTTTTTCGTTCTATAGTTAAAACCTTTATACAACAGCATGATGATGTCTTTTTTTATTCAAACAACAGAAGAACTTAGAACAGAGAAAACACTTTCTCTTATTGAACTTATAAAAAATGGTGGCCTAGGGGGTCAGTTTATCATAGGCTTACTTTTTTTACTATTGATCATCGCTTTATATATCTATTTTGAGCGTTGGTTTGCCATTCGTTCGGCCTTGAAAATAGACGACACTTTTATGGATCAGATTCGCTTGTATGTTTCACAAGGTAAAATAGAAACAGCGCAGGCATTGTGTGTAAAAGAAGATGTTCCTGTAGCTCGACTTATTGCTAAAGGGATCACTCGAATAGGAAAACCCTTAGAAGATATCAACACAACTATTGAAAACGCCGGGAGACTTGAAGTCTATAAATTAGAAAAAAACGTAAGCGTCTTAGCAACAATTGCTGGTGCAGCTCCAATGCTCGGGTTCTTGGGAACTGTGATTGGAATGATTCTGTCTATTTTTGAAATTTCTAACGCAGGTGGAAACATCGACATGAAATTATTATCAGACGGACTTTATACTGCAATGACAACAACAGTAGCTGGACTTATAGTAGGAATTGTAGGTTATATAACATTCAACCATTTGGTTGCTAAAACCTCTAAAGTAGTATATCAAATGGAAGCAATTTCTTTTGAATTTTTAGACTTACTTAATGAACCTGCAGCCTAATGAACCTTAGAGGAAGAAATAAAATAACCCCTGAATTCAATATGTCTTCTATGACGGATATTGTCTTCTTGTTGCTTATCTTTTTTATGATTGCTTCTACCT
>JGI20156J14371_10004542_pt1 | contig 9957 bp, 10 predicted proteins | sample COG_06_FD_14371 | JGI IMG/M metagenome (IMG submission 14371) | reverse complement strand
CCGCTGTATTGGCCACGGCGGGCGCCTGAGTCGGGTACTTGAAGTCGGGGTCAATGCTATGCCTGGCCGGATCGAAGGGGTAGCCAAACAGCATAACTGATTTCACGGCGTTGGGCGCACGCTGAACGACGAGCTGGCTGACCATAGAACCGTAAGACCAGCCATATAAGTGAATGTCGAGCTCGGTTCGAGTCTTGATCCAATCAAGCACGCGGGATGCATCACGGGTGGCCTGATCAGGCGTCAGCCAACCGCTTGAGTCGCGTGGGGTCGGACCATAACCGCGGGCGTCCAGCGCATAGACGGCATAGCCCAGGGCGTTAAGGCCATCCATAAAAGACAGTGACTCGCCTGGAACTTGCAGATCAAAGTCTGGCACTGAGCTCCAGGTACGCCCGTGTAGCAGCAGGATAACAGCGGTTGCCTGAGCTGGTGTTTTTTCCCAGACCGTTAGTGGATGGCCATCGGTCATGACGGTATGTTGATGACGGTCAACGGCGGCTGCGCTGTTTGCCCAAGCCGAGTTGAGCGCACCTGCCAGCAGGGTTAAGATTAGGGTTGCGAGGTGCAGACGGCTGTTAGCAAATGGGTGCTGCCTGAAGTGTTTTGTGCAAACCATGATCTTGAGTCCCTGGGTCGAGCGATGCTAGAGAGTAACACAGCAGAAGGGTGAAGGAAGACGGGGCCAAATACGATTGATTCTCATGCGCTTTTGGCGGTTATCAATCGTTTTTACGAATCAATCCAAATGAAAACATTCATTGGACTCAGGCGCTGTGGCGCTCTATCTTTTACCCTCCACATCCTACGTGATCAATTTATTGGAGAAGATCTATGCCATTGAAAGGTTCTAAAACTGAACAGAATTTGAAAGACGCGTTTGCTGGTGAGTCACAGGCTAACCGACGTTATCTGTATTTTGCTGCAAAAGCCGACGTCGAAGGATACAACGATGTTGCAACTGTGTTTCGCTCGACTGCCGAAGGCGAGACCGGTCATGCCCACGGTCACCTGGAATATCTTGAAGAGACTGGCGATCCTGCGACTGGCCTACCGATTGGTCCAACCAGCGATAACCTGAAAGCATCGGTTGCCGGTGAAACTCACGAGTACACTGACATGTATCCAGGTATGGCATCGGCTGCTCGGGAAGAAGGTTTTGACGAGATTGCTGACTGGTTCGAAACTTTAGCGAAGGCTGAGCGTAGCCATGCTAACCGTTTTCAGAAGGCGCTAGATAATCTAGACGCTTAAGGGCTAAGAAAACCAGGTTTAACCATTTAGTCAGGGAAGGATGCGCATGAGCGAGCGACGTGAAGGCAGTTTAGAAGCGCCAACCAGGCACCCCCTCGGGTGGCAGGAAGAGGAATTCTGGGACAAAGACAATTTGTTCACAGAATTAGAGCGCGTTTATGACGTATGTCATGGCTGTCGTCGCTGTGTGAGTTTGTGCGACTCCTTTCCGACCCTGTTTGATTTGGTGGATGAATCGCCGACCCTCGAGGTCGACGGTATCCCCAAGCAGGATTATTTTAAGGTGGTAGATCAATGCTATCTCTGCGACCTGTGTTATATGACGAAGTGCCCTTATGTGCCGCCCCATGAGTGGAATATTGATTTTCCCCATTTGATGTTGCGAGCCAAGGCCCAGCGATTCAAGGAGGAAGGCGCGAGTTTTCGTGACCGAACCCTGACGAATACCGATATGGTGGGCAAGCTGGTAAGCATTCCGCTGGTGGATGTGACAGTGAACGCGCTGAATCAAAATGGATTGTTCCGTAACGCGTTGGAAGCGACCCTGGGNGTGCACCACGAAGCGCCAGTGCCGGACTATCATTCCAAAACGCTGCGTAAGCGCTTTAAAAATTCTCCTCAGACGATAAAGCCTGTAGGACGTACCACGGGCAAAGTCGCGTTGTATGCAACCTGTTATGGGAACTACAACTCACCCGACCTGGGTCAAGATTTCGTTACAGTGTTTGAGCATAACAATATACAGATAGACCTTGTACCGAAGGAGTCTTGCTGTGGTATGCCAAAGTTAGAGCTGGGTGATCTGGATAGTGTCGATAAGCTTAAACAGAAAAATATTCCAATTCTGGCAAAGCTGGTAGACGAAGGCTATGACTTGATTGCGCCAATTCCGTCGTGCGTGTTGATGTACAAGCAAGAGCTGCCTTTGATGTATCCAGACGATGCGGATGTCCAAAAGGTCAAAAATGCGTTTTTTGATCCCTTTGAATATCTTCACCTTCGCCATCGTGAAGGTGAGTTCAATACGGATTTTAAACAGACCTTGGGTGACATCAGTTATCAGGTGGCGTGCCACTTACGAGTACAGAATATTGGCCTGAAAACTCGCGATATTCTTAACTTGGTGCCAGATACCTCGGTTAATGCTATTGAGCGTTGTTCTGGTCACGACGGCACCTATGCCGTGAAAAAAGAAACTCGGGCGAAGTCAGTAAAGATAGCGCGACCTGTGGTTCGGCAAGTAGATCAGAGGGCGCCGCAACATTTTACTAGTGATTGTCCTATGGCGGCGACCCAGATTACGAACTTGGCTACCAGCGTCGATCGTTCTGAGCATCCCATGTCTTTGTTGCGATTAGCCTACGGCCTGTAATTCAGATTTTATTTAGTCACCCATACATCGCCGAACAATTGTGTTCTGGCGATCGCAAGGAGCTTCCTATGTTAACGCGAGCAGATCTCTGGTCGTTAGAAGAGTACGCTGAACGCCGACCCAGCTTTCGAGCCGATGTGTTGGCCCATAAAAAAAATCGACAGATACTGGTTGGTGATCACCTGCTGCTGTTGTTTGAAGATCAACTGACATTGAAGTATCAGATTCAGGAAATGCTGCGCATCGAGAAGGTCTTTGAGGCGTCGGGCATTAATGATGAATTGGAAGCCTATAATCCGTTGATTCCCAATGGCGATAACTGGAAATGCACCTTGTTGATCCAGTACAACGATGTTGATGAGCGTAAGCGTCGACTGGCTGAATTGATCGGTGTCGAAGATCAGATATGGATGCAGGTTGGTGAGACTAAACGGATCTACCCCATCACTGATGAGGATATGGATCGGACAACTGCAGATAAAACTTCAGCGGTGCATTTCATGCGCTATCAGTTGAGCGCTGAGCAGATCGAGGCGGTCAAGGCAGGCGCTGCTGTCACCGTCGGCGTTGACCACCTGGCCTTTCCTTGCGAGTCAGTGCTGTTACCTGAAAATGTTCGTCAATCACTGCTCAATGACCTGGGCTGACATGTCATGATGCGGCCGCTTTGGGCTGTTTTTTTGGTATTACGCAAATATATTTTTCTGCATGCCCTTGAATCACTCCCCATGTTGAGGCTATTTAAGCGACACAAGGAAAACACCGATGCCGAAAAATAATAGGTTGCGTGTGATCGGCGGCTTGTTGCTGGCGCATTTTTGCCAATTCGTGACGGCTGATGTGATCGTCGATCTTAAACAGGGCGACAGCATCACTGTCGAGCGTGTCGTTGGTAAGCCGGCGATCAAAATTGACGGCCATCTTAATGACGCGGTATGGGCTGGCTTGCCGGCCTATGATGAATTTGTAGTCGTCGAGCCCGATACGCTGGCCAGCGTACCTCATGCGACTCGTGTTAAATTTTTCTACACCGAAGACGGACTCTACGTTGGCGTCGACATGGACCAACCCGTTGAGAGTCTGATCAAGCGCCTGTCAGGTCGCGATCAGCGCCAAATCAATCGCGACGGTATTAGCGTGACCTTGGATACTTCCGGGGAAGGGCGCTACGGTTACTGGTTCGGCGTAAACCTGGGTGACTCGATACTGGATGGAACGGTTCTGCCCGAGCGTCAGTTTACCAGCGACTGGGATGGTGCCTGGCGCGGTGCAAGTCAGACTACCGATCACGGCTGGTCGGCAGAGCTCTTTATTCCATGGGGCACCGTTTCCATGCCGGCCAGTGCAGAAATTCGACGTATCGGCTTATATATGTCGCGCAAGGTGGCCTATATCGAGGAGCGCTGGGGCTGGCCCGGCTTACCTGATACGCAGGCACAGTTCATGTCAGTTTTGCAGGAGATGCAATTTAAGGATGTGAATCCGAAGAAACAGTACAGTATCTACCCTTTCGCCGCAGTCGGCCGAGACCTGATCGACGATAAGAATCTATATAAAGTCGGTGCCGATTTTTTCTGGCGGCCGTCAACGAATATGCAAATCTCGGGTACGGTGAATCCTGATTTTGGTAATGTCGAAACTGACGATGTGGTGATTAACCTGGATGCCACTGAGGCCTTCTTTCCGGAGAAACGTTTGTTCTTTCTGGAAGGCCGAGAGGTCTTTGTCGCTTCTCCACGTGCTGATACACGCAGCAACGGTGTTGGTAACAGCGGTGCCCCCTATACCATGGTGAATACTCGCCGGATTGGCGGCCAGCCCGTCGATTTGCCCGTGGCGTCTAATGTCTCGATCCCTGATCGCGAGCTCACCCGCCCGGTTGATCTGTATGGTGCGGTTAAACTTACCGGTCAGGTCGGCAGTTTTCGTTACGGCTTTCTTGGTGCCTTTGAGGAAGACGCTGTGTTGCGTGGCACCGATGGTGGCGTACCCGTGTTGTTAAAGCAGACGGGCTCGAACTATGGCATTGCCCGTCTAGTGTACGAGGATTCTGTGGGTGGCGCCTACCGATCGGTGGGCTTGCTTAGCACGGCGGCCCTGCACGACAGTCGTGATGCTTTGGTTCAGGGTGTTGACGGTCACTATCTGACGTCTGATGGCAAGCTCAAGCTCGACGGCCAAATGTTCACTTCTGATATCGATGGTATTGACCGAGGCTATGGCGGCTTCTTTGATGTTGAGTACACCTTTCGCCAAGGCGTGTCGCAGCGGTTTGGAATCGAGTATTTCGACGATAAGGTCAATATCAATGACCTGGGTTACTTGCAGCGCAACGATAATTTTCGAATTCGTTCCGCTCATGTTCGTACCAGTTCGGGAATGAGCTGGGCACGGAGTAATCAGTTTGATCTGCGCGGCTTTGTCCAGAAAAACTCGGCAGGATATTTTACTGGCGGAGCCATCTACATGACTAATCGGCTGACTTTCAATAACCTGTCCAGCATGACCTTTGTCACCAGTTTTACGCCAGAGGCTTATGATGATCTGAATAGTTTTGGCAATGGTACCTACCGTACTGCAAAGCGTCGGGAAGTGGTGATGCGCTATTCTTCGCCATCAACCAATGATCTGTCTTTTGGCGGCGGGGTTGGATTTCGCGAGGAGGCCCTAGGTGGTAACCAGCTTAAAATTGGTGGTGGTGTTACCTGGCGGCCCAATGATCGTTTCTCTGCTGATCTCAATTACAGCTGGGCAGACAGAAATGGCTGGTTGTTGCATCAGGAAAGCAGGAATATGACAACGTTCAACGCTGAACAGTGGACTCCGAAGGTGACGCTTGAATACTTCTTCAGTGCCCGTCAGCAGATTCGTGCTGCGTTGCAGTGGGTGTCGATTCGAGCTCATGAAGACGAATTCTTTATGGTGCCTGATAGTCCTGGCGATTTAATCAAGACCGACAAGCCCGCCGGACCCTCAGACAGTTTTGGGCTGTCGCAAATGAGTTTTCAGGTGCGTTATCGTTGGGAAATCGCGCCTTTGTCAGATTTGTTTGTCGTTTATACTCGAGTGGCCGATAAAGGTTTGGCGCTCCAGGACAATAGCTTTTCAGATTTGTTTGAAGCCGGCTGGAGAGATCCTGTCAATGACGTTTTTGTTGTCAAAATTCGTTATCGATTCGGATCCTAGGAAATAGAATGTCCCTAATGATGTGTTAGGGCATGTCTTTTAAGAGCATATTAATACTATCGCTGATATGCGCGGCAAACTTTAGCTTGAACTGGTCAGTCATAGTGAGTTGCTTGCGCCGGCCATCGTTGGGGTAGCTGCGCTTAGTGAGAACGCCCTTCTCTATGAGTTGGTTCATGCGCGAGTTGATGGTCGTTTTAGCCGAAGGCGTGCTGAAGTACAGATCCGAAACAAATAGTGGTTTTTCTGCATATTGGGATTCGGCGACAGTAAATATCAACCACCAGGTCAGGGCCTCAGAGCTCAGAGCGGATACCAGATACCGGCGGCGATTGAGTTGGTCAAGACAAAAACGAATATAGGCCAGCGGTTGGAGAAGGCTGGTGCGCAGCGCTGACTCGGCACTGGCCAGAGTATTATGGTCTTTACCATCGTTCACTAGCTCATCGATTGAAGCCTTAATGTTGTTTAGATACTGATCGATGTTGTCACCGAGAGGTGCCAGGGGATCGAATTTTCCCTTATCGCTTTTGACGAGCAAAGCGCTGAATTCTTCCAGTTTTGATTCTACGAGATTGGCGTGGCGGCGCGAGTTCAGCAAGCAAGCGTTGGCATGCGCCCGCAGCACGGGAAGATCGATCGGCTTTTCAAAGACGCCATCTGCGCCGCCGTTCAGGCGGTCTACTTTGTGGCTTTCCGCTGTATTGGCGGCCAAAAAGATAAAAGGAATAACCCCATAATCTCGACCAAGCTGTTTTACTTGCTCAAACAGCCTGTCTCCCACCATATCTGGTAGGTCAACTTCCGTAACAATCAGGTGGGGTTTTTCAGCGCGAATAAGCGCTAGGGCTTCCTTGCCATCGGTCGCTTCAAGTACAGTGTGGCCATCGAGTTCAAACGCTGATGTTAGCTGGGCACGAAAATCTCTATCAGCTTCAACGACAATGATTTTCAATTTTGCACCAATTCTACGATCCTTGATAGTCCAGTGCTAAGCCAAATATGCATAGGCACGTTACCTTACTGTTATCCGCTAACGGTAGTCTTGAGGCAAGTTGAGAAGGGTATGAATGTTGATCCTAACCGTGAGATAGTACATTGTACTTCTGGTTGTCACGGACAGGCCGTCGGCAGCGGTGAAGCTTTACGGTAACAATGCCAATTTTGTTCAGGCAAAGACTGAGCGATATCGTTTGTATTAAAGGATACAAAAAAGAAAGTCGCTATTGTGAGAGGCGTATCCAAGCCTGCCAGAATATGACCAGAAGATACTGGTCGCGTACTTCAGTATAGGCGTTTTAGTGTGGTTAGATACTAAAATTTGACGGGTCGTGATTTAGGATCCATTAACTAACGGCGGTTGTTTTTATTTTGGACAGATGTCGCTTAATAATTATGCTTTCGAGTTCATTGGATATCGATTCGATCGCCCACTGCGATATGGCCGGCGACTAGTACGCGACAACAAACACCGCCAGACCAGTCGGGCATTAGCGCCGCTTGCAGCCCTTGATGAGCGGCGTCCATTCGTATGCAGGGGTCTGTTTCGCGAGTGATTTCTAGTCGCAATTCACCGATTGAAATCGTTTTGCCAACGTCTTCAGCAGAGAATTTTTTGCCTCGCACCAGTATATTAGCGCGCCGCGCGGTCCATGCCAGGTCGATATCGAGACCGCGACAAGCATCTTCCCAGGCCTCTAGGCTTAATAATGTTACCTGGCGCTTGCCGGGCTTCCCGCGAGTATCTCGGGCAACGCCATGCTCTACGGAGACTGCACAAGACGTCACGGTCAGCATCGGCCCTTTACGTTGGCGGCGCAGGGCGATGCCGGCGATTTGAGGAACTTGAGGTGTATCTACAATATTAGCTTCATCTGTCATGCATGGCAGGATACCACGTCGGCAGATGCTAGCAAGCCAGCGCTGTTAGCAGGTCGCTATAGTGTCGAAATAATGTCGAAATAATGTCGTTAGCCATTAGGCCATGAGTGTCGCCAAGACAGCAAGACTCGCGACTAACTGCCCTGTCAGATTGGTGCTCGCCGATTACCCTTGACTGGCTAGCCAGGCTTGATAACCGCCTTGGAGTGACACGACCTGATTAAATCCCATTTGCTGCAGGCTCAGAGCCGCGAGTGCCGACCTGCCGCCGGACTGGCAGTACAAGGTAATAGGTGTGTTGGCGTGAGCAACCGCCGGATGCTGTTCGCCAAGCAAAGCCGGGTGGGTGTGTATTTGGAACTCGAGGACCCCGCGAGGGATATTCATTGCGCCTGGAATCATACCGGCGTTGGCTTCCTGGGGTTCGCGGACATCGATCAGAACCGGCTCAGTTGACAGATCTAGAGACAAAGGGAGTTCGTTGATTTGTTCAGACAAAGGGAGTTCGTTGATTTGTTGTTTAATGTTGTTAACGAGATCTATCGGTAGTAAAGCCATTGTGTTGATACCTTAGTGTTATAACAAATTAAGAATTCATTGCAGACGCGGTTCAGAGCCTTGGCGAGCGCGGTCAATCGTTGCGGTTTACCGTCTGCTAGTGCGTCGTGCGCCACTCGCCGAGGTGAATCAACGGGGCAGTTGATTCTATCCCAGTCGGCCAGTAAAGACTTCTGCCGGCGTATGCGAATTATTGATGGAGCGCGATTACTTCATATAGGTAGTGACGTGGTCGACTTAATGCGTTCCATTGCAAAGGAAGATGAGACATCACTTAAGGCTGCGGCTTTAATAATCTGTTTGTAGACTCGGTCATAGTCGGCGATATCTCGAGTCAGTACCTTCAGCAGATAATCGGTCTCACCACTGAGTCGATAAAACTCAGTCACTTCCGGAATTTTACTGACACCCATCGAAAACTGATCAAGCCAGGCTTCATTATGCTGGTTGGTTCGAACGGAAACGAAGACGGTCAAGCCGATGCCAAATTTTGCCGGATCCAGGATCGCCACCTGCTTCTCAATGACCTCTGCCTGCAGGCGTTTTATGCGTCGCCAGCAGGCGTTAACTGACAAGCTGACGCGATCGGCGATCTCCGCAGCCGACACCGTATCATCCCGTTGTAGAATTCTGAGTATCTGCAGGTCTTTGTCGTCAATATTATGCATAATATGTTCAAATAATGGGAAATAGTTGCGTAATCATGCCAAGTTTGCGGATATATTCAAATAATATCTCAAGCCCGGAGTGCTATTCTATTTCAACTGTTAGCCAGGCCCCTGGCTTCGCAGGCTTTAGCCCATAGCCCATAGCCCATAGCCCATAGCCCATTGTCAGCGAGAGTCCCAGCCATGCTTAACCGAATATTCCTTGAGCACCCAACTTCAGTGAACGAATCCTACTCAGAACATTTTCAGGTCGCCGCGGGCTTCGGGCTGAGTTTGCTGATCGCCGCCGGCGTCTGCCTGGTTCATGCGATATTGCCCTGCCTGTTTGCCAGCACGGGATCAAAAATGATTGATGATTTGCATGAGCGAATGGTTACTCACCGTGTAAAGCAAGCCGCATAGGGTTTGAGCGCGCTCGCCTGGGCCGCGATGGAGAAAACCCGTTGCAGATGACGAAGGCGACTATTATATTGCACGAGCATGCGTGATTCTTCTCAAGGATGAATAGGGAGCATATCCATGATCGAAATATTGTTGACCAAACGCCTTCTTCTGTCTCTGTTTGCTCTGCTGGTGTGTGCGCCACTGACAACGATCAGCGCCGCGAGTGCTGAGCTAGACCTGGTTCAGCAAGAAGCTTTGCCCGCGGCAAAGCGCTGCGTGAGCCTGATGCGAGTTGATCGGACCGATGTCGTTGATGACAAAAACATTTTATTTTATATGCAAGGTGACGAGATTTACCTTAACCGCCTGTCCCGTCGCTGCCCGGGCCTTAACTCCAGGCAAGCGTTCATGTATCAAACCTCGGCGGGTCGGCTCTGTGATGTCGATACCATCACGGTGCTGGACAATCTTGGTTTCGGGTTTTCACCGGGCATATCCTGCGGGCTGGGTCGCTTCTACCCGATCACCGAGGAAGCTGCAAAGGAGCTGAAAGCGCAAAAGTGAAGATGGTGCCCCGGGCTGGAGTTTTCCTGATCCCGGCACCAATCACCTTGACAACTTCGGTAAATCAACAGCTTACGTTAACTTGGCTCA
>JGI20156J14371_10004539_pt1 | contig 9964 bp, 8 predicted proteins | sample COG_06_FD_14371 | JGI IMG/M metagenome (IMG submission 14371) | reverse complement strand
CAGTATAACGCTGCGCAAGGTGGCTAAATAATGAAAAGTTTAAGCTCGGTTGGCGATTGGTTTGCGCAACTGCAGTCGCGGGAGCGAGTGATTGTCGTCGCCGGAGCTGCGATTGTCGTGATTGCAGCGATCTACATGGCGCTATTGCCCAGCATCGAAAAAGCGGCCGAGTTAGAACAGCGCTATCAGGTCCTTCAGGCTGACCTCCAATGGCTCGAAGAGCAGGGTGTCACAGTCGGCCGGCTGGGCAATCGCTGTCTCGGTAAAACATTGCAAAAAGGCAGTGACGCAGATGTGATCACCCTTATGCTAAGGCGCAATCAGCTCAAGTTAATCAGTCTTGCAGAGCAGACTCAGTCTACGTATCGGGTAAGTCTTGAAAGTGCCAATGCCAATCGCATCTTGCAGTTGGTTCATCAGTTGGCCTGCCAGGGGTTGAATATCAATACTCTTGAGATCAGTCCTACGGCGACCACCGGGATGAGCTTTGCGGCCACTATGGAGGTGCAGAATGTCGAATAGCACCTCGGCTTTAAAAGCCTATTTGCAGCGCTCAGTGGCGGGTACGTTGGTGCAGAAATTGGTGTTAATCAGCAATGTCCTACTATTAGTAATCTGTGCTGTCATGCTTATCAATCTGCTTGTGCTGTTTCGTGCTGATAATCCGGCGCCGAAAGCGGTTCCTCGCGCGGCACAGGCATCTGTCGCTGGGTTGCGCTGGAATTGGTTTAACGGCGCCGCTGCACCGGCTTCCATAGAAGCAGATGATCTCGATGATTTGGCTAACGCGACGATCAAGGCAAAACTGCTGGGTGTAGTAATCGGCGAGCGAACGTCGGCGGCGACCATTTCTTTTAATGGTCGACCGGAGCAGGTCTATCACGTTGATGATAAGCTTGGCGCGTCAGTGGTCATCAAACAGATACAGCCGTTGCGTATTATCGTCGAGCAAAATGGTGCCAAGCGCCAGATTCTGCTTGAGAAAGCAGACAATGTGATGGAGACCGAACAGGTCGTCGAAACCGACCAAGACCAAGCTGCCGATGAAGGTTTTGCCATGGCCAATATGTTTGGTGCGCTGCCGGTTCAAGTGGATAATTATGGTAGTGGCTTTAAACTCAATAAACTTTCTGACGAAATGAAAATGTTGGCTGATATCGAGGATGGTGATGTCGTTGTCGATGTTGGCGGCTCGGGTATTCAGGAGTTGATGTCTGACCCCTCACTTTGGGTCAACTACACCAATGAGAGCAGTCTCCCAGTCACGATTATCCGCGACGGTGAGCCTGTGGTGGTGTATGTTAATGCGGCAAGTTTGTCGGCTAAAATGTTACCGAAACTCGGGTTAAATAAATAAAAATGAGAAAAATAATGACAGACCAAACAACAGGTTTTGGCAAAAAAATTGTTCGCCTGGTGGGGGCGCTAACTATCGTGCTGAGCATGATCGCCGAGGCCAGCGCTGGTGAAGTGGTGCGGATCAATTTTCGCGATGCGGATATTCGCAGCGTGATTGAAAGCGTTGCAGAAATTACCGGTAAATCATTTGTTCTCGATCCACGAGTAAAAGGCAAGGTGACTATTATTGCGCCCGAGGCAATTGATTCAGACCTGCTCTATCAAGCAGTGCTCTCGGCGATTCAGGTTCAGGGTTTTCAAGCCGTCGAAGATGGTGTGGTAACCCGAATTTTACCGTTTAATCAGGCGTTTAATTTTGCTGGTGGGGCAGGGAATAATGAGCTCGTCACCAAAGTGATTAAAATCGACAATGTTCAGGTAGCCACTCTGGTTCCGGTACTTAAACCAGTGATGAGTTCAGGCGCACGCCTCAACGCCTTTGCGCAAAGTAATTCGATGGTAGTTACCGACGTGCAATCCAATATTGTGCTACTTGAATCACTGATAGCCGAGCTAGATGATCCTAATCTCAGTGCCGTTGAGGTAATCAGTCTGGAGCATATCTCGGCCGGTGAGGCCGTGCATATCGCCGGACAGTTGAAGCAGTTGCAAAAGCAAGACCTGTCTCTGGTTGAAGATGGCATGAACAATCGGGTGATTGTCAGTGGTCCCAGTTCAGCTCGCCGCGCCTTTAAAATTATGCTGCAAACCCTCGATCAGCCCTCAACCAAAAAGGGCAGTGTCGAAGTTATCTACCTGAACTATTCCCGTGCCGCAGAAATGAAGCCAATTGTTGAAGGTATGTTGCAGTCAGATATTTTCCTCCAGCTTGCTGGAGAAGCTGCGTCGGACAAAAAAGCTAAGGCAGCCTATCAGATACAGATCGATGAGCTCAATAATGCCTTAGTTGTGGCAGCCCCGACCGCAGTGATTCGCGAGATCAAAAATGTTGTTACCCAGCTGGATCGCTCGCGACCACAGGTATTAATTGAAGCGGTTATTGCAGAGCTTTCCGAAGATCAAGCCAAGCGACTCAGCACCCAACTCGCTTACACGAGCAAAAACCGCGGCGGCTATTTAACCAAGTTTGATAATCTACTCTCGACTATTATTGGCACTGGCGCCGACGGCGATATCAGCGAATCCGATATCTCAACATTGGGCGGAGCCCTGGGTACCGCGGCCACCACAATCGGCGTGGCGGGAGATTTTGATCCACTCACCGGCAAAGGGATTGGCGTCTTAATTCAGGCACTAAAAACTGACGGCAGCACCAAGATTCTCTCGACACCCTCAGTGGTGACTCTGGACAATGAAGAAGCGACATTGTCAGTGGGTGAAGAAGTGCCATTTCAGACTGGCAGTTTTACCAGTAGCAACAATGGCAGCAATAATCCCTTTACCACCATCAATCGCGAAGAGGTTGGGGTCAAGCTCAAAGTAAAACCGCAGATCAGCAAAGGTGATTCGGTCCGGCTCGAGATTGAGCAGGAATCGTCTAAGGTTAAGAGTGGCGAGCCGGGCTTGCAGACCACCTCAAAAAGCACCATGCAAACCAATGTGCTGATACAGGATGGCGAGCTGTTAATACTCGGCGGCTTGATTGAAGATCAAACTAACGGCAGTGCCACCAAAGTGCCACTGTTGGGTGATATTCCGCTGCTTGGTCGACTGTTTCGCTCGACCAGCAAAAGTGATTCGCAGTCAGTGTTGATGATGTTTATCCGCCCGACCATTATTCGTACCGCGGAAGACGCGCGCAAGCTGTCCGATACGAAATATCAACATCTGATCAAGCGTGATTTGGAGAGCAAAGAGAGCGGTTTGATTCAGCCAATGCTCGACGAGTTTATCAATGAGGGGCAAAACGAACAGTAATCTGAGGCGCTATGAGCATCTATCTGCAACACTTTGCCCTTGCCCGAGAGCCGTTCTCGATTGTCCCTGATCCTGGGTTTCTCTACCCCAGCATCTATCACCGCCAGGCCGTTGCCCATTTGAAATATGGGCTCGACCGCGAGGGTGGCTTTATTCTGCTGACCGGTGAGGTGGGTACGGGTAAAACCACGCTCACGCGCACCATGATCAAACGCATACCACCCCATGTGCGCGTTGCTTATATTCTCAACAGCAAACTTAATGCCTCCGATGTGCTGGCCAGCATCTGTGATGAGCTCGATATTGTGCTGCCGGATAATCGCGAACTGTCCTTTACCAAGCAGTGTATTGATGCCCTTAATAGCGATTTACTTGCCGCCCACGCAGAGGGTAAAAAGACATTAATTGTTATTGAAGAGGCGCAAAATCTGACGCCAGAAGTACTGGAGACTCTGCGCCTGCTGAGTAATCTGGAAACCAGTACACATAAACTACTGCATATTCTATTGGTTGGTCAGCCAGAGTTATTGGATATTCTCGCAAAACAGGAGCTGCGCCAATTAAATCAACGTGTGGTGTCACGATTTCATCTCTCGCCACTGGATAAGAACGATCTCTCCAACTACATCAACCATCGCCTGCATCGTGCTGGCGCGAAAAGGCCCATTTTTGACGATGCCTGTGTCGCCGTTTTATTTCGCCTTACTGGGGGTGTGCCAAGGCTGATTAATTTGGTCTGCCACCAGTCTCTGGTCGCGGCCTATTCAATCGGTGCTCCGACTGTTTCCGCGAAACTGGTTAAACAGGCTGCCTCTGAGATTCTCAGCCAGCCAAAAAAATCATCGCTGAGTAAATCTTTGCTGATTGCGGCCATTGCCATCAGCTTGCTGATTGCCGCGCTGGCGGTAATCTATGTTAGTAATCCGTCGGCTTTTCAGCTACCCGCAACAACCCACAAAGAGATTGCCGATAAAACGACCCCTGATAAAATGATCCCTGATAAAGAGACGCCTGACCAAGGGCAATTAATAGTCGAGCCCAAGCCCGAAACCTTGCCCGCTGTGAGTGAAGCGAGTCTTAGCAGCGCGATTAGTGTTGATATTCCGTTGCCAGAGGAGAATATTCCCGAACTCGACGTGCCAGCGCCAGAGGTTATCACTAACCCCTTTGCCGGACTTCTGGCGCTGTGGGGTGTCGAGTCAGTCGAAGCCTACAGTGAAGAAGAGCTGGCAGTCGTCGCCAGCCTGCAGAATTTGCGCGCCGAAAAAGTCAGCTTGCCCGAACTCGCCTCGCTCGAGCAAATTAATCGCCCCGGTGTTGTTTGGTTACGAGTAGAAACGGGTTATCTTAAATCTTATGTGCTCGCCCAACTCAGTTTCAACGCGGTGACCTTGCAGGACCGCCAGGGTGACGTACGGATGACATTGAAGGCTTTTCAAGCGGCTTGGAACGGCAGCTATCTCTATTTATGGAAACCGCCGCAGGGGTATATTGGGCCGCTCAGTGTTACTGGCAATAATATTGAGTCAAATACTATCGGTGAAAACCCCCCGCTGGTGCTCGACTGGTTGCAGGCGCAACTGCGCAGCCTCGATAATAACAGTGAAATCATTATCAGCGGAGGTCGTTATACCTCTGCTATTGCTCAGCAGGTGCTCGGCTTTCAGCGACAGCAGGGGCTGGTTGCGGATGGTATTTTGGGGCGCGAAACGCTGATGCGGTTGACTCAGTTGAGCGCAGACAATATCCCGCTGCTTATGGAAGCCATGTAATGTCGTATATCCTCAATGCCTTAAAAAAAGCTGAGCATGAACGTCTGCGTGAGGAGCCAAAAGACTTAGATGATTTTGTTAGCTCAGGTTGGGACCCCTATCAAAAGACGAGCAAACAGCCCGCGCGTTATTGGCTTCCGCTAAGCATCGTTGTTATTGCAGCAGGACTATTTTTTGGCTTCTCCAAGTTGAACAGTCCCGCGCAGTGGGGGCTGTCATCTCCTACTCCTGAGCCCAGCAAGATGGGGCAGCCAGTGCCTGAAAACATCGCAGATAAAATTGCTACGGTTGAAAATAATTCGCTCGAGAATAAGCCTGCGGTTGCAATAGCCAAAGAGCAAATTGTCTCGCAGCCAATTGCCGAGACCCAGGTACCGCTGCCAACGGTTAGTATCACCGGGCATATTTTTATCCGCAGCGGCTCACCGTTAAATCGTATTTTCGTCGGCGAAAAAATCTATCATGTTGGCGACCACATCGACCGTGATTGGGTGATTGAATCTATCGGTATTGACACGTTGACCATTCGCTCAGGTACCTTGAGCACCCAGCTACCATTGCGCTAGCTAACCAGAAAACACTTCCAGGCCAGATTCTTTGCCACGATCGAAACGTTTGGCGCGGCGGTAAGGGAAGACATCGAGCACGAACCCGTTGCGAATTTTCTCTTGCAGACCCTGCCAGAATTCCACTGTGTAGAGATCGCTGTGCATCTCTTCGAACATTTTACGCGCTTTGATATTGCCGGAAAAAAATAGCCTGAACTCTTCCGGGAAAACATCATCAGGGGCCACCGTGTACCAGGTGCCAGCTTGCATCTCTTCTTCTTCGGTACGCGCCTGGGGAATTTTTCGAAAGTTGCAGTCGGTCAGCGCGGCAATCTCGTCGTAATCATAGAACACCACGCGAGCGTGGCGGGTGACACCAAAATTCTTTAGCGGCATATCGCCGGGGAAAATATTGGCGGCAGCCAATTGCTTGATACAGTTGCCATACTCCTCCATAGCACTGCGCATCTCTTCGTCATTAGCCGTTTCTAAATAGATGTTTAACGGCGTCATATAACGCTCGGTGTAGAGATGTTTGATCACCAGTTTGTCGCCGCGAATCTCAATGGATGAGGCGGCCACTTTTTGTAGCTCTTCGAGAAGTGTGGACGAGAAACGGTGCAACGGAAAAACCAGATTATCGAAATCCTGAGTGTCTGCCATGCGGCCAATACGATCATGTCGTGAAACCAGACGATACTTATCGCGCACGGTTTGGTGTGTAACTTCTTTCGGCGGTGCAAATTTATCTTTAATGATTTTAAACACAATGTTGTATGAGGGCAGCATAAACACCGTCATCACCATGCCCTTAATACCCGGTGCAACCACAAACTGATCATCAGAATTGTTTAGGTGGTGAACCAACTGGCGATAAAATTCGGTTTTTGCATGCTTTGGAAAACCCAGAGAATTATAGATTTCATAATCCAGTTTTTTCGGCATCAGCGTTTTTAGAAAATGCGCGTACTGGTAGGGCAGTGGCGCATCAACCATAAAGTGATTGCGGGTAAAACTGAAAATAACACTCAGGTCATCGGTATTAAAGATCGCCGTATCAACATATAGCTGACCTTTTTCGTTATTTAAGATGACTATCGCCATGGGGAACGTCTGATCCCCATCGACGACACGCCCAACCATATAAGCAGCCTTGCTGCGATAGAAGGTCGACTCGAGCAGATCGAATTTTAAATCATCGGGCGAGCCGGTTAGGTTAGGTGTTACTTCACTGCAGAAGACATTGAGAATGCAATCCAAATCCAGTTCGATATCTTCACCGGGTAGAGAGAACTCTGACTCTTTGAGAATACGGCGGAAAATATCGCGTCGGTTGTTGCCCTCATAGCGGATAAAAATACTGTATTCAGCTGCCGGCGCTTCAATCATATGCGACGATAGTACATAGATAATATCGTCATTGATCTTGTCGTGATCGTGCAGGTCGGCAAATACCGAGTTAAAAAATGTTTCGGCAATTTCAAAATTGGGGAAATTAAACACCAACTGTGTGTAGACTTTTTTCGCCTCGGCCCAGAGCTCCAGGTTGGCAATATCTTTATTGGTTACCATACCCAGATACATGACCGTTTGAGCGACTTTGGCTTTATACAGCTCAAGGCGATCGACATTGGCCTGTTGCACACCGTGCCAGTCGGCTTTTTCAAAGCGCGCTTTGGCGCTGAGAGTGGAGTTGAGGTAGTCGGCAAAGTAACTGCGAAAGCCATTGAGAATAGTCTTCGCCATGCGTCTCGCGGTGGAGTTGTGAATCAGTGGGGTTGGCGCCATGCTCATAGGCCTCGGCAGATTAGCTCAAAAGTTGTTTTAAATTATCCAACTCAGTTAGTGCCTGTTCTTTACTCGCCGGCTTTAACGAGGTTTCCGGCAGCGCCTCTGGTGGTTCGACCTGAAACACTTCGCCAGCGATAACGCGCTCGCAATACTGCTGATAGACTTCAGCAAATTGACTAAACGCTTTGCTTTCAATGGTGTTGGCCAAATAGTGCCATCCGCAGTCGCGCCCCGCGGCATAGACAGCCGGATGCGACCACTTCTGCGCTGCCTTGGGGCTGCGTTTATTGCACACCTCAAGATAGGCTTTGCGTGGCGACGGCAGGCCGGCGGGCATGCCCACCGCACGGCAGGCATTGAGCATTTTATGCAGAGTCGGCAGATAGTCATTGTCGGCAATTATTTTTTCTGCCGCCAATAAAATAATCGTTGGCGCAAAATCGCTGAGTTTAGAGAGCCATAATTTTTTCGCCAGTCCGACCGACTCATTTTTATCGCCAAAAGCCGCGTAATACTGATTGTGGTAATTGGCGCGAAATAGAGCAAAGGTCTGATTGATCGCATCAATCAGTTCCGCGCTGGCTGCGGCTGATTTAGCTTGCCCAGCTGCGGTCGGTGAGGTCTTCGACGAAGCTGCGATCTCGGATGCGACCGTTTGGATTAGATCCTTGCTGTTTGCCATGTGCTGTATCCGTTGACGAAGGTTGAATATGTCGCGCCCATTGACGCTTTACAAATTGAAGAAACTTGGTACTCCAGGAGCATTGTGGCGTGCCGTTCTCCTGCCAGTAGAGAATAAATTCTGGCAATAACTGCTCGGCGAATTGACGGCTGATATTGGCCATTTGCAGCACATCGTAGACCGACTCTTTCGGTCGCCACTGCGCCTCGATAGCGCGCGGCATGCTGTCCTGTTCCATCATGCCAGTATAAAACTGCCATTGGCGACGAATATGCTGGATAAACTTCGAGTCCCAGGTGCTAGAGATATCACCGCGGTCACGCCAGTAGAGAATAAACTCTGGGATTGCATCTTCAACAAAATTGCTATTGATGCCACCCTGACCAATCAAAATCTGTAGGGCATCGCGCGACGGCCGCCACTCATTGGTCAGCGTCACTTCCTGACGGCGGCGATGGGAGGTCGCTTCTGCCTGCTGCCACTGGCGCCAAACCTCTTTGATAAATTTTGACTCCCAGCTGTGGCGCGGTACATTGCGCTCTCGCCAATAGGTAACAAACTGGGGAATCTGCTGTTGGGCAAAGGCCTGAGTTACACCGAGCTGACTGAGTTGACGCACGGCGTCCTGACTTGGCTGCCAGCTATTGCCAATCGTCTTAGCGGACGCTGGCATGGCGTTGGATACTGCTGGAGCGCTGCGCTGAGAGACCGGATTAGCCGTACGGTTGGTGCTTGATGCGGGGACATCGTTAAAGGCAAAACGAAAGTCTCGCTGCGAAGAAAAGGGCGCGCCGCCAATCAACAGCAGACCCTTCTCATGCAATCCCGCCGAGAGACGCAGAATATCCGCTTCGCGCCAGAACGGCGCCAGGCTGAGCAATTTTTCTGCGGCCACGGTAAACCACTCAAAACCCTGATTCCGCTCAGGCGTGCCATGACTGCGGCACTCCTGTAAAAGTTGCAGCAACACGGTCTCTTCCAGGCCGATGGTGGCGGCCAGAGTAGGGGAGATAGTGATCGGTTTTTCGGGTATCAGCGACATCGCAATACTTTATCAGAAAGCCCACTGATGAACGAGGTTAAGATTTTTTCAGAGCCATTAATTCACTTTATTTAAACCGCCCAACCCCCACTCACTGGAAACACCTGGCCGACAAAGCAGTCCGCTGCATCCGAACACAGATAAGCGGCAAACAACGCATCCTCTCTTAATGTCACCAAACGTCCAAGCGGCACATCATTTTTAAGTCGTTCCTGAAACCTGGGATTTGCCTTGGTCTCTTCAGGAAAATAGGTCGGGTTATCGACAAAGTTCTGGGCTATAGCATTGATTTGAATACCCTGAGGCGCCATCTCCACACCCATGGCTTTGACATAGGAGAGCTGGGCACCTCGTGCGGCACTATAGGTCGATGCACGCTTCATACCACGCAGTGCCGAGGCGCTGCCCATCACTAAAATTTTCCCCGCCTGACGCTCAATCATCTGTGTTAGAACTGCAGTGCAAAGCCTTGGCATGGGGTCGACTACCGCGCTAAAGGTTGCCGACCATTCAGCGTCATCCACCAATTCGCCCTTAGTAAAAGGCGCAGGGATCGCCAGATTAATCACCAGCACATCTATATGCCCGGCCTGCTGAATAATCTTGGCTGGCAGGGCGGGATCGGTAAGCAGATTATTGTCGGCTATCACCTCAGCACCCATTTCGGCGAAGACTTCACAGAGGGTCGGGCCCATAAAGGTATCACTCTGGGTGACTAAAATTCGTTTGCCGGCAAGTTGTGAACTGTTCATATGATGTCTCCCTGAGAGATTTTAGCCGGCCTGTTTAGCGACGTTGTGCAGAGCCTCGCCGGTCAGACGATTCACCGTCCAGCCATCCATCGGCACGGCCC
>JGI20156J14371_10004517_pt1 | contig 9994 bp, 7 predicted proteins | sample COG_06_FD_14371 | JGI IMG/M metagenome (IMG submission 14371) | reverse complement strand
ATAAGTTAAAAAAAGCTAATTAAAAAAATAAAATTAAGGAAAAACAACACGTTATTTTTAGAAAATTGTAAAGTCCTTAAACATGTTTTAAATTTTAAACAATTTATCCACAGGTTTAATAAACACTTTAATACGCCAGTCTAATTTATTAACTAAGATTGTTTATTCATTGTATTTAAAAGAGGGAAAATATGAAGTTTACCAGACAATTTACTAAAAATAATGATGATGCATATTCAGGTTTAGAATTTAAAACTACTACAAGTGAAATTAAGAATCCTGATGGAACTATTGTGTTTAGCGCACCTAATATAGAAGTACCAGCTAATTATTCGCAAGTTGCGGCCGATATCATTGCACAAAAATATTTTCGTAAAGCTGGCATTCCTGCATATGTAAAAAAAATCGAAGAAAATGACATTCCATCTTGGTTATGGCGCTCTGAACCAGATACAAATAAATTAAGTAATCTTCCTGAAGATAAAAGATTTAAAGGTGAGGAATCAGCCAAACAAGTTTTTGACAGACTAGCAGGCACATGGACGTACTGGGGATGGAAAGGTAATTATTTTACAAAAGAAGAAGATGCAAAAATTTATTTTGATGAAATGAGATATATGCTTGCTGCTCAAATGTGCGCTCCAAATTCACCACAATGGTTTAATACAGGTTTACATTGGGCATATGGAATAGATGGCCCAAGCCAAGGCCACCACTATGTAGACTTTAAAACAAAAAAATTAGTTAAATCTAAGTCTTCTTATGAGCATCCTCAACCTCATGCATGCTTTATTCAATCTGTCAAAGACGATCTTGTTAATGAAGGTGGAATAATGGACCTGTGGGTAAGAGAGGCAAGGTTATTTAAGTATGGTTCAGGTACAGGTACAAATTTTTCTAAATTAAGAGGTAGCACTGAAGGCTTGTCTGGAGGCGGAAGATCGTCAGGAATGATGAGTTTCTTAAGAATTGGAGACCGAGCAGCAGGAGCAATTAAATCTGGCGGCACTACAAGAAGAGCAGCTAAAATGGTGACAGTAGATGTAGATCATCCAGATATTGAAGAATATATCAACTGGAAGGTAGTTGAAGAACAAAAAGTTGCTGCGCTTGTAGCCGGCTCAAAATTAACTGGCAAAAATCTAAAATCTGTAATGGATGCATGTAACCTTTCAAACTATAAAGATGAAGAACGAATAAACCCTAAAATTAATATTGAACTAAAAAAAGCTATATTAAATTGCCGTGCTGTAATGATTCCTGAAAATTACATACAAAGGGTTATACAATTTGCTAAGCAAGGATTTAAAGATATTGAATTTCAAACATATGATACGGACTGGGATAGCGAAGCTTACTTAACAGTATCAGGTCAAAACTCCAATAACTCTGTTAGAGTTAGTAATGACTTTTTAGAAAAAGTGTCACAAAAATCTAAATGGGACCTTATTAGACGAACTGATGGTGGAGTTCATAAAACAATTGAGGCAGCTGATTTGTGGTCAAAAATATCCGAAGCAGCTTGGGCTTGTGCTGATCCAGGACTACAATACGATACTACTATCAACGAATGGCACACTTGCCCTGAAGCTGGAAGAATAAATGCTTCAAACCCTTGCTCAGAGTATATGTTTATCGACGACACTGCATGCAACTTAGCTTCTATAAATCTATTACAATTTAAAAAAGATGATGCATCTTTTGATATAGAAGCCTATGAATACACAACTAGATTGTGGACTCTAACATTAGAGATATCCGTAATGATGGCACAATTTCCATCTAAAGAAATTGCCCAAAGATCATATGAATATAGAACACTTGGATTAGGTTACGCAAATATAGGCGGATTATTGATGTCTTGGGGGATTGCGTATGACAGTGATGAAGGTAGGTCTATTTGTGCAGCCCTAACATCAATTATGACAGGTATATCATATGCAACTTCTGCTGAAATAGCAGGCGAATTAGGGGCATTCCCTAAATATAAAGAAAATGCAAAACACATGTTAAAAGTGATACGCAATCATAAACGAGCTTCAGAAGGCAAAACAAGAGATTATGAAGACTTATCTATTAATCCAGTTCCTTTAATGGCCCAAGACTGCCCTGATCAAAAATTAATTGTAGCAGCAAAAGAAGCTTGGTCAAAAGCATTGTCCCTTGGTGAAAAAAATGGATATAGAAATGCTCAAGCTACAGTGATTGCTCCTACTGGTACAATTGGGCTTGTTATGGATTGCGACACTACTGGCATTGAACCAGATTTTGCCATGGTTAAATTTAAAAAATTAGCAGGAGGTGGCTATTTTAAAATAATAAATCGTGTTGTACCTGAAGCTCTTGCATATTTAGGATATAATGCAGATCAAATCGACGACATGCAAAGATATGCAGTAGGTACCGGCAGCTTAAAAGATTGTCAAGCTATCAGCCATAATGCATTAATTTCTAAAGGTTTTACAGAAAAAGAAATTAACTTGATCGAAGATTCTTTAGCTTCAGCATTTGATATTAAATTTGTGTTTAACCAATTCACCCTTGGAGCAGAGTTTTGTAAAGAGAAATTAGGCATGTCTTCAGAGCAAATGAATGATTTTACTTTTAATATGTTAGAGTTTTTAGGATTTACTTCAGAAGAGATAGACGTTGCGAACATTCATGTTTGTGGTGCTATGACATTGGAGGGTGCACCGCATTTAAATAAAGATCATTTAGCTGTGTTTGATTGTGCAAACGTTTGTGGAAGAATTGGTAAAAGATTTTTGTCAGTTGACAGCCATATAAAAATGATGGCAGCTGCACAATCTTTTATATCTGGTGCTATTTCGAAAACAATTAATATGCCAAATGATGCCACAATAGATGATTGTAGTGATGCGTATATGCTATCTTGGCAACTTGGCATTAAAGCTAATGCACTATATAGAGATGGTTCAAAATTAAGTCAGCCTTTGAACTCNGCTTTACTTGATGAAGATGATATTGACGAAGATAATGATAACATAACCAACGAAGAAGATATTACTAAGAGAACTAGTCAAGTGGTTGAAAAAATNGTTGAACGATTTGTACAAACTGAAAGAGATAAACTGCCCCACAGAAGGAAAGGGTACACACAAAAAGCTACAGTTGGTGGACATAAAGTTTATTTGAGAACTGGTGAATATGAAAGTGGTAAATTAGGGGAAATCTTTGTTGATATGCATAAAGAGGGAGCAGCATTTAGATCATTAATGAACAACTTTGCAATTGCAGTGTCAATTGGTCTGCAGTACGGCGTTCCGTTAGAAGAGTATGTTGAGGCCTTCACATTTACACGTTTTGAGCCTCAGGGTATGGTTACAGGAAATGATACAATAAAAATGTCAACGTCTATTCTTGATTATATTTTTAGAGAACTTGCTATATCCTATCTTGACAGAAATGATTTGGGTCATGTTGGGCCTGAAGACCTTGAATCAAGTACAACTGGTTCTGGAGGACATAAAAATCTTATATCCGAGAAAGTTGCTAGTAGAGGTTTTGTTAGAAGAGAATTAAAGGTTGTATCAGGTGGAAATAATAACGTGACAATGATGCCGCAAACAACCTCTCTAAAAGAAGACACAATAAATGAACCTAATCAAGAGGATACTGTTGTTATTAATAATCAAGCTCCTAATCTAGCTCAAGAAATTGAAGCTAAAATAAAAGGTTATGAGGGTGAAGCTTGCGGTGAATGTGGTAATTTCACCCTAGTTAGAAATGGAACATGTATGAAATGTAATACCTGTGGTGCAACTTCAGGTTGTTCTTAAAAAGGAAACGAAATGGCAAATATCATTGACCAAAGATTAAAAGAATTAAACATTGAACTTGATGATGCAAGCGTACCAGCTGGAAGTTATGTACCCTATGTAATTACTAATAATTTAGTATTTATATCAGGACAATTACCTTTTATAGATGGGAAATTGACCATAAAAGGTAAGGTAGGTGATAATGTTTCTCTTGATGATGCCGTTAAAATGTCTGAAGCATGCGCAAAAGCACTTCTTAGCCAACTGAAAGCTGCTTGTAATGGCAATCTTGATAAGGTTAATAAAGTAGTTAAGTTGGGTGGATTTGTTGCCTCGGCTCCAAATTTTACAGATCAGCCAAAGGTAATAAATGGTGCATCAGACTTAATTGTTAATATTTTTGGAGATAAAGGTAAACATTCTAGATTTGCAGTAGGTGTAGCAGCTCTTCCATTAAATGTTCCTGTTGAGATTGATGGTATTTTTGAGATTGAAGATTAAGATTTACAAATACAAAACTCAACAATGAAAATTGAATTAGCCTCAAGCTTAAGCAATATTGATAAGAATCAATGGAATAAATTAAACATATGTAATCATCCATTTACATCATATGAATTTTTGAATGCATTAGAAACTTCAAACTCTGTATCTACAAAAACTGGTTGGACGCCAAAACACATTTTAGTTAAAAATGCGGCTAATAATTTAATTGGGGCATCACCTAATTATTTGAAGATGCACTCTTATGGTGAATATATTTTTGATCATAGTTGGGCAAATGCATTTGAAAATGCGGGTGGTCAGTATTATCCAAAATTACTTTCTGCTATACCCTTCACACCCGCAACGGGCCCAAGAATTTTGTTAAGCCCTCAAAAAAAAAATAATGATGAAATATTTAAATTAATAATTTGCACATACGAACAACTTGTAAAAAATAATAATTTAAGTTCAGCTCATATGAATTTTATTACAAAACAACTAAGTGATACATTAAATAAAAGAAATTGGATAAAAAGGGAAGGTCTTCAGTTTCACTGGTATAATAAAAAATATCAATCATTTGATGATTTCTTGGATGAATTAAAAAGTACAAAAAGAAAAGCGATTAAAAAAGAAAGAAAAAAAATTAATGAATATGGTCTAACAATTGAACGCTTAACTGGAGACGCTTTGAATGTAAAGATCTGGGACTCTTTTTATGAATTTTATTTAAGTACCATTGATAAAAAATGGGGAGGCGCTTATTTAACAAAAGATTTTTTCTACTCAATAAATCGAAGTATGAAAAACAAAATCTTATTAGTCATAGCTAAGAAAAATAATGACATTATTGCTGGCGCATTAAATTTCGTTGGTGAGAACACTTTATATGGTAGGAATTGGGGATCAAAATTAGACGTACCTTTCTTGCATTTTGAACTTTGCTACTATCAGGCCATTGAATATGCAATTGAAAATAAAATTCAAATAGTTGAGGCTGGAGCTCAAGGTCATCATAAAATACAAAGAGGTTATATTGCAACTTCTACATATAGTGCTCACTATATTCAAAACGATTCCTTTGATAAGGCTATTAGAGGTTTTGTAGAAATGGAAGCAAACGAAATCAACAAACAAATCGAGGTTATTAATCAACAAGGTTCCCCTTTTTCGAATTAATAAATCATGTTAACTCAGGTGTCCCCTTGTTTTTATTCTTTTTATCTTTATTATTTGGTCCTTCTGTTTTAAGAACTAATTTATTTTTTAAAAAGTCAACATTAACAATACCACCATCAACTAACCTGCCAAATAACAATTCTTCAGCTAACGGTTTTTTAATATGTTCTTGAATAACTCTTCCTAAAGGCCTAGCTCCAAATGTTTTATCATAACCCTCTGAAGCCAACCAGTCTCTTGCTTTGTCACTTAAAACAACAGACACACCTTTTTCAGATAATTGTGCCTCTAGTTGCATTATAAATTTATCAACTACCATTCTAACTACCTCTAAAGGTAAATATCCAAATGGTATAATAGCGTCTAATCTATTTCTAAATTCTGGCGCAAATAATTTATCAATCGCTTCAGTATCAGCACCCTCTCGATTTTCCTGTTTAAAACCAATCGCTGCTTTTGAAAGTTCCTGAGCTCCTGCATTTGTAGTCATAATCAATATTGTGTTTCTAAAATCTATCGATTTACCATTGTTATCAGTAAGCTTACCATGATCCATGACTTGTAAGAGTAAGTTGAACAAATCAGGATGAGCTTTTTCAATTTCATCTAATAAAAGAACTGAATGAGGGTTTTGATCAACAGCGTCAGTTAAAAGTCCTCCCTGATCAAAGCCTACATACCCTGGAGGTGCCCCTATTAACCTTGAAACTGTATGCCTCTCCATATACTCAGACATGTCAAATCTTATGAGTTTAACTCCTGTTGCTTCGGCTAACTGTCTTGCAACTTCAGTTTTTCCAACTCCTGTTGGACCTGAAAACAAGTATGAACCTACAGGTTTTTCAACTTCTCTTAATCCTGCTCTGATAATTTAATACTCGAGACTAATTCAGTAACGGCTTTGTCTTGTCCATACACCATCCTTTTTAAATCATCTTCTAACTTTGATAGCGCTTTTCTATCGTCCGTAGACACGTTTCTAGGAGGAATTCTAGCAATCAATGCAACAGTTTCTTCAATTTCGGTTTTTCCAATTATTTTTTTTCTTTTAGATTTAGCTTTTAGCATTTGTGCAGCAGCTGTTTCATCTATCACGTCAATGGCTTTATCTGGTAACTTTCTATCATTAATATATCTTGAAGACAGTTCAACTGCTGTCTTAATAGCTATATTAGTAAATTTTAATTTATGATGTTCTTCATATTTTGATTTTAATCCCATCAAAATTTTAATGGTATCCTCAACATTGGGTTCTGCAACGTCAATTTTTTGGAATCTTCTAACTAACGCTCTGTCTTTATCGAAATAACCTCTGTATTCTTTATAAGTGGTTGAACCTATACATTTCAATCCACCATTTTGAAGAGCTGGTTTTAGTAAATTAGACGCATCCATTGCACCACCACTGGTGGCCCCTGCACCAATTATAGTGTGTATTTCATCTATAAATAAAATTGCATTTTCATTTAATTCAACCTCTTTCATAACAGCTTTGAGACGTTCCTCAAAGTCTCCTCTATACCTTGTGCCAGCAAGCAAACTTCCCATATCCAATGCATATATCTCAGAATTCAGCAAAACATCTGGTACATTACCTTTTACAACCTTGTCTGCTAAACCTTCAGCAATAGCCGTTTTTCCAACACCAGGGTCACCTACCAATAAAGGATTATTTTTTGTCCTTCTACATAAAACCTGAATAGTTCTATCTAATTCAGTTTGTCTTCCTATCAAGGGATCTATTTTCCCTTCGGCTGCTTTTTCATTCAAGTTTACAGCATACTTTTCTAATGCTTTTTCAGCTTTTTTATTTTCTAAGTTTTCTGTTTTATCATCAACTCCAGAAGAAGAACTTGATTTTGAATAGTTAGGATCTTTAGCTAAGCCGTGGCTCATAAAACTTACTGCGTCGAGACGTTTCATATCTTGCTTTTGCAATAAATACACTGCATAACAGTCTCTTTCTGAAAACATTGCAACTAAAATATTAGCTCCAGTAGCTTCACTTCTTCCTGAAGATTGAGTGTGAATTACTGCACGCTGAACAACTCTCTGAAATCCAGCTGTAGGTTGTGTGTCCACATCAACATCTGGCGAGATGATTGCTTTTAATTCTTCATTAAAATATTTGTTTAAATCTTCTTCTAGTACTTTGATATTTACGGAACATGCTTTTAATACTTCAACGGCATCTTGGTCTTCTAACAAAGAACTTAATAAATGTTCTAGCGTTGCAAATTCATGCTTTAACGAAGATGCATTTGTCATTGCTCGCCTTAATGATTCTTCCAACGATTTTGATAGCATTTTTATTCCTTTTCTAATTGAACTTGTAAAGGATGTTCGTATTTACGAGCATAATTCATCACTTGCATAGCTTTTGTTTCAGCTAAATCGTATGCATATACACCACATACCCCTACACCTCTCTGATGCACATGAAGCATAATCTGCGTAGCTTCTTCTCTATTTTTCTGAAAAAATTTCTCCAGCACCTCAATAACAAACTCCATTGGAGTATAATCATCATTCATCATTAATACTCTATAAAGAGCTGGTATTTTTGTTCGAGGGTCCGTTGCTAACTTAATATTCCCTTCTACATCATCATTTTTATTCTCATCGTCATTTTTATTCATTACAAATAATAACCTTGCTTTCACGAAAGGGGTTAAATCTAAATTTATTTTATTATCAACCATTGATTTCTTAATACTCTTTTGAGTTTAACCTTATGTTAATGATATAAGAACGACATAACCATTCAACAAGTTTAAGTTAATAATTTTTTAAAGTTAATTGTTACAAACAATAAAATGATTTTATACTAAATATTGTGATTTGTTAAAAAAATTGTCAATATAATGTGTATATTTGCTTACTTTAAGTTACAAATAATGATTTTTATGTTAATAAATTATTTTAATTTATGGTTGGATATAATAAGTGTTTCGAAACTATGTTAAATTAATTTCTTTTTTGCCTGTATTTTGGATGATTTATGTTTCATCAGCGCATGCAAAGTACGCTTCTTTTATAATTAACGAAAATACTAAAAGAATCTATCATAACGCAAACGCCGACACCCGTAACTATCCTGCTTCTCTGACTAAAATTATGACCTTATATTTAGTATTTGATGCATTAAAATCAAAAAAAATATCAATGAATAGTAAGTTTAAAGTTTCTAAACGCGCTACAAGACAACCTCCTTCTAAATTAAACCTTTCTGCTGGATCTAATATTACCGTAAAAAACGCTATCCTTGCCTTAGTAACAAAATCCGCCAACGACGTCGCAACAGTTATTGCAGAAAATTTAGGAAAATCAGAAAGAAACTTTGCTAAATTAATGACAAGAAAAGCTAAAAAATTAGGCATGACACGTACTACATTTAGGAATGCTTCTGGGTTACCTAACCGGGGGCAACTATCTACTGCAAGAGATATGGCAACGTTAGGTATAGCAATTAGAAAAAATCACCCTAAATTTTTTAAGTTATTTAAAACTAAATCTTTTATTTATAAAGGTATTAAATATACTAATCATAATAATTTATTAGGTAGTTATTCTGGAACCGATGGTATTAAGACAGGTTATACTAATGCTTCTGGTTTCAATCTTGTAGCTTCCGTAGAACGAAACGGACAAAGAATTATTGGTGTTGTTTTTGGTGGTAAAAAAGCAAGATCAAGAGACAAGCATATGGTTACACTACTTAATAAGTACTTTAAAACCAGCCTATCTAAACCACTCGTTAGAATAGCAAAACCTTCAGAGCTACCAAAAATACGCCCTAAAATTGTGATGGCTGAAAAAAATATTAAAAATTTTAGAATACCGCCTAAAATAATTAATAATATAATTCCAAATAATGTAGAAGAGGACTGGTTTATACAAATTGGTGCCTTTAAAAACAGGTTAAATGCTCATAAAGCTGCTCGTAATGCCAGGAATATTGTACCTGAGCAACTGGGGAACCTACCTGCTTCTTTAAGCAAGATAACTAAATCTAGTACTAATAATAATCTACAATATTTATGGCGTGTAAGATTCGTTGAGTTAGCAGAAAATCAAGCTCGTTCAGTTTGTGCGGAGCTTTGGACTTCTGGTCTGAGCTGTATTCCACTTCCTTCAAATAACAACTCTTAATATTAAATTCTTCTAAGATACTTTTAATATATCATCCCAATTTGTAGTATAAAATGGTGACTTATAACAAGATCGCATCCGCCATTTATCTGGCTCTGATTTTATATTTCTTGAGTTTTTTATCACTCCTTGAGAACCATGAAATATTGTCATTTTCCCCATTTTTGCATTTATATTATCTATTAGTTTCATACGATCACATGATCTACTTATATGTATTTGTTGATCTGCATTATGTATAAATAAACTACCTTGAATAATATAATTATCTGAAGAACCATCATCCTTTTGTTTTAACCCAAGTAATGTTACTCCAATTTTTTTATAATTATATTTTGGGCGATAAAGATTTTCTAATAACTTAAAAGATTTTTCAATTATAATGGTTGTACTAT
>JGI20156J14371_10004511_pt1 | contig 10002 bp, 7 predicted proteins | sample COG_06_FD_14371 | JGI IMG/M metagenome (IMG submission 14371) | reverse complement strand
CCCCTCGCTGTTATTGGCGAGGGTTTGGCAACATTTTCTGGCGTTAAGCGACGCTTAGAGCTGCGGGGCAAGCCTAACGGTGTCGCGGTCTACGATGATTTCGCGCACCATCCNACGGCTATTGCCTGCACGNTAGAGACGCTGTCGCTGCGCGGGGATGAGGGTCGACTCATTGCTGTTATTGAGCTGCGCTCTAATTCNATGCGGGCCGGGTTTCATGCCCATGAGTTACCGGACGCCATACGTCATGCGGACCAGGTATTTTGGTACCAGTCANCCGGTCTAGATGACACCCTNGAGCGTATACTCGATGCCAGCACCACTGCGTCGGAAATGGTAGCGGACATCCACGTGCTTACCGAAAAAGTGGCGACCGCAGCGACGCCCGGTGATGCAGTAGTCATTATGAGTAACGGCGGCTTCAGCGGCTTCCACGAGTTGTTGCTGACTAGGTTGGCAGCATCAACGCCCCCGACAGGTAGAGGGTAGTAAGTATGAATCGCTTTTTTCGTCATGTTGTCCTAGCACGCCCGCTGTCTGCAGTGGCAGCTGTCTTGCTCTTGGTCTGTTTGGCCTTGAGTCAGGTGAGTCAGTTGCGGTTAGACGCCTCTTCAGACGCCTTACTTCTTCAGGGCGATCCAGACTTNGCCTTTTACAGAGAGGTGAGCAGTCATTACNAAACCAATGAATTTCTCATTCTNACNTGGCAGCCTGATGGGCCGCTATTGTCCGAGGATTCGCTAGCACCACTGGCCGCTATGGTGGAGGAACTGCGCGCACTGCCCGGCGTACGATCGGTCACCAGTCTGTTAGATGTGCCGCTTTTACAGAGTCCGCCGTTATCGCTGACGGCTATTGCGCGTGCCGAGGCGCTACCCACGCTCCGGGATCCATCGGTTGATCGGGTCCTCGCCTTGCAGGAACTGACCCAAAGCCCTATTTATAAAAACTTGCTGACCGGCGAGGCGGGTGACCTAACGGCAATTCAGGTGGTACTGCAGCGCAACGTTGAGCTCGAAGGCCTGCTGTCCGAACGAGAGACGTTGCGTGCGCAATCCAAAGAGGCCCCAGTGCCGANTGACGGTGAGCGTTTGGATGAGGTGGAGGCGCGTTATGACGACGTGCTCGCGGCGGAGACTGAACTGCGTCGACANCTCGTCGCTGAAGTGCGCCTGATTGCAGATCGCTTCCAGCCTTACGCCCAAATATTTGTCGGCGGTGTACCGATGATAGCCGCCGATATGCTGGCCTTTGTTGAGTCGGATTTAGTCACCTTTGGTCTCGCAATCATCGGTATTATGATCGTCGTGCTGGGTACTATTTTCCGGGATTGGCGCTGGGTAATGGCGCCGGTCTGCAACTGCGCTGCCACGGCGATTATTATGCTCGGGTTATTGGCCTTTTTGGATTGGCGGATGACCGTAATCTCATCTAACTTTGTTGCCGTACTGTTAATTGTCACCTTGTCTTTGTCGGTACACCTTGTGGTTCGTTATCGGGAGCTGGAGCACTCGGAGCCTGATATCAGCACTATCGACCGTGCGGGAGCCGCTGCAACGCTCATGCTGGTGCCGTGTCTGTATACCGCTGCTACAACAATTGTCGCCTTTGCATCACTTATGGTGGCTGGGATTCAGCCGGTGATCGACTTTGGCATGATGATGACAGTGGGTATTTTGGTCGGTTTCCTGTGTACCTTTGTCTTGGTTCCTGCACTCATGGCGCTGATGCCCGAGCCCGGGCGCGCTNGACGTATGGCGCCGGATCCGGCATTCACTCGCTATCTTGCCGTCTACGTACAGCGCTTTGGATCGATCGTGTTGTGGGTGGCTGGGGGCCTGGCCCTCGCTGCGATCATAGGTATCGGTCGATTGCAGGTCGAAAATAGATTTATCGATTACTTCAAGCCCAGCACCGAAATTTACCAGGGTATGGAGCTTCTTGATGCTCGCCTTGGGGGCACAATCCCTCTCGATATTATTCTCTACCCGCCCACCGCTTCGGTGGGGGAGAGCAGTCAACTGGAGCCAACTCCTTTCATTAGCGAGGCTAGTGCCAGTGATGCCTCAGGGGCCGACACCGGTGTAGACGAGGGATTTGGCGACGATCCATTTGCTGACGATAGTTTCGGTGATGACCCCTTTGCGACGGATATTTTTAGCGGCGCTGACGATAGTGAGCCGAGCTATTGGTTTACCGTGCAGGGGCGCGAGCTCCTTGATCGCGCGCATGCCATCGTTGATGCTCGTCCAGAAACAGGAAAAGTGCTGTCACTATCGACGGCCTTTGAGGTAATGGATGGCTTATACGGTGCGCCCCTTGGTGCCATTGAAATGGCGTTGGTGCAAAACAGTATGCCGAAGGATGTTAATGACACCTTGGTGTTGCCGTATTTTTCCGTTGATCACGACGAGGCCAGAATCTCAGTGCGGGCGATGGAAACCAGTAAAAGTCTGCGTCGGGATCAATTTCTGAAAGAGTTGCGTAGGACCTTACTGGACGAACTTGACTTGGCCCCTGAGCAAATTCGCTTCACGTCGCTGTTAGTGCTGTACAACAACGTGTTGCAGAGCCTGTTCTCTTCGCAAATTTTAACTCTCGGCGCGGTATTTTTAGCCATTGGCGTGATGTTTTGGGTATTGTTTCGCTCCTTATCACTGGCATTGCTGGCCCTTGCTCCCAATATCCTCGCCGCTGCGCTGGTGCTAGGTACCATGGGTTTGGCTGGGATACCCTTGGATATTATGACGATTACGATCGCGGCGATTGTGGTGGGCATTGGGGTGGACGATTGCATTCACTACATCCACCGCTTTCGAGTGGAGTTTAAAAAAGACCGTGATTATGAGGCGGCCATGTACCGCAGTCATGCCAGCATTGGTCGCGCGATGTACTACACCACCGTGACGGTGGTCATTGGCTTCTCCCTATTAACGCTGTCAAATTTCACGCCCAGCTTGTACTTTGGTGCTTTGACCGTCATGGCGATGGCCGCCGCAGTGGCCGGCGCTTTACTGCTTCTACCGAAATTATTGTTGGTGTTCCGACCACTGGGGCCGAGTGCTGGGTTGACCAATGGACTGTCGTGACGGGTGTGGAGCGTGTTGCATTGCACCGTCTATCACGGAAGGGTTTTGGGGCATGCCTCAGGGTAAACCGGCCGGTTTACCCTGCGTCCACTTAACGGAGAGCTATACCTGTGCCATCTTTGGCGACAGCCGTCGACCGACAGTGTGCGCGACCTTTAGGCCTGAGATCGCGTTTTGTGGGGTCAGCCGCGATGACGCGCTGCAACGTATTCAACAACTAGACCTTATCAGCCACCCGGAGTATCGCGATGACTGACATCCCCTTATTTCCTCTGTCCACCACACTGATGCCCCATGGCCTCATGCCCCTGCAAATTTTTGAGCAGCGTTACTTGGATTTAGTATCCCATTGCATGAAGACTGGCACCGGATTTGGGGTTGTGTGGATGCGTCGCGGAGTTGAAGTGGCGGGGGAAGGTATCACTACGCCTGACTTGGGAGACTACGGTACCTATGGACGTATTGTCGATTTTGATCAACTACCCAATGGCCTTTTAGGTATTACTTTGCACGGTGGCGAGCGTTTCGACATTGTTGATGTCTGGCGTGAAAATGATGGTTTGATCCGTGCTCAGGTAGAGATGGGTGAGCCCTTTGGCATTGAGCCGATGCTTGACCATTGGCATTCGCTCACTCGGGTCCTTAAAAGCTTACAAGGGCATCCTCACGTACAGCGGATGAATCTTAATATTGATTACAACGATGCCTGGCAGGTGGCATTTACGCTGGTGCAGCTGCTACCCTTTGAAGAGTCGGTTAAGTACGAGTTGCTCGGTGTGGCCTCGGTGGATGTCTTGGTACGCGAGCTCGATATTTTACTGAATCAGATTAGCGGGGAGGACTGACGGCTGGCTTTTAGCGGGGGTTGTGCAAGATTGACCTCCCCGAGATCAGCGACAGGCGATACGTCATAGGAGAACCAAATGTACGATCTACTTATCCATGGTGGCACCATTGTTGACGGCAGTGGTGGTGAGACTTACTGCGCGGATGTGGCGGTCAACGGCGACCGTATCGTCGCTATTGGCCAAGATTTAGGAGCGGCGAAGGAACGCCTCGATGCTTCAGGCTGCTACGTCACGCCCGGCTTCGTTGATATTCATACCCACTACGACGGACAAGCTACCTGGGATCAAGAGATGGCGCCCTCGTCTTGGCATGGCGTGACAACGGTGGTGATGGGTAACTGTGGTGTGGGTTTTGCACCCGCAGCACCCGATCGCCATGAGTGGTTGATTGGACTGATGGAAGGGGTTGAGGACATCCCCGGTTCAGCGTTATCAGAGGGAATGTCCTGGAACTGGGAGTCGTTTCCCGAATATCTCGATGCCCTAGAGGGATTGGCTCGCAGCGTAGATGTCGCTACCCAGGTGCCCCATGGCGCTGTGCGTGCTTACGTCATGGGGGACCGAGGCGCCGCTAATGAAGCGCCAACAGATACCGACATTGCTCGCATGTCGGCTATTGTTGAGGAAGGTTTGCGCGCGGGTGCACTGGGTTTTTCGACCTCGCGCACCGCGCTGCATAAATCCATCGACGGGGAGTTAGTCCCGGGAACAACGGCGACCAAGGACGAATTAATAGGTATTGGTCGAGCCATGGGTCGAGTCGGTTATGGCGTTTTTGAGATGGCCAGTGACCTTGAGCGCGAGTGGAAGGAATTCGAGTGGATGGGTGAGCTGAGTCGGGAAACTGGCATGCCCGTCAGTTTTACTGCCCTGCAGTCGCCCCTAAAGGCGTTACCTTTTGATGAACAGTTGGCCAGTATGCGCGCAGAGAATGCCAAGGGCGCCAACATCATCGCGCAGATTGCCATGCGGGGTACGGGGTTACTGCTTAACTGGCAGGCAAGTTTCAACCCCTTTTTCAATAAACCTAGCTGGCAAGCTATCAAAGATGAGCCCTGGTCGCAGCAATATAGCCGGTTAAAAGACCCTGACTTCAAAGCGCAATTATTAGCGGAGGATAATCTACCAATGGCGGGTGATCTGCAGCTGCTCGCCGACCTGTTAGCGACCGCTTTCACCATGCAATACGAAATGGGTGAGGGCTTTGATTACGAGCCGACACACGAACAATCCATTGCCGCCAAAGCAGCGGCATTGGGGATGGATCCTGCTGAGTATGCCTATGATGTCATGATGCGGGCTGACGGGTCAGCGTTTATCTACTTTCCGATTCTCAACTATACTGACGGCAATCTTGATTTTTTGGCGCCTGTACTAGCCAGCGATGATTGCGTGAACTCTTTATCTGATGGCGGTGCCCACTGCGGTACCATTTGTGATGCAGCGGCCACCACTTTCATGCTCGAGCATTGGGTTCGCGACCGTAGAAATGGGCGCCTATCCTTAGAAAACGCCATCAAACGCCAATGCCATGATACCGCTTCATTGTATGGGCTTAACGATCGCGGCTTGATTGCCACTGACTATTTGGCAGATATAAATATCATTGACCTCCCTGCCATCAAGCTGAATAAGCCGTGGGTTGCCCGGGATCTACCCGCGGGTGGGAAGCGGCTGTTACAAACAGCCGAGGGTTATCGTGCGACCGTGAAGTCGGGTGTGGTGACGTTTAAAAACGGTCAATTTCAGCGCGCGACTCCGGGTGGGGTTATTCGGGGTCCGCGTCCGGCTCCGGCCACTGCCAGCCACCCAGTGCCTGCCAATGGTTGACAATGGTGCAAAATAGCTCGGCGGTTTTCTCGCAGTCATAGATCGCTGAGTGGGCTTCGGCGTTGCTAAAATCGATGCCGGCTCGCTTACAAGCTTGCGCTAGAACGGTCTGACCGTAAGCGAGGCCCGCCAGTGTGGCGGTGTCAAAAAATGAAAAAGGGTGGAAGGGATTGCGCTTTATGTCGCAGCGGGTAGCGGCGGCATTCATAAATCCGGCGTCGAAATGTGCGTTGTGTGCCACCATGACCGCACGAGTGCAGCCAGTATCGCGAATCTCTTTGCGGACGCGACTGAAAATATCGCCCAGTGCTATGGCTTCAGGGACAGCGTCTCTGAGGGGGTTATCCGGGTCAATACCGGTAAATTCTAGGGCAGAGGGCTCAAGGTTGGCGCCTTCGAAAGGGTCGACGTTAAAACTAAGCGTTTTACCGAGGGTTAACGTACCGTCACCGGTCATGACAAGGAGGGTCGCGGCAACTTCGAGCAGGGCGTCGGTGTCGGCGTTGAAGCCGCCTGTCTCGAGGTCGACCACAACAGGTAGAAAGCCGCGAAATCGCTGGCAGATCAAGCTGTCATCGTTGCCACTCATATGCGAATCCGCCAGCGTAACGTCTCGCCGGCTCGTAGCGGCGTTAGAGATTCATCACCCAGCGTTAAGCTATCGACCACCCGGTGGGGCTCGCGTTCCAGGGTGATCGTGTCGGTATTGCGGGCGAGGCGATAAAAATCCGGTCCAAAGTGGCTGGCAAATCCCTCCAGTTTATCGAGCGCCCCCTCGTCCTCAAAGACCTCGGCGTACATTTCTAATGCGGCATGTGCGGTGTAACAACCCGCACAGCCGCAGGGCGACTCTTTTTCACTGCGCGCGTGGGGAGCAGAATCAGTGCCCAAGAAAAAGCGCGGATTCCCCGAGGTGGCCGCTTGCCGTAATGCTACTTGATGGGTATTGCGTTTGAGGATGGGTAGACAGAAATAGTGCGGTCGAACACCACCCACTAGCATATCGTTGCGGTTATAGAGCAGGTGGTGGGCTGTAATGGTGGCCGCCACACCATCCCTGGCGTTGGTCACAAAATCGACGGCGTCGGCGGTGGTGATATGTTCAAAGACTACGCGAAGATGGGGGAAGTGTTGAACCAGCGCCGCTAAATGCTGCTCGATGAATAGTCGCTCCCGATCAAAAATATCCACATCATGGTGGGTCACCTCGCCGTGTATCAGTAGCGGCACGTCATGTTTCTCCATGGCCTCAAGGGTGGGATACAGTGCCTTGAGGTCATTGACCCCCGCAGCGGAGTTGGTCGTTGCGCCAGCCGGATAGAGCTTGACGCCGTAAACATGGTTTGATTGGGCAGCGCGCGCTATTTCCTCGCTGCAGGTTTCGTCAGTTAAATACAATGTCATCAGTGGATCAAAATCGCGATGGTTAGCCGTTAATGCGCCCAGCAATCGCTCCCGGTAATCATGGGCCTCGGCAACCGTTCTCACCGGCGGCACCAAGTTGGGCATAACAACCGCGCGCCGTGCCCAGCGAGCGGCATCATTAACAGTGCGTGATAATGCGGCCCCGTCTCGAAAGTGGATATGCCAATCATCCGGACGAGTAATAGTGAGGGTGCTCATGGTGTCATTTCCTCATGTGAATCTACAGTCTAACAGGGCGGCGCTGGGCAACGTTGTTCTGCACGGGTAAACTTAGCCCTTTCTGGCACATTTTTCTCAACTTTACGGATTTTTCAGCTATGTCATCAATGAAAAAAGTGGTGCTTGCCTATTCTGGCGGCCTTGATACCTCGGTGATTGTCCGCTGGTTACAAGACACCTATCACTCAGAGGTGGTTACTTTTACGGCCGATATTGGTCAGGGTGAGGAGGTTGAACCGGCCCGGGCCAAGGCTGAGGCTTTAGGGGTGAAGGAGATTTATATTGACGATTTACGTGAAGAGTTCGTCAGAGACTTCGTGTTTCCTATGTTTCGAGGCAATACCGTCTATGAAGGGGAGTACTTACTGGGGACATCNATAGCCCGCCCACTGATTGTGAAGCGGCTAATAGAGATTGCNAATGAGACTGGCGCCGATGCGATATCTCATGGGGCGACGGGTAAGGGTAATGATCAGATTCGCTTTGAGTTGGGTGCNTATGCANTGAAACCGGGGATTCAGGTNATAGCGCCATGGCGCGAGTGGGATCTCAATTCTAGAGAGGCGCTTATGGCGTATTGCAAAGCGCGTGACATCCCCGTCGATTTCGCTAACGCCAAGAAAAAATCCCCCTATTCCATGGATGCCAATTTGCTGCATATCTCCTATGAGGGGGATATCCTTGAAAACCCTTGGACCGAAGCTGAGGAGGATATGTGGCGTTGGAGTGTGAGTCCCGAGGCGGCTCCAAACCAAGCAGAGGAGTTAATATTGACCTATCAGCGTGGCGATATTGTCGCGATTGACGGTGAGCCTATGAGCCCGGCTACCGTGCTCGAAACGCTCAATAAACGCGCGGGTGCCAACGGTATTGGCCGCGCCGACTTGGTGGAAAACCGTTACGTGGGCATGAAGTCTCGTGGCTGTTATGAAACCCCAGGAGGTACCGTCATGTTGCGCGCCCACCGTGCGATTGAATCACTGACCTTGGATCGAGAGGCGGCCCATTTAAAAGACGAGCTCATGCCACGCTATGCGAAGCTTATTTACAATGGCTATTGGTGGTCCCCTGAGCGGCGTATGTTGCAGGCGGCGATTGATGATACCCAGCAGTATGTGAATGGCGATGTTCGTGTCAAACTGTACAAAGGCAACGTTATAGTCTCGGGTCGTCGCTCGTGTGACTCGCTATTTGATGAGACTGTAGCTACCTTTGAAGAAGATGAGGGTGCGTATAATCAGAAAGATGCGGAAGGCTTTATTAAGCTCAACGCCTTGCGCTTACGGATCGCCGCGGGTAAAGGGCGTGATCAACAGTAGTCGCCAACGAAGCTACTAGGGGAGTCAGAATGAACGCGTTTAATGACCAAGCTCAGAGCCAGGATGCTGCTGTTGAGCTGTTTGATGTCATCATTATCGGAGCCGGTTTGTCCGGGGTGGGTGCCGCGGTCCGCTTACAGCGTGACTGCCCGGATCACAGCGTTGTTGTGCTTGAGCGGCGCGAGGCCATTGGCGGCACCTGGGATTTGTTTCGTTATCCGGGTATCCGTTCTGACAGCGATATGCACACCCTCGGCTATGACTTCAAGCCGTGGATAGCCGAGAAATCTATCGCGGACGGTGATTCTATAAGAGACTACGTCAATCAAACCGCAGATCAGTATGGCGTGCGCGAGCATATTCGTTTTCAGCACAACCTTGTGGCTGCCAACTGGTGCAGTGAGCAATCGCAATGGCATCTGAGTGTTGAGACTGGGCCGAACAGCTTGCGTCAGTATCGCTGCAGTGTGTTATTGATGTGCTCAGGCTATTACAGCTACGATCAGGCGTATGAGCCAGATTTTCCCGGCAAATCCGATTTTCAAGGCCAGTGGATACAGCCTCAGTTCTGGCCACAGGCGCTGGATTTTAAAGACAAGCGGGTGGTAGTGATAGGCTCGGGGGCAACCGCAATGACATTGGTGCCCAATATGGCCCGCACGGCGGCCCAGGTGACTATGCTCCAGCGCTCGCCCACCTATGTGATCTCATCGCCATCGGTGGATCGATTTGCCAATTGGCTGCGCGATAAGCTGCCCAAACAATTTGCCTATGATCTCACCCGCTGGCGCAACACCCTATGGCAGCAGTGGATGTATCAATTGTCGCGGGTCGCGCCCGGCGTGCTCAAGGGCATGTTATTGGGCAAGGTGCGTAAAGAGATTGGCCAGTTTGTCGACGTAGATAAGCACTTTACCCCTCGCTACAACCCATGGGATCAGCGCCTCTGCTTGGTACCCGATGATGATTTGTTTACTGCTATAAAATCCGGTAAGGCCCAGGTAGTCACCGACCACATCGAACGCATTACCGCCACCGGTATCGAGCTCCAGTCGGGATCCTCATTAGAGGCGGATATCATTGTTTCGGCGACCGGATTGGAGTTGGTGATATTGGGTGGGGCGGCCTTCAGTGTTGATGGGGAGGAAGTCGATTTCGCCAAGGAATGGAGCTACAAGGGGATGATGTGTTCAAACATACCCAATATGATCCAGACATTTGGTTATGTAAATGCGTCTTGGACGCTGCGGGCCGATTTGATTGCAGGCTGGG
>JGI20156J14371_10004510_pt1 | contig 10002 bp, 8 predicted proteins | sample COG_06_FD_14371 | JGI IMG/M metagenome (IMG submission 14371) | reverse complement strand
AGCCAACTGAGAGTGAAGGATTACAGGAAATTGATAGGTTTTGTAATACTTTAAAAAAAATCAAAGAAGAAATTGATAAAGTTAAATCGGGCGAATATGACAAAATAGATAATCCAATTAAAAACTCACCACATACTCATGTTGAGCTTATCGCAAATAAGTGGGAACATAAATATGAAAGAGAGGAAGCGGCCTATCCTTCAGAGTTTTTAAAACAGATTAAATACTGGCCACCAGTTGCAAGAGTTGATAATGTCTATGGAGATAAAAACTTGGTATGTTCATGTCCATCAATAGATGAATATAAAGATACTGCTGCATAGAATAAATTATTAATGAAAATTGCTGTAATTGGGTCAGGTATATCTGGATTAAGTTCAGCATATTATCTTTCAAAAAAACACAAAGTCGATCTGTTTGAGAAACAAGATCGTTTTGGGGGACATTCATATACTTTAGACATTAAGCTTAATGACAAAGAAAAAGTTGCAGTTGATATCGGATTTATGGTTTTTAATAAAGTTACCTACCCAAACTTAATCAACTTTTTTAAAGAAAATGATATTGAAATTGAAAAAAGTGATATGTCATTTTCAGTGACTGTTAAAGGCACAAATATTGAGTATTGTGGAAAAGGTTTAAATGGCATTTTCTCTAATAGAGGCAACTTGTTCAATACAAAATTTGTAAAAATGTTTTTTGAAATTATTAGTTTTTACAAAAATTGTGAAAAATTAAATTCAAACTCAATAGAAAAAATTACCTTAGGCGAATATTTGAATAAAATTGGAAAATCTAAATATTTTATTGATTATCACATAATACCTATGGTCTCAGCAATATGGTCAATGCCACCATATGAAGCTTCACAAATGCCATTAGTGTTCTTTTTAAATTTTTTCAAGAACCATGGTTTGTTTAAACTTAAAAATAGACCTCAATGGTATACGGTTGCGAATAGAAGTAAAACTTATGTGAATAAAATACTTTCTAAAATAAGTGGAGAATATTTTAAAAACTATGAAATTAATAAGATTATTAGAAGCAAAAATGGTGTTCAAATTTATTATGGTTCGGAAAGTGAATTTTTTAATTATGATAAAGTTGTGCTAGCATCACATGCAGACGAAAGTTTAAAAATTATTTCAGACACTACAAATGAAGAAAAAGAGATCTTAAGTAATTTTAAATATAAACCAAATAAAGCAATTATTCATTCTGATGAAAGTGCCATGCCAAAAAATAAGAAAGCTTGGTGCTCATGGAATTCGTCGCTAAACCCTCAGAATACAGAGCAATCTTCAGTTACTTATTGGCTTAATCAATTACAAAATCTTAAAATTGATCAAAATATTTTTTTAACAATAAATCCTTTTTTTAAGATAGATCAGGATAAAATATTCAATGAAATTGATTTTACCCATCCATATTATGATGAAAACGCATTACAAAATCAGTCTAATTTAAAATCAATTCAAAATGTTAATAATACTTTATTTACTGGAAGTTATTTTGGTTACGGATTTCATGAAGATGGAATAAAATCTTCAATAGAAATGCTTAAAACCATCAATGATTAATTCAGCTATTTATAACGGACAAGTAATTCATAAAAGATTTAAGCCAAAAGTTCATCACTTTAAGTATAAAGTTTTTTCACTGTTGTTAGATCTTTCAGAACTGGAAATTTTAGATAAAAAAGTTAATTTTTTTTCATTCAATAAATTTAATTTAATTAGTTTTCATGAAAAAGATCATGGAGAAAGAGATGGAAGTTCACTTAAATTATGGGTGAAAAAAAACTTAGAAAAAAATAATATACAACACAAAGATATAAAGATTAAAATTTTATGTTATCCAAGAATTTTTGGATTTGTTTTTAATCCTTTAAGTGTTTTTTATGTTTACAATTTAGAAGACCAATTAATTTCAATTTTATATGAAGTTAAAAATACGTTTGGTGAACAACATACATATATTTTTAAAGTATTAAAAGATTCTAATTTAATTCAAAATAATTGCTCAAAAAAATTTCATGTATCACCATTTATTGACATGAATTGTAATTATTTTTTTAGGTTATTAAAACCAGGTAATAAAATTTCAGTTATAATTGATCAATATGATAGTAAAGATAAAATTCTTTATGCATCTCAAGATGGAATTAGAAGTGATTTTAACACAAAATATTTGATTAAATCATACCTAAAACACCCAATAATGACATTTAAAATTATTATAGCGATACATTATGAAGCGTTTAAACTTTGGGCGAAAGGAATTAAATTTATCAAGAAAAAAATTAAAATTAGAAATAATATAACAATTGAAAATTAATGATTTTACATAAAATAGCTGACAAAATTATTTTTAATATTCTTAAAAGAATAAGTGTTGGTTATTTAGAAATTACTTCAATTTCGGGAGAACTTTTAAAATTTGGAAATTATGAAGATAAACTTAAAGCAGATTTAAAGATTAAGTCTTCAGCCTAAGCTATAATTTGATTAAAGGTGGAAGTGTTGGTTTAGCAGAATGTTATATGAAGAATGAGTTTGAGACTAGTAACTTATCCAATCTAATTGAATTAGCAGCAAGGAATATTAATATTGTCCATAAATTTGCAGGAATATTAGATTTAAAATTTTTAAACTATATTAAAAATAAATTCATTAAAAATACAAAAAGTAGAAGCAAGGAAAATATTGCTAAACATTATGATCTTGGAAATGATTTCTTTTCACTTTGGCTTGATAAAACACTTACTTATTCAAGCGCAATATTTGATGAACAAAATAAAGATTTAGCAGAGGCTCAAAACAATAAATATCAAAAATTAATAAATTTAATTCAGCCAAATAATGGAGATAAAATTCTAGAGATAGGTTGTGGATGGGGTGGATTTGCTGAATATTTAGGCAAAAACTATGATGTCAAATTAGACTGTATTACGATTTCAAAGAAACAATTTGAGTATGCTAAAGAGAGAATTCATAATTGTGGACTTAATGAAAAAGTAAATATTGAAATTAAAGATTATAGAGATTTAAACAGTAAATATAACTCGATTGCATCAATTGAAATGATTGAAGCAGTTGGTCAAAATTATTTAGAAAGTTATTTTAAAACTATAAAAGACAATTTGACTGATAGTGGCAAAGCAGCAATTCAAGCAATAACGATTGATGACAGTCTTTATGATCGATATAAAAATAAACAAGATTTTATTCAAAAGTACATCTTTCCAGGTGGATTTTTGCCAAATAAAAATACAATAAACAAACTCGTGTCTAAGAATGGACTTAGTGTTAATTCATATATTTCATATGCTGATCATTATGCAAATACACTGGCAATTTGGAGAGATGAATTTAACAAAAAGTGGAGTTTAATTAAAAATCAAGGTTTTGATTTAACCTTTAAAAGAATGTGGGAATTTTATCTCTCATATTGTGAAGCAGGTTTTAAATCAAAAAATATTGACTTAATTCAGTTCTCACTTCAAAACAAATAACATATACTGGAGACTATAATGCGTCATATAAATATAATCAGATCTATTTTATTGATAATTTCAATATTCTTAATTACAAGTTGTTCAAATAATAGCGCTATGAAACCTGAAGATTTTAAAAACAAAGAACCAAGACTAGTCATTGAAGAATATATGACAGGAAATGTAAAAGCTTGGGGGGTACTACAAAATAGATCTGGAAAAGTTACAAGACAATTTTCTGCTGATCTAAATGGAACTTGGGATGGAAAACAATTAATTCTTAAAGAAAAATTTAATTGGGATGATGGAGAAGTTCAAGATAGAGAATGGATTATAAATAAAATAGACGAAAATAATTATGAAGGTACAGCAGGTGATGTTGTTGGAAAAGCAAAAGGCTACTCTTATGGGCCAGCCTTTAAATTTGAATATGTTTTATTAGTACCTGTTAAAGGTAAAGAGATGAAAATTACTTTGATGATTGGATTTTTAAACAAGACGATAGGGTTGCAATTAACAGAGCTACTATGACAAAGTTTGGATTTAAAGTAGCTGAATTAACTGTTGTATTTGTAAAAGATTAATTATTTTTTCTGATATTTCGTTAGTCTGCCAACTAAACCAAAATAAATTTTACTAGGTAAAAAACTTAAAAGTTTTAATGTGATTGTTAATGCTTTCGGAAAGTGTATTTCAAATATATTTTTATTAATTAACCCATCATAAATTTGATCAGCAGCATATTCTGGTGTTTTTAAAAATGGCATTTTAAAATCATTTTTATCAGTCATAGGTGTTTTAATAAATCCAGGTGATACTAAACAAACACGTACATTGTCTCTTTTAAAATCAAAATATAAACTTTCGGCTAAGTTATTTAGTGCTGACTTAGAAGGTCCATAACCCGTTGAATTAGGCAATCCTCTGTAACCTGCAATAGATGAAACGATAGTAATAATGCCATCTTTTTTATCTCTGAAATATTTTTCAACAGCTTTAATACTATTTACGGTTCCAAAAAAATTTATTTTAAACACATTTTCCATTTGCTCTATATCAATATCTTTTTCTTTTTTAGGATTCCAAGTGCCAGTTGAAAAAAAACAAATATCTATACTCTGAAACTTATTTATAATTTGGTTAAATACTTCGTTGCATTTTAATTTATCTGTTACATCAAGTGGAAATGCTGAAATATTTTCGTATGTATTTGAAAGTTCATTTAATAACTCTTCTCTTCTTGCAGAAACAGCAACATTCCAACCTTTACTTGCAAATTTAATTGCTAAAGCTTTACCTATCCCAGTACTTCCGCCAGTTATCCAAATAGTTTTTTTGCTCATTTTTTGATATGTATTAATAGCATGATTAAAAATAAACTCTTAACATTTATATTGTTTCTAATCATTACCTTTTCAGCGTCTTTAGTTGGAGGTTTAGCTACTATTAATTTTAAAGAGCCTTGGTATTCATTATTGAATAAACCAATATTTAATCCACCAGATTGGGTGTTTGGTCCAGTATGGACTATTTTGTATTTAATGATGACTATTTCTATATGGCTTTATTGGCATTCAAAAAATAAAGAAATGAATACGGTTTATATTTACTTTATTCACTTAGTTTTTAATACAACTTGGAGTATTACTTTTTTTGTATTCCACAACATGCTTTTAGCTTTAATAGTATTGATCATATTAATAGCTTTTATTATCAATCTAATTTTAAGGTTTAGACGCGTCAAGATGATTAGTGCATATTTAATGATTCCATATTTACTTTGGTGTTGCTTTGCACTAATTCTTAACAGTAGTCTAATTATATTAAATTAAATATGGATGATGTAGTAGTAATTGGTGGTGGTATCATAGGAGCAGCAACTGCTTATTTTTTATCTAAAGAGGGTAGAAAAGTAAAAGTTATAGAAAGAGATCCAACATACAAAACGGCTTCTTTCCCTTTATCCTTAGGTGGTTTTAGAAGACAATTTTTTCAAAGAGAAAATATTTTATTAGGAAAGTTTGCTAGAGAATTTATTTATCAAATTCCTGAATTGTTAAAAACTGAAAAAAATCCAAATCCTACAGCAAGTATGGTGACAAATGGATATCTTTTAATGTTTGGTCCAGAACATGCCGAAGAACAATACCGAGCTTTAGAAAATCACAAAGAATGTGATGCTGGAACAAAAAATATTAAAGGATCAGAATTATCAAAAGTGTTTCCCTATGTTAATAGTGAAGGAATTGAAACTGCAACTTATACCGATAATCAAAGTGAAGGTTGGATCGATCCTTTTATGTTTCATAGCGCTCTTAAAAGTAAAGCTATTGAGCTTGGTGCTGAATTTATCAAAGGGGATGTTAAAAGTATTTCCGAAATCAAAGCTAAAACAATTGTTTCAGCTGCAGGCTGTTGGACTAAAGAACTACTAGAAGATATTCCAGTTGTTCCACAAAAACACACAGTTTTCAGGGTTAAATGTCCAACTTATATTAAAGAAATGCCTTTAACTGGTGATTTAACAACCGGAGTTTATTGGCGACCAGAGGGTGGAGAATACTTGGCTGGATCACCACTTTCTGTATTCGATGCTGATGATTTAGAACCAGCATGGAATGATTTTGAAGAATTAGTTTGGCCTGCACTTGCAAAAAGAATACCTGCTTTTGAAGAATTAAAATTAACGGGTGGATGGGCTGGATACTATGACTGTAATAAATTAGACAATAATGCTGTTGTTGGTAAACATCCTAAATATGAAAATGTTTACATGGCTTCTGGATTTACAGGAAGAGGCTTGATGCAAGCACCAGGAATTGGAAGAGCATTAACAGAATTAATTACAACAGGATCTTATCAAACTATTGATATTAGTGAGTTTGCAGTTGAAAGAGTGTTAGGTAACAGCGCTAGACCCGAACCTTACGTATTATAAATTTAAGTACCACAGAAAGTTTGATACTTTTCATTACTAATCGGAGCAGGGACTTGGTATTCCGCAATATCTTCTTGATTAGAATAAGGATTTTTCAATATATCATTAAGTTTTTTCATTTTTTCTAAGTTACCATTGTTAGCTTCAGTTAAAGCTTCCTCTACTTTGTNATTTCTTGGAATAACAATAGGATTGTTTTTTTTCATTAATTCAATTTGTTTTTCTTTTGAAGAATTATTTAATTTAGATCTTTTTTTCCATTCATCAAACCATGTTATAAAAGCTTCATCTTTATAGGTGTTCTCATCTATTTTGATTTCCATTAAATGACAAAAAGTGTTTGTGTAATCAATCTTATATTTTTCCATCCAATTAAGTAAATCATCAATTAACTGTCTATCGTTTTTATCTTCACCAAATAAGCCCAGTTTATCTCTCATCATATTTAACCATTTTTTTTCATAAATATTTTGAAAGTTGTCGATTACATCAGTTGCAATTTTTATTGCAGTTTCTTCATTTTTATCAATAAGTGGAATGAGACATTCAGCAAATCTAGCTAAATTCCATTTAGCTATAGGAGGTTGGTTAGAATATGCGTATCTGCCAAATTTATCTATAGAACTAAAAACTGTTTTGGGGTGATATTGATCCATAAAGGCACAAGGACCATAATCAATAGTTTCTCCAGATATTGTCATATTATCAGTATTCATTACTCCATGAATAAAACCTACACGCATCCAATCAACCACTAACTGACATTGTTTTTCCATTACTAGGTTTAGCAAATCTAAAGCTTTTGTTTTTGAAGATTTAATTTGAGGATAATGTCTTTCAATAGTGTAATCGACTAGTGTGTTAAGATCTTCAATATTTTGTCTTGCTGCTATATATTGAAAAGTTCCTACACGTAAGTGGCTTGAAGCAACTCTTGTTAAAATAGCTCCATCTAACAAATTTTCTCTTACAACTTTTTCTCCTGTTTTAACTACAGCAAGGCTTCTAGTTGTTGGAATATTTAAAGAGTTAATAGCTTCACTGATAATATATTCTCTAAGCATTGGCCCTAATGCAGCGCGTCCATCTCCTCCTCGAGAAAATGAGGTTCTTCCCGAACCCTTAAACTGAATATCAAAACGATTGTTTTTATTAGATATATGCTCACCTAATAGAACGGCTCTTCCATCACCCAACATAGTAAAATGGCCAAATTGATGACCGGCATACGCTTGAGCAATTGTGGTGCTCCCATTTGGTAAAGAATTTCCAGAAAACAATAAAGACAAATCTTTTTCTTTTGTCTTTGAAAAATCTAAATTTAATTCTTTTGCCAATTGCTCATTTAAAATTACTAATTCTGGATCATGAACCGGCGTAGGCTTAATATCTTCAATAAAGGTTTTAGATAATTTTGAATAGGTGTTATCAAAATGCCAACCAATGGTCATTTTAATTAATTTACTTCAGCTTGATTTTCTTTTGCTTTAACTTCTGTTTTGAACTGGTTTGAAATTTTTTGAACTTCTACTGATGAAACTTTGTATTCAGCACACATAGTTTCTTCATCTTTACCATGACCAGTAACCATATTTACCATATGTTCTGGGAAGTGGAACGTTGTGAAAACAATTCCTTCCTTAACTTTGTCCGTTACCTCAACTTTTAAAGCAACTTCACCTCTGCCAGAATAAAGTCTTCCGATGTCTCCTGTGTTCAAATCTCTATTAGCAGCATCATTAGGATGTATTAATAGAACATCCTCATCTACAATGTTAATATTTTTAGTTCTTCTTGTCATAGTTGCTGCATTATAGTGTTGCAGAACTCTACTAGTTGTTAAAATTAAAGGATAATCTTTTTGATTGGCTTCTATCTCGCTAGATTCTTTCCAATCAAAATTTTTAAGTCTTCCTTTTCCTAATTTAAAAGTTTCTGTATGAAGTATTTGTGTATCGGTTCCATCTTCTTGTACTGGCCATTGTAATCCAAATTTTCCAAGTCTTTCTCTAGTAACGCCTTTAAAAAAGGGAACAACATCTGCAATTTCTTTTAAGACTTGATCCGCATCATATGTTGGTTGATCAAAGCCAAGTTTTTGCATCATATCAGTTACAATAACACCATCAGGTTTTGTACCTGGTAATGGCGGAACAGCTCTGTTTACTCTTTGAATTCTTCTCTCTGTATTTGTGAAGGTACCATCTTTTTCTAGGAAAGTTGTTCCTGGTAAAACTACAGTCGCAAGTTTAGCTGTTTCACTCATAAATATTTCTTGAACTACTAAAAGTTCTAATGAATTCATTGCTTCAACAACATGAGCACTGTTAGGATCTGTTTGAACTATATCTTCACCAATGATCCATAGTCCTTTTAATTCTTTATCAATTGCTGCTTCAAACATTTGTGGAATTTTTAATCCTGGTTTAGTTGGGTGTGTTACACCATACTTTTCTGTATAGAATTTTTGATTTTTCTCATCAGCAACTTCGAAGTAGCCTGCACCTTGATGTGGTTGGCATCCCATATCAGCTGCTCCTTGAACATTGTTCTGTCCTCTAAGCGGGTTTACTCCAACACCTTTTCTACCAATATTTCCAGTAATCATTGCAAGATCAGCGATAAGCATTACTGTCTTTGATCCCTGTTCTTGTTCAGTTACCCCTAATCCATGGAACTCCATTGAATTTTTAGCAGTCGCATAAGCTATAGCTGCTTCTTTAACTAATTGTTTATCAACACCAGCAACGCTAGCTAAGTGATCAACATCTTGTCTTTCAATTTCTTTAAGGAAATTGTCAAATCCCTCAGTTCTATCTCTTACAAAATCAGCATTATAGAGTTTTGATTTTATAATAAAGTGTAACATCATATTAAGAACAGCAACGTTAGTTCCAGGTCTTAGTTTAATATGATAATCCGCAAGTTTTGCTAATTCTGTAGTTACGGGGTCAAGTACAATTAATTTTTTCCCCTTCATTACTTGTTGTTTTATTTTTGCTCCAGTTACAGGGTGAGCGTTAGTTGGATTTGCTCCAATAACAATAAAACAATCCGCATGATAAATATCTTCAGTAGAGTTAGTAGCAGCACCCGTTCCAAAAGTTTGTTGCATCCCCCAAGCTGTTGGTGAGTGACAAATCCTAGCACAACAATCTACACTGTTAGTTCCAACAGCGGCTCTAATCATTTTTTGAAATACATAGTTTTCTTCATTAGTACATCTTGCTGATGAAATACCAGCAAAAGCATCAGGACCATTGTCTTTAACAATTCTATTCATTTCTTTTTTGATAAAATCATAAGCTTCATCCCAAGAAGCTTCTTCAAATTTTCCATTTCGTTTTATCAAAGGAGTTTTTAATCTGTCAGGATGGTCGTAAAAACTAAATGCATATCTTCCTTTAATACAAGTATGCCCGGCATTTACTTCAGTTTCTTTTGGTGTATCAATTGCTACAACTTTTTCATCTTTAATTGACGCTTCCAGGTTACATCCAACTCCACAATAAGAACATGTGGTTCTAACTTTTTTATCTACAGCAGCAGATTTTGATTGAAAGACATC
>JGI20156J14371_10004497_pt1 | contig 10029 bp, 8 predicted proteins | sample COG_06_FD_14371 | JGI IMG/M metagenome (IMG submission 14371) | reverse complement strand
ATGATTCTTTTAGTTTTTAGGGTTTTGGTATAATTTTCATCTCTTGATAAATACGTGTAAATTTTATTTCTTTTGTCTTTGATTTTTTGTTTAGATTCGTCTATGCTATCTTTGAATGCGACAATATCCATTATCAAACTATTTTCTGGATCTGAATTTGTAACACTACTTGTGTTGTTCATGAAATCGTAAATTGATTTGAATAAGTCGTATTTGTTTTTGTTCGAAGTTTGTTCAACTGCGGTTACTGTAGATTCATTTATGTAATGTTCTAATTCTAGAATAATATCGATTAATGATTTATCGTAAAGACGATTACCTTCGTTAAAGTGTTTAAAAGCTTTAGGATCTTTTGGATCAGATAATTCATCAATGTCTTTTACGGGTTTGGAAAAAAGTTGGAATAAATCATCTTTTAGATATTGTCTAAGTTTTTCCTTAACAAGAAAATTATGAACATTTTTATATTTTGTAGATAATATACCCCTCTTGTCAGTACTGACACTGGTCGCTGTTTCTTTTTCTGTGTTTTTAGTTAATTTGTATACTCCATTAATTATTTCAACGTCTAACGTGACATACTCATATCCTTTAGTAGCATCATCAGTATATTCAATGTAATGGAATTGGTAATATCCGTTTCTATTAGTAATATCCTTAACAGCAGCAACTGCAGTAGCAGCAGCAGCAGCAGCGGCGGTAGAGGCAGTCTTATCATCGGCGGTAGCAGCAGCAGCAGCGGCGGTAGCGGCGGCGGCGGCAGCAGTAGCAGTAGCAGCAGTAGCAGCAGTAGCAGCTTGATTGGCAGCGGTAGTGGTGGTAGCATCAAATGTACCACTATTTAATCCTGAATCAGTAATTTCTTCAATTTTTGTTATCATATCTCCTGTAATGTTACCAGTTGCATCAGTAGCAACTAAAGTACGGTCAAATTGAATAAATCTTAAAGCATTTACTAATTGGTTTAATTCAGAATCTTCAATGCTAGTTGCAGTAATTTTATCAAGAAAAGATTTCATTACACCAGGAGTTGTTGTCATTATCGTAATTTATATATTAAAATATTTATTTTATACACAATATCTATATGTTATAGATTCACCAGTTGCTGTACTAGATCTATATACTTTGATTAATTGTCCTGATTTAAAATCGTAATATCGTGCAACTGGATCTGATTTCAAAATAATTGGGAATTGTGACTTTTTTATGGAATAATTTGTCATTATATTATTGGCTTCATCAACTGATAGAAGTTCATGTTTGGGGACATAAGAATGCTTAGTAATGTTAAATAGTAGGTTTTTTATTGGGAATAGTTCATACGTTACTCCGTCTAAAAGATCCTTGATGTTTTTTTCGTTATTATTATTGATTTTTTCTTTAAAGATGAAAATGATATGTTTATATTCTTCATCTTTTTCGATTGTTGATAGAAATTTTTTTAAATCATTTTTGATGAATTTGCTTTTCATATGATATATGATTTTAATATCATCATTTACTTTTATTTGAAAAATGTTTCCGTTTTTAGTTCCACTTGTGTTCGAAGCAGAAATCAAAACCTCGATTTCATTCTCAGAGTAAGATTCCAAATTGGTTATATCTATGTTCCTATCAGTCAGCATTTCTTTCACAACAGTAAAACTTTTAATTATATCTTGTGACTCGTTATTCATTTTAATTATAGTATATAACTTTTTGAAAATTTATAAATCATTTTTTCACACAAATTTGTGGATAAGTTGAATACATTTTAATTGTTAAAGTAAAGTAAATTTTAAGGTTATAGAGTTGAAAAAATAATGGTGAAAAATAAGCCTTTTCAAAAACTTTTTCAAAAAAATTTTTTTTTTCAAAATGTTTTTCTATTTTATGAATTTTTTTTTAGATATATATATATGTTACTAACTAATTATTAGATTTTAGTAATTTAGTAAATTAGTTCAATATATTTAAAATTTATATTATGTATATTAAGAAACAAATATGATTAGTAATAAAGCATTTATATGCGAGACTTGTAAATATGCTACGAATAGGAAATATAATTTGGAACTGCATAATCGTAGTCCAAATTCATGTAAAAGGAGACTAAAACGAGAGGACGATTTAAACGTGTGCCAAAATGTTGCAAATATGGGCGTTTCTGTAACACTCGACTGCCAAAATGTTGCAAATATGGGCGTTTCTGTAACACCTGATTGCCAAAATGTTGCACAAAACAATTCTTGTTTTAATTGTATGAAATGCAATAAAAAATTAGCCAACATAAGAAATTTAGAAAGACATCTTAAAGTTTGTAAAGGTTTTGCTGTTAATTCACTTGAATGTTCTACTTGTAGAATTACCTTTTTAAACAGAAGTGCTAAGTCGAGACATATCAAAGCTGGTTATTGTATTCCATTTAAAGACGATAAAGATTCTAGAATCGAAGAGCTTGAAAAACAATTAGAAGAACGTGATAAAGAATTAGAGGAAGAGAAACAAAAAAGAAAGGATGCTGAAGACTCCAAAGCAACTATCAATAACATTAACATTACAAACAATTACTTTGATCATAGTATCAACTATAATAACTATGATAATCTAAACTTAGAACATATAACAAAAGAAGATATTAAACGTCTCTTTGATAATTGTAGAATGCAATATCCTGAATTATCTGAAGACCTAACTCGTATGATACTTGGTCCCAAAGAGAACCAATGCATATACCTACCAGAAGGTCAAAAGTCTAATACATGCGCTGTTATAAAAGACGGAACTGAAATGAGAAAGCCACTCATACGGGTTTTGATGGACTTGGGAGTGCAAACAGCCATATTAATAAGAGATTCCAATGTAATTGAGAAGAATAAAAAAGACGTTGTGAACAATCAGTTTTGGGCTGACAATCGCAACGCTTGTGGACTAAATATATCGGATATAGAGTATATGACTGACAATGACAAGGAGATAGTGCAGAGAAATAAGAACATTGTTCTTGATATGTGTGATGGTAAAATTTAATGATATATAAAAAATAATTGTTAATGTGCTTATTTTAAGATAAATTTATGATTTTATTCATCATCTTCAGTAAACATCATTTCATTTGCTCGTTGAGTTGAACTGACCTTGTTCAATTTAAGATGTTTCCATAGAAGTTTACCCTTTGTTTTATTTGGTTTACCATATATACGTTCGAGGCTCTTTTGTAAATCACCACTCTTTTGTATTTCTTTACCCTTGCTCCATAATTGGCAATATTCTTTGAATTCTGCAAATAGTTCATTAAAAGTCATAGGATTAGGAGGATTCATATAATTCTCAACATGTGTTTCAATGAATTCTGCATATACATCATTGCCATGTTGATATTCTTTGGTGGCATCGATTACTTCTTGTGGTTCTTTATTTGGTACATCTTTAAATTTGTTGTAGTAATGAATCAATAGAGACATAAAAGGGACTTTCCATTCAGGCCATTTCTTATCCAAATCTTGGTCGATCTTGAACTCATTTAGATTTTCTGGATTAGGATCATCTACAAATTTAGAATCGAAGGTGATTTTTCTTACACGTCTCCATGTTCCACCGTCATCAGGTGGCAATGAAGGCAATTGATTGCAAATGAAAATGACTTGAAACTGTGGAACAAATGAGTCGGCATCTTTATACAATCCACGACACTGAATAGTATCTTTGCCAGAAATTTCTTTCATAATACCAACATTTACTCTTTCATTAGGTTCGGGTTCTTGAAATACGACAAATCTCCTTCCAATTGCTTGCATCATTTCAGGACTAGCTGAGTTAGAAGCGGCTCTTTTACATGTAATATAAGACACTGAAATATTTGCAGCATAATCACCCATACAGTTTTCCAAAAGTGAATATAGTTTACTTTTTCCATTTCCACCTTCACCAGTCCAAAAGTAAACTTTCTCTTCTCTATTTGATCCATGTAATGAGTTAGCAAGAGTTCTAAGAATGTATTCTCTTTTTTCATCATCTGGTTGAACTTCTGCTAAGAATTTATTAATTTCTTCGTAAACAGGTTCATTTTCATCATATTCAACATAATCAATATGTGTACATAATGAAATATAATCATCGGGACGACCTTCTCTGAATTCACCACAATCCAAGTCATATACTCCATTATTATAGCATAGTAAGTTTGGATATGAATCAAGTGATTTATCAAACTCTTCTTGTTCAGCGGCTTGATGGAAAATATCTGCACAACAACCTTTTCCAATCAATTTATTCTTATATGTAGCATTTTTAAAGTTATTAACAATTTTAAGTTTATTTTTGTATTCATTACTTTTTTTCATATCTTTATCACTATTGTTTTCACTGTTTAGATTATTAATTTTCCATTCTTCTGTCCATGACGATAATCTATCATGAAATGTGTTGTAAATATCAATCGATAAATTATTTCTCAATACAAATGCATCTTGAGATTTTCTCCATCTATGATTCTCAAAACGATACCAAATATTACACTTAATGTCTGTGCATCTATAATCATTTTTATAGCAATGCTCTACATACATACCAATATCCCAATCCAATCCAGTATTAAAAGCTAAATCAAGCAAAGCTTTTCCACTCTTCTTCAAAATTTCTTCATATTCTTCTTGATTATCATTTTTAGCCCACATGTATAAAGTTTTGATACCCAAGCCCCCGTCTTTCATCTTATTCCAAATATTTTCACATTCACCTTCTCTATATTTACTCGAACGTCTACTGAACTCAATCCAATCATCAAGTAAACTGTTGTCAATGTTTCTTAAACACCAACCGAGTCGTATCCAATCATCGTAAGATTCACAACGTTTTGTTGACAAAATATTGATAAACTCTCTAACAATATTGATATCATCGGTGGTTTTAACACTATTATTTTTAACATTTTGTGTAACTATCATCATTGTATTTTTTTTCCTTTCTTCTTCAATAGAAGTGTTCTCCATATTTTCAATCTCTTCTAATTTATCATTTTTTATATCATTTTTGAGTAGTTTATTTCTGATTGATAATATATCGATAAGAGTTTTGTTATCTGGAATATTTGTGTCATTAACTAAATCTTCATTTTGATAATTAAACTTGTGAGTTACTTGGTATGGGATACCATTTGGTTTACAACTTCCATACATAAGCCAATTATTTTTACGAATAACACTTTCGTCAAATATGTCATACTTATCATTTATGAAATGACAATCATCAAATATGTGTCCAACGTGTTCAAGGACAATAGTTCTTATTTTGAATTGAACAGAAGGTGTAGTAACAACATTAGGGATCATGATATGAACACCATCTTTAATCAGTCTCTTTTCTTCATCATATTTCGGAGAAGGTTTTTCCATGATGTAAATACTTGGTTCTTCTTTAAAAATCACATATTCATTTAAAATTTTCATATACAGTAACATGAATTCCTTTAAATGGTCACGAGAGTAAACACGTCTGACTTCTGTAGATGATTTTTCATATCTAAAATCAAGATCTATAAGAATTGGACTGATACTTTTATGCTTTTCTGTCAAATGTAATTTTGAACCGTTTTCATATTCAGCCATGTATATATTCATGAAATTACTACTTTCATCGTAAGGTATATAGAATGAACCAGAAGGATATCCCATACTAGTATGGGTTATATCCTCACCTTTAAAGACTTTGAATTTTTTTAAGAAGGTGGTAATATTTGACATCATTAAATTAACTATACCAAACTTTTTTAAATTTATTTTTTAAATTAATATTATCATCAATTTTTCTTCGTATAATTCAATATATAGATGACTCAATGTGCCCCTAGTGTAAGTGATAGTTCTTTTACATGTTTCACATATAAACAATTGAAAAGTATTGCCGAAAATTTTAATAAATCAAGTGATGAAAAAAGTACAAATATCCAAAATTAAAAATGTGTTGTGGAATAATATATATAAAAGAATGGACTATGACTGTAAAAAAGAATTATGTTGGGCTAATAATAATAAATTATTGCAGCGCTTTCGACCAAGCAGACCAGTGGAATGGTATTCAAATCCACGTGAATGGTTGAGTAATTTTGATATACAGAAAGTTATGGTTCAATATGAGAAAAAATACAGGACTTTCAAGTTTTTAGGTGTATTCCCTGACGACTATGATCATAAAATATTAATGAATACATGTGTGTTGCTGAAGAATTATGCAAGTTAGACTTAATAGACTTACTAAAAGATAATAAATATCAATTAGGAATAGTATTCAATACCGATCCTCACTATCTTGGTGGATCTCATTGGGTAGCTGTATATGTAAATATTCAAAAGAATTCAGACAAATATGGGTTTTATTATTATGATTCTAATGCTCAAAAGCCATCTAAATATATAATCAAATTATTTAACCAAATTAAATCACAATTAAACAAAGAAAAAGTACGAAAAGAATTCAAAATGAACATCAATAATAATAAACATCAATTCAAAAATACAGAATGTGGAATGTTCTCAATGAATTTTATAATAAACATGCTAAAACAAAAGAATACATTTAAAATGGTATGTAACAGTAACATTTCAGACGATGAAGTTTTCAAACTACGAAATAAATATTTCAATTGATTATTTGCTTTTAAATATTTATATTAAAAAGTTGTTTACAATTTTCTTTTATACGAATTATATCAAAATTTTCACTATTAATTGCTTTTGATATCGCTAAAATTTTTAGTATTATTTTTTTTCTTATATTAATGTCATCAATTTCAATAATTTTATCAATAACCTTTTCCAACACATTATGAATCTTAGATATTTTCGTCTTAAAATTCATATTGAAATCTTCCCATGATTTCTTTTTATACTCTTTCCATTTATCTACATTCTCTACATATATGATATCATTTAAATACACATCTCTCAATATTAAGGATATTATCATATTATCATCATATTCTTCTGATTCTAAATATTTAGCGACATCATTGCAAAACTTATCTAATACCATCTCATAAATATACTTACTATATATTATACTTTTTGACTACACTGTATAATTAATTATGAGAAGATAGCATTATATTTTCGTTGATTTTTGAAACAGCAAAACAACAATTCTATCAGGTGGTCTTGATTTTGAAAGTCGTATAATTCACCATTGTAATCTTGGAAAGATATTCTTAATGTTGTCATAGCTGGTATAGGGGGGTTATAGAACTTTTTATAGTTTGAGTCTATATACTTATTATCTAATTCATCTTTCTTTATAATAGCAAAACTTTTATGCGTAGGATTGTTTTCACTACAGTTTACGGGCGATTGTCCAAGATTCATTACAATATACTTATCTTTACGTATGTCAACTCTATGTTGAAATGAATATTCTGTATTCGAACCAGAAATTTCGTGATCTTTTAAACTCAAACCTAGTAATTTCATCAATTGTGATTTATATGTTCTTGATAATTGTGGATAATTATTCTTTTGTATTTCATCTCCCAAACATACTAATGTTATTTTTTCATCATCAGAATTTTTTGTAATTTTAATTTTTTTCTGTTTCAAAAGCTCAGAGAATGTAAAAGGTGCTGCTGCATTTGTTGCTTGGGTATTCAATTCGACGACAAGTTCCGCAACTGAATCATAATCTCCTTCATCAATACTAAACTCATGTTCAACATCACCAATTTTATAGTAAAAAGTATTATTAGAAGAGTTTATTAAATATTTTGTGAATGGAACATCAAAACTTAACAATTCTACAGATTGGACATCGTGAATGTCTTCACTAAGTTTTATTTGATACTTATTTGGATCTGGAAAGTGACTTAAGTTTCTATCTCTACTATCAATTACATATCTGTAGTATCTTTTAGGAATATCAGTAGTTTTTAATTCTGGTGGTTTAATAATGTGATTATCATTCATGAAACCAGATATGTCTTGGGGAATAATCATGTTATTTTGCATGTTTAATTATTTAAAAGAATTTTATATTGATATGATAAACATGAATAGTAACATTTTTACATTAGCAATGGTTATAGCTATCGAAAAAGAGATCCAAGAATATATTGAAAGTATTGAATTAGATATTGATATGGATATTAAAAAAACTATTTACGAAGTTATACAAGCACTAGCTTCTAATCCTAAAACTAATGATAAAGTCACAACTTCACAAGAAATGCATATTAAAGTTGTAAATATTGTAAAAAAATATATTACGAAGCAGAATGAACTAATAGATAATAAACAGATAGATGAATATAAAACTAAATTTAAAGAGCTTCAAAAAACTAGAAAATCTTTAGATATAAAAGTAGAACATAAATTGGATAAACACATAATATTAGACTCTAATAAAGCCGAAACATTGAATTCAAACGAGCTTCACTTTACATTCAAGACACCTATTCAAGTAAAAAATATTAACCTTACATATATGACAATACATTCAAATGAAGAATTGTCAGAACCGTATTTATATATTCAATCCTCACAACTAAGGACAAATAATTATACAGACGTAAATAATGTATTAGATTGCTTAGCGATTCTTATTTTAAACAAGGAGATAAAACATGAAAATGGAACATTTACATATCATTATAAAAATATCAATAAACACGTTAACAATGATATATCATTGTTACTAACACAACTCAATTTCAAGTTCTATATAAGCATGACAGATAGATACGTAAATATATCAGATATATATTCTATAACAACTCATGAGATTGATGGAGATGACCATCAAATATATTTTGAAAATGCTAATGATTTTAATGAAGGTGAAAAACTAACTATTATCGATGATAATAAACAAACATATAAAGTTATTGTGGTAAATAAAAATTCAGAAATGTTAACGGTGCAAATAAATAATAATGTTAAGGTCAATACAAATGATATAGTCTTCAAGAATATCGAGAAAGCAAATAAGAGAATAATTTTATATATAGATCATATGTAAACAATCTTCTTGTAAATTTAATATTATATATTATCATTTTTTCCTAAATGTAATATAATCATGACAGAGTATATTTATCAACATTATCAAAATATTTTTACAGATTATGATTTTAGAAACGATGAACAATCTGATTCTTTTGAATATGCTCAATTTGGAACAGTTATTACTAATCGATTATTTACTCCTGATCATGTAGAGTCTGGTGTAACATCTCCCGAAGATTTTCAACTACGCGTTTCAAAAGAAGTGAAATTTTTTGTTGGTTCAAATGATGCTTCATCAAATCATCAATATTCATTTAGTTTCAAAGATGATGATGATAAAGCACTAATTAATACATCTAGAGACACATTAAATTTATCAGCAAATTATGTTGAAATGAATGCATTGACTATAAATGATAATCCAAGTGCACTTAAAATTTCAACTGATAAAGTGTTACAGATTCATTCAGCTAACAAAACACAAATCATAGGTAAAGCTGAGTTTTCTAATGAAGTCAAAATGGATAAAAATTTATATATTGGTCAATCACTTATATTACAACAGAATTCTTATGCCAATTCAAATGATCAAATTAGAATAGCTTTACAATATAATCAAAGTAAAGATACTCTTGATATAGTGAAACAAGTAGGAAACGGTATAGATGTTAAGAGAAGGTTAATGGCACGTCTAGGTATAGGTGGTATTATAGGATCTGATTCTACATTAGCTAATGTTCCTTATTATTCATCTCCAACAGTTGCAAGTTCACAATTTACTGTCAATGCAAATGTTCATAATGCACTAAATATATGGAGACAATTCAATAATAACTTATATTATGGAACAAATGTAAATGAGCGTATTGGCATCGGTTTATCAAATGTTGATTCAGGTACTATTTTCCAAGTATCAGGTAGAACGAAAATAAATAATGTTATAATTGATTCTTCATCTGGATTATCTGGTATAGATACAATAGGTGTAAAAAATATTAATGCTGAAAATTTAACTACAACAAGTAATTTAACAATTAACGGAGATAGTTTTCAACAAACC
>JGI20156J14371_10004493_pt1 | contig 10037 bp, 9 predicted proteins | sample COG_06_FD_14371 | JGI IMG/M metagenome (IMG submission 14371) | reverse complement strand
TTGTCCAGAAGAAATCCCTCCTAATATTCCTCCAGAGTGGTTAGAGCCAAAATAATAACCTCCTTTGTTGTCTGGAAATATTTCGTCATTTGCTTCTACGCCTGTTAACGATGCTAAGTTAAAACCTGAACCAATTTCAACGCCTTTTACAGCATTAATACTCATAAGAGCTTCTGTGATTTGAGTATCTAATTTTTTATAGATTGGGCTTCCTAAACCTTTAGGAACATTTTCTGCTACAACTTCAATTATGGCGCCGGCGCTATTACCTTTCTTTCTTAATTCATCAAGCCATATCTCCCATTTTTTAGCAGCTTCTGGGTCTCCGCAGAAGAATGGGTTTGCATTAACTTCATTCCAATTAAAATTTTCTTTATTTATTTTATTAGGACCCATCTGAATAACACTGGCTCTTATTATGAGTGGTTTTTTTAATTTATGTTCTAATACTTTAAAAGCTATTGCACCAGCAGCAACTCTTACCGCAGTTTCTCTTGCGCTTGATCTGCCACCACCCCTATAATCTCTTATTCCATATTTAGTTTGATAAGTAATGTCTGCGTGTCCTGGTCTAAATTGTTGGGATATTTCAGAGTAATCTTTACTTCGTTGATCTTCATTTTTAATATTCAGAGCGATCGGGTGTCCTGTTGTTTTACCTTCAAAAACTCCCGATAAAATCTCAACTTGATCATTCTCTTTTCTTTGAGTGACGAATTTTGATTGACCGGGTTTTCTTCTATCTAAATAATGTTGAATATCTTCTTCGTTTATAGAAACTAAAGGAGGTACTCCATCAACGACACACCCAATTGCTTTGCCATGGCTTTCACCAAAGCTTGTGAATTTGAAAATATGTCCAAAAGAGTTACTAGCCATTTTAATTCTCTCAAATAGATAAACTAATTATCTTTTTTTTCAGGAGACATGTCAGGGGCGTCAATTGCCTTCATGCCAACTACATGATAACCACAATCAATATGATGCGTTTCTCCGGTTACTCCAGCTGATAAATCAGATAAAAGATAAACTCCAGACCCACCTACATCGTCTAATGTAACATTTCGCCTTAATGGAGAATTATATTGGTTCCATTTAAGTATATATCTAAAATCACCAATTCCACTGGCAGCTAAGGTTTTAATAGGACCTGCAGATAAACTGTTAACTCTAATTTTATCACCGCCCAAATCTGCAGCTAAGTATCTTACAGATGATTCAAGCGCAGCCTTTGCAACTCCCATGACATTATAATGAGGCATTACTTTTTCAGCGCCATAATATGTTAAAGTAATCATGGATCCACCATTAGGCATCATGGCTGCAGCTCTTTGAGCTACTGCGGTAAACGAATAAACAGATATATCCATAGTCTTATAGAAATTTTCTCTGGTTGTATCAAGATACTCACCTTTTAATTCTTCTTTATCTGAATACGCTATCGCATGAACTAAAAAATCAATATTATCCCATTTTTCTTTTAATAATAAGAAGGTTTCATCAATAGCTTTATCACTAGAAACATCGCATGGTATTATAATATTAGAGCCAATTGATTCTGCGAGTGGCCTGACTCTCTTTTCTAAAGCATCTCCTTGATATGTAAATGCTAGTTCAGCACCCTGCTTAGCTGCAGCTGAAGCAATTCCCCAAGCTATAGACCTATCATTTGCCACTCCCATAACTATACCACGTTTACCTTTCATGATTCCGTTATTGAGGTTTTTTTCCTGCATAATTCATTTCCTAATCTTAATAAAGATTTTAAAGTATAATATGTTGTTATTATATAATTAATTACCTCTTTTTAATATATAAATATATACATATATATATTAATCTTTAATTAAGAGAATAACTTATCTTCTTTGTTAAGGTTATTAAATCACCGGGATTATAAGATTTGTTACTAGTAAATGAGATAATTTCTCCATCTACTTCTACATTTAGTTTATAACCACTAACTTGTTCTGTAGTCTCAGTATAAAAAACTTTTTGAGTACGGCAAACTTCTTTTTCAACATAACTTTCATTTGCACCAGCTTTCTCGCTTCTAACAACTTCAGATCCAATTAATGCTCCTAAGGCAGTAGATCCTGATTTTCCTCCACCAGAACCAATTTGATTTCCAATAGCGCCCCCTATCAGAGCACCAATAAAATTATCCGCACCAAATTTTTGAGCATTTTGATTTACTGGAACTCTCTGAATTGAACATTTCTTTTCTTCTCTAGGCACTCTTTGGTTTGTGTATTTTTTGAGAACTTCAACTGATGATATAGATCCTGTCACTTGATAGAAATTTGTTTTAGAATAACCACTGCTTGAAAATAAAACGATCAATCCAAATAATAAAAAAAATTTTTTAGACATATAAAACCTTTCATAATTTCTTTAAACATTTCCAATTTTGAATATATTTATAAAATATGGCAAAATTAGTACTATATGTTAAAAATACAAAATTAAATTTGGAGACGATAATTGGAATTAGATAAAATAGTAGACCCAATCTTATTATTTAAAAATTGGTTATCTGAAGCAGAAAAAAATGAAATTAGAGATCCTAATGCTATGCAGTTAGCCACTGTATCAAAAAATGGGATGCCGTCTGTTAGAACCGTCTTGTTAAAAGATATTATTGATACATCTTTTGTTTTTTATACAAACTATGAAAGCCGTAAATCTAATGAAATAAATGAGACTGCTAAAGGTGCAATCTGCTTTTATTGGAAAAGTTTAAATCGTCAGGTCAGGTTAACAGGAAGTATTAATAAAGTGTCTGATCAAGTGTCTGACAAGTACTACCAATCCAGATCAAGAGGCAGTAGGATTGGTGCGTGGGCATCTAAACAATCTAGAGAATTAGAATCTAGAGAAGTTTTGATGGAGAAGGTTAAATTATTAGAATCTAAATATGACGAAGACATACCTCGACCAACGTTTTGGGGTGGATTTGCTCTTAAACCTGATGAGTTTGAATTTTGGGAAGATGGTGATTTTAGGTTGCATGATAGATTTGTTTTGAAGCCAACTTCATTAAAAAATGAGTGGACTGCTAAGCGCTATTATCCTTAGAAGTTTCACCTTTATTTTTTCTTATTTCTAAAANACTCATNATAATAAATATTATATAACAAATTATAAGNAGTCCTAAAAATAAGCCAAATCCTGCTTGATATGCCTTTATTGAATANCCAGACTGTTTTCCTGGTTCAACTAATTGCATAATAAATCCAATTGNATATTGNGCTATAAAGGCCATCAAAAAACATATTAANTTTATAGCTGTTGACGCACGGGCGGCATAGCTAGTTGGAAAATGTTGACTAAGTCCAGCATATGCTAATGTAGCAGCTAATGATGTTATACTTAAGACAACCCAAGGCCATATAGCTTTAGGCATTATTCCAAATGTAATAATAGTTAAAGGTATAATAAAAACAAATAAAGCTCCACCCATTACACCAACTGGAGATATATTAAATTTTCTTAAATAGTCCGTAATTATTCCTAAAGAGGTGGTTCCAATTGTCATCATTATTGTTGAAATAAAGAGAATATTGGCAATTTCGTTTTTATTAAATTTACCTATATCTGAAAGCCAGGGTCCAGCCCATAATCCCAATATTGCAAGCCCAGTACCTCCAGCAATTCCAGACAATGGACCTATTCTCCAAAAAGCATAACTAGTATAAATGTGCTTTAATACTTTAAGAACTGGTAAAGGTTTTTCATTATAGTTATTTTCTTGTTTTTCTGGAACTACAAAAAAAATTAATATTCCAACAAAAATTGTAACTATTCCAATTGTAACTATTCCAATAAATAGATAAACACCTCTCCAATCAGTTATTTGCAAAGCCATTTCTAAAGGTGTTGATGCTACAATAGCACCCATACCCCCTGCAGACATAAACAATCCTATTAAAAGTGGAAGTCTTTCTTTAGGAAACCAAACAGCAAAGGCTTTAAAAGCGGCCATTAAAGCACCTGAAACACCTAACCCAATCAATCCACGTGCCGTAACAAGTGACCAAACACCGTTTCCTAAACTAAATAATATAGCTCCTATAGCAGCTATTAAAAAAAGAATGCTTTGAACTTTTCTAGCGCCAAATTTGTCAAGTAAAACCCCTAGGGGTAATTGAAATAAGCCAAATGTTAAAAAATAAGCGGATGTAATTAACCCAAGCTGTTCTGCATTTAAGTTTAAATCATTACTTAAGTAGGGTGCTAAGACAGCATTTGTAGATCTATAAAGATAAGATAAAAAATACCCACACGCAAAAGGTAGAAAAATAAAAATAAATTTCTGTAAGTTTGTTTCAGGCAAAATATTATTAATCCATTTCATATTTCTAGGCTCCAAAAACAATAATTATTCAATTTATTTGTAGAAGATAAAGTTAAGTTCTTATAAATTAGCATATTAACTACTATCACGATAGACTAATGATTAGAAAATTGACCTTGTCTCTTAAAAGTCATTTATGAGGAGTATCATATGAAAGTATCCAATGAAATTTTAAACATTATTCCTGAAATTAAAACTTGGAGACATGAGTTGCATGCTCACCCAGAACTTGGATATGAAGAAAAATGGACTTCAGATTTTGTAGCAAAAAAATTACAATCTTTTGGTTTAGAGGTTCATAGAGGTTTAGGAGGCACTGGAGTTGTTGGAATTCTAAAAGGCCTAGATGCTAATTTAGGTGGTGGAGGTAATAAAGCTATTGGCTTAAGGGCTGATATGGATGCTTTGCCCATGACAGAAGAAAATAACTTTTCTTACAAATCTAAATTTGAGGGACGTATGCATGCATGTGGGCATGATGGGCATACAGCCATGTTGCTTGGCGCCGCTAAGTTGTTGGCGTCAAAAAATAATTTTGATGGCACTGTTTATTTTATATTCCAACCTGCTGAAGAAGGTGGAGGTGGAGGTTTGGCTATGATAGAAGATGGATTGTTCGAACAATTTCCCATGGATAGTGTGTGGGGAATGCATAATTGGCCAGGAATGGATGAAGGTAACGTGGCTGTACATAAAGGTTCTGTAATGGCTGCTGCAGACAGATTTGAGGTTACTGTAAAAGGTAATGGTGGTCATGCTGCTATGCCTCAAGCAACAAACGATCCTGTTTTAGCAACTACAGCTATTGTTCAAGCCTTACAGCAAATAGTTTCGCGTAAACAAAATCCACTAGACGCTGTTGTTGTTTCAGTAACTCAAATCAATGCAGGATCTGGGTTTAATATAATACCTCAAGTCACAGATTTTATAGGCACCATTAGAACAGTTAATTCTGCTACTAGAATAAATGTCCATAAACAATTCAAAGAGATATGTAGAGCGACAGCATTGGCCTATGGTTGTACAGCAGACGTTTCAGTTATCAAAGGTTATCCTGTTACGGTTAATAACATTGAATGTAGTGAAAAAGCAATTGAAGTTACTTCGAGTATATTTGGACCTGGTTCTGTAAAAACTAACATGGCGCCATCTATGGGCGCAGAAGACTTTGCTTACATGTTAGAAAAAATTCCAGGGTCATATATTTGGTTGGGAGCAGGTGAAGGAAAATCAGGTTGTATGCTTCATAATACAAAGTATGATTTTAATGATAATATTTTGCCGTTAGGTGTTACGTATTGGGAGCAGTTAGTGAAATCAGAGTTGCCGCTTAGATAATAATGGACTTATTCACGGTTTATTAATATATACTTAAATTATGAAAAATATTTTATTACTTATTGTTATTGCATCATGTGCTCTTGTAATCATAACTGTTTTTGCAATCAATTTATGGCTGCAAATGTCGGATGTCCAAATTAGTTATAATGGTTTAGTTGCTATTTTCGTAGGTGCTTTTTTTACTATATTATTAGGTGCCGGCTTAATGTCTTTAGTATTCTTTTCTGCTCGACATGGGTTTGATGAGCAAGTAGATCATGACTTAGAAAATTTGCTTGAGAGACATAAAGACTCTTAAGATTTAATAAAAATATAATTGTGATCCAATTCTTAAATTACGTTAATGGTTAAAATTTTGATATAATTAACCTAACTACAAAGGTTCGTCTTAAGATTAATAAATTAGGTTTTGATTATGCAAAAAATATTTAAAGAGTTATCACAAAAAATATCAGATTCCGAATTACAATTTTCTAATTTAAAGTTTTCATCACTCTTAAAATTCAAAACAGAAATTTTGGCAGGTTTAACTGTTGCATTGGCATTAGTGCCTGAAGCTGTATCCTTTTCCTTTGTTGCTGGCGTACACCCCTTAGTCGGTTTATATGCAGCATTCATAGTTGGGTTGATTACTGCTTTAATAGGAGGTAGGCCTGGTATGATTTCTGGAGCGACGGGTGCGTTGGCTGTTGTAATGGTTGCGTTAGTTTCTCTGCACGGTGTTGAGTATTTATTTGCAACAGTAGTATTAATGGGTATTTTCCAAATTACAGCTGCCTTTTTAAGGTTAGGAAAATTTATCAGATTAGTCCCTTATCCCGTGATGCTTGGCTTTGTGAACGGTTTAGCAATTGTTATTTTTTTAGCTCAAATGTCCCAATTTCAAACAACAGACTTGTCTGATAGTAGGCAATGGATGGAAGGCCAAACCTTACTTGTTATGCTTCTACTTGTTATTACAACTATGGTAGTGATATGGGTTATGCCTAAGATAACCACTATTATTCCAGCGCCTCTGGCTGGTATACTTTTTGTAGCTACACTTGTAATATCGTTGGATATTGATGTTCCGCGTGTCAGTGATTTAGCTTCTATTAAAGGAGGGTTGCCAACGTTTCATATCCCTTTAGTTCCTCTTAATACTGAGACATTTATAATAATATTGCCATATGCTCTAATTTTGGCAACTATTGGTTTAATTGAAAGTTTACTAACTCTTAACTTAGTTGGTGATATTACGGGAAAGATTGGTGGTGCATCTCAAGAGTGTGTGGCACAGGGTATTGCGAATACTGTAACTGGATTTTTTAGTGGTATGGGTGGTTGTGCCATGATTGGTCAATCAATGATTAATGTAAAGTCTGGAGGACGTACAAGGATATCTGGAATTTCAGCATCTTTATTCTTACTTCTATTTATTGTAGTTGGTTCTTCGCTTATTGAACAAATTCCATTAGCAGCATTAGTAGGCGTTATGTTTATGGTAGTTATAGGTACTTTTGCTTGGCAGAGTATTATGGTTATTAGACGTATTCCAATGACAGATGTTGTTGTAATGTTAATCGTAACTGCGATTACTGTTATTTATGATTTAGCTATAGCCGTTATATGTGGAGTTATTGTCTCAGCTCTTGCTTATGCTTGGAATAATGCAGTTCGTATCAGAGGAAACGTTAAAGTAGACGATGATGGTAATACCATTTATTATATAGAAGGACCGTTATTCTTTGGTTCTGTTCAAGGGTTTTCAGAAATATTTAACTTAGATACCGATACTGATATTGTTATCGTTGACTTTATAAACAGCCGTATTGTAGATCAATCAGCTCTTCAAGCAATAGAAGACCTTGCTGTTAAATATAAAAAAAGAAAGAAACATTTACAATTGAGGCATTTGTCAACAGATTGTCATTCACTTTTACGAAAAGCAGGACAATTAATTGTAGATGCTGATGATGATCCTAGTTATGGCGTTGCCGTCGATTATGGTGTGAAGCCAGGCGCTTTCGGTAAAACACATTAATTTTCACTTTTAACAGTTGACTTTATATTCAATATATAAGAGAACAAATCATGAACAAAATATTTTTGGAATAGAGGAAATAATGAATTTAGAAATAACTAAGCGAATATTAGCTCAAAATGGCCATTACATAATGCCTTCTAAATTAGAAGTATTCAAACCATGTCTAAGTAGATCTCAAAATTTTCCCTTGTATAGTTCAAAGGTTTCGGCAGGTTTCCCGTCTCCTGCAGATGATAATTTAGAAAAAACCTTAGATTTAAATACTTATTTAATCAAGCGTCCGGCTACAACATTTTTTGTACGTGTTAATGGTGACTCAATGATTAATGCGGGAATTAATGATAATGATATTTTAGTTGTAGATAGAAGTGTTAAGCCATCACATGGAAAAGTGATTATTGCTGTTTTAGATGGGCAAATGACGGTTAAAAGATTATATAAACAATCCAATAAAATTATATTGATGCCAGAAAATGATTTATATCAACCAATTGAGATTAGAGACGATATGAATATGGAAATTTGGGGCGTAGTAACAAGTTCTGTTCATTGCCTATGATATGTATGGTTTAGTAGATTGTAATAATTTTTATGTTTCTTGTGAAAGAGTATTTAACCCGTCATTAAGAGGTAAGCCTGTTGTAGTGCTGTCGAATAATGATGGATGTATTATTGCCAGATCTAATGAAGCAAAAGCCTTAGGAATTCCTATGGGTGCTCCATTGCATCTATACAAAACACTTATAAAACAAAATAAGATTTTTACTTATTCTTCAAATTATACTTTATACGGAGATATGTCTTCTAGAGTAATGAGTGTATTAAATTATTTTATTCCTAACATAGAAATATATTCTATTGATGAAGCATTCTTAAACTTAAAAAACTTTAATATTCAAAGTTTACAAGACGAGATGTTTAAAATTAGAGAGCGTATTTATCAATGGACAGGCATACCTGTTTCAATTGGAATAGGCCCCACTAAAACGTTGGCAAAACTAGCAAATAAAATCGCAAAAAAAAACTCATCTAATGGTGTTTATATATTAACTGTTTCCACTCAATTAACACATATATTGAGTGATATGAAATTAGAAGATATTTGGGGAGTTTCAAAAGGATGGGGAAATAGATTAAGATCTATCGGAATAAATAACCCAAGGCAATTACAGCAAGCAAACCCTCGTCAGATAAGAACATTAATATCAGTTGTGGGTGAGCGCATTATTTATGAATTAAGAGGACAGCCTTGTCTTGCTTTGGAAGAGGTGATTAATAAAAAATCTATCACTGTATCTAGATCTTTTGGTAACATGATTAATGATAAAGACAGTCTTAAAAAGGCGTTGGCAAACTATGTAGCAAGAGCCGCAGAGAAACTACGTCATCAAGATAGCGTATGTGGAGGAATTTATGTTTTTATTAATACTAACCGTTTCAGAGAAGGAGATTTACAATACAGTAATAGTGCAACAATAAACTTTGATGAGTTAACTGATAGTACAACCATTATAATTGAAAAATCTTTTAAGTTATTAGAAAATCTTTATCGCCCAAAATATAATTATAAAAAAATTGGAGTAACATTACTTGGGTTAAAACAAAAGGATGATGGTTCTTCAGATAATTATATTATTCAAGGTAGTTTATTTATACATAATGCAGATCAACAAATACATATAAGTAGATCATGTGATCGTATGAAACTAATAGATAATATAAATGCAAAAATGGGGAAAATGACAATATTTCATGGTTCTCAAGGAGTGATAAAAAACTCAAGAAATATAAAATCAGAACCAGATAAATGGCGGATGCGATCTTGTTATAAGTCACCATTTTATACTACAAATTGGGATGATATATTAAAAGTATCTTAGAAGAATTTAATATTAAGAGTTGTTATTTGAAGGAAGTGGAATACAGCTCAGACCGGAAGTCCAAAGTTCCGCACAAACTGAACGAGCTTGATTTTCTGCTAACTCAACGAATCTTACACGCCATAAATATTGTAGATTATTATTAGTACTAGATTTAGTTATCTTGCTTAAAGAAGCAGGCAGATTCCCCAGTTGCTCTGGTACAACATTCCTGGCATTACGAGCAGCTTTATGAGCATTTAACCTGTTTTTAAAGGCGCCAATTTGTATAAACCAGTCCTCTTCTATATTATTTGGGATTATATTATTAATTATTTTACGCGGTATTCTAAAATTCTTAATATTTTTTTCAGCCAACACAATTTTAGGGCGTGTTTTTGGTAGTTCTGACGGTTTTGCTATTCTAACGAGTGGTTTAGATAGGCTAGTTTTA
>JGI20156J14371_10004492_pt1 | contig 10038 bp, 8 predicted proteins | sample COG_06_FD_14371 | JGI IMG/M metagenome (IMG submission 14371) | reverse complement strand
TTTAAAACTTCTTCAATATCTTTCTTTAAAGCTAATCTTTAGCTGGAAGTAATGGCTTATAATAAAGAGATGATCTGCCAATTCCTAGATTTTTAGCTAATTTGGTTTTATTTACTTTTTTATCTTGAGTCATTTTTCTAGATTTTCTTCTTAGTATTTTTTTTATTTTCAAATACTAATTCACCTACAATTTGTAAAAGAATATCTCTTTCTCTTTTGACCTTGGCTAACTCAAGAGCTATATTTGGTTGATTGATCTGCTTTTTTAAGAGATTGTAGATGTTTTTGGGATTGATGCCATACTCCTTAGCTAAATCAGTGACTTTCTCACCTTTTTCTCTGACTCTAAGAATAACTTCCTCTTTTTGATTACTGCTTAAAACTGGATAACCTCTTGGCATATTTTACTCCTTAATTTTATAGTTGAAATAACGATAAAATGAGAGGGAGTTATTGTCTAGGAAATTGGGGGCCTGTCATTTACTTTTTTGCTTTTGATAGCGGAGATTAAATGATATTTTGTTGTTGAAAATTAGTGGCGACTAATATTAATGGAGCTTATCAAAGTTAATGGCTATCTCATTGATGAATTCCTCAGTATGCAAAAAATTTTTTCTATGCTCTACATCTTTACCATGAATACAAATTGCTAAATCCTTAGTCATAGATCCTGATTCAACAGTTTTTATGCATGCATTTTCTAGCTTTTGACAAAAATCAATTAAATCGTTATTATTATCAAGTTTTCCACGAAATGCCAAACCCCTTGTCCAAGCAAAAATCGAAGCCATTGGGTTTGTTGAGGTAGGGCTACCTTTTTGATATTCGCGATAATGCCTAGTAACAGTTCCATGAGCTGCTTCAGATTCCATTGTTTTTCCATCGGGGGTAATTAAGCATGATGTCATTAAACCAAGAGAGCCGAATCCTTGAGCTACGGAATCTGATTGTACATCGCCATCATAATTTTTACAGGCCCAAACAAATTTTCCACTCCATTTTAAAGCTGATGCAACCATATCATCTATTAAGCGATGTTCGTAGGTGATAGAGTTTTTCTTGAATATTTCTTCAAACTCCGCCTGGTAGATTTCTTGGAATATATCTTTAAACCTTCCATCATATTGTTTTAATATCGTATCTTTTGTTGAAAGATATAATGGCCACTTCTTTTGCAAGGCGATATTAAAGCATGAGCGAGCAAATCCTCTTATTGATTTGTCTGTATTATACATTGCCATAGCTATCCCAGAATCACTGAAGTTATAAACTTCTTTTTTTATAATATTTCCATTATCTGGCTCAAATTCAATGGTTAATTTGCCAGAAGATGGCACTATAAAGTCAGTAGCTTTATACTGATCGCCAAATGCATGACGCCCAACTATTATAGGATACTTCCAGTTGGAAACTAATCTTGGTACATTTTTGCAAACAATGGGTTCTCGAAATACAGTGCCGTCTAAAATATTGCGGATGGTACCATTTGGAGAGCGCCAAATTTCTTTTAAATCAAATTCTTTTTGACGATTTACGTCGGGAGTTATGGTGGCGCATTTTATACCAACTCCACATTTTTTAATAGCATGAGCTGCATCAATTGTAATTTGGTCATTAGTTTGATCGCGGTTAGTGACTGAAAGATCAAAGTAATTAATATTAATATCAACGAATGGTAATATTAATTTATCTTTTATCATTTTCCATATGACGCGGGTCATTTCATCGCCATCGATCTCGACGACCTGGCCAGAAACCTTTATTTTAGACATCAATTAGTTAGAAAATATTATAAAAGAGTGATATTAAGAGGAAAGTTTATGCTCTTTAAACTCGACATGCTTTCTTACAACTGGATCATATTTGCTAAAAACCATTTTTTCAGATTTTTGCTTAGGATTTCTGCGTGCTAAATAAAAATAACCAGTTCCCGCAGAGCTAACCATTTTAAATAAAATTGAACTTCTTTTAGCTTTCGAAGCTTTGCCTTTAGATGCCATTATAAATTAATAATTACTTAATAGATAAATATTGATAGTTATTTAAAATTAACCTATGTTTTTAATCTATGTCAAGACTTATATGCGGTTAATTTAATTAATAATAGTGAATATTGAGTCTTATTTTAATACTACATCTGTGTAAAAGATAACTTTGTTCAGTAGTAATTTTATTTCTCAAATATGACATTGTCAAATTTTGGCCTTTTATCTTCATTTACCATCTTTAGACTGTCTTTTTTACCGCAACTTGAGGTTAGGGCTACAATTATAATGATTATTATTTTATAATTAATCACAAATTATCCTCTTTTTTTCTTTCTCGCATTAATTTACGATAACGCATAACATTTCGATTGTGATCGCGCAAATTAGTAGAAAATATATGGTCACCGTAGCCACTGGCTACAAAATATAAATATTCTGTTTCTATAGGATTAAGAACTGCTTTTATAGAGTCGATCCCTGGGTTGCAGATTGGTTGATCAGGAAGTCCATAGATGTGATATGTATTATAAGGTGATTTATTTCTGATATCACTAACTCTAATAGGGCGCTCTAAAGATTTGTTGCCAAATGCATAGGAATATATTATTGTTGGGTCAGATTGTAGCTTCATGCCCTTCTTTAGGCGATTAACAAATACAGATGCAACATAGCCCCTCTCCGAAAATACTCCGGTTTCCTTTTCTACTATAGAAGCTAATATAATAGCTTCTCTCTTAGTTCTTATGGGTATTGTTTTATCTCTTTTTGGCCATAATTCATCAATTGCTTTAGACATCTGATCTTTCATTCTTTTGACTAGGAATTTCTTGGAGTCGTTATGTGAATAAAAGTAGGTTTCAGGCAGTATACTACCCTCATTTTCTTTTGATAATAAAGGCATATCACCAACTAAACCAATGGCATTATCTATTATTTCATAAGCGCTATGATTAGATAGGCCCTCAGCAATGGTTAGTTTGCGAAAAAATATATTTCCTCTCACCATCTTATGAAGAATCTTGTAATATGATGTATTTTTTTCAAAAAAATACTCACCATAGCGCACTTTTGGATCAACGCCTTTTATTATTTGACCCAAGTAAAGAAACGTATTTGGATGCCTAACTATTTTTTCTTGATGTAACTTTTCTACAACTTGCCTTAGCGTTAAACCACTTTCAACTATAAATCTCTTATCTTCTGCGTGATAAGAGTTGGGGGAGTTATAGTATAGAATAATTCCTAATATTAAGAAGAATAATATTGTTATTAGCGCAGATAATATAGTGAAAGCCTTAGCTATGGGTCGTAACATCAATCTATTTAAACTTTTTTAGTAATAAGCAGGCATTAGTTCCGCCAAAGCCAAAGGAATTTGACAATACATTGTTAATTTCTCGCTCTTTAGCTGTATTTGCTACTAAATCAATGTCGCAGCTTTGGGAGGGGTTTTTTAAATTCAATGTTGGAGGCGCGATATTGTTTCTGATAGCAAGAATTGAGAAAATTGCCTCTATTGCACCGGCAGCTCCAAGAAGGTGTCCTGTAGATGATTTTGTCGATGACATCATGAGATTGTAGGCATGATCACCAAAAACTTTTTTTATAGCCGCCACCTCAATTTCATCGCCAAGTGGCGTTGATGTACCGTGGGCGTTTATATAATCTACTTCCTCGTTATTTATACCAGCATGCCTGATGGCAGTTTTCATGGCGTAGGTAGATCCACGACCAGTGCTTTCCGGCGCTGTAACATGATAGGCGTCACCAGATAATCCATAACCAGCGACTTCGGCATAGATTTTTGCCCCTCTTTTTTTTGCATGCTCATATTCTTCAAGAACTATGACTCCAGCTCCTTCCCCCATGACAAATCCATCACGATCTCTATCCCAAGGCCTTGAGGCTTCTTGAGGGTTATCATTAAAATTTGAGGATAATGCTTTTAGTGCCGAGAATCCGCCTATACCAGATTTACAAATCGCCGATTCGGCGCCACCAGCTATCATTATGTCAACATCACCATATTCAATCATGCGCGCTGAATCTCCTATGGCATGAGCTCCGGAAGAGCACGCAGTTACAACCGCATGATTTGGCCCCATATATCCATGTTTAATTGATATTTGTCCTGAAGCTAGGTTAACCAAGCTAGATGGAATAAAAAATGGACTAATTCTTTTAGTACCCTTTTCGTTAAGGAGGGTTACTGTTTTTTCAATAGCCGGTAATCCTCCAATGCCAGATCCCATCATCACCCCAGTGCGATATTTTTGCTCGTCGCTTTCAGCTTTCCATCCAGAATCTTCAATTGCTTGATCAGCTGCTGCCATAGCGAAATGGATAAATCGATCCATTTTTTTATGATCCTTGATGTCGATATGTTTAGATAGATCTAAGCTATCCTTATCATTATTATTTTCATCTTTCATCTTTACTTCGCCAGCAATTTGACAAGGCATTCCTTGAGTGTCAAATAGAGTAATTTTTCCAATTCCTGATTCAGAATTTATTAATTTTTCCCAAGTTTTTTGGGCGGTGTTAGCCAAGGGAGTTACAGCTCCAATGCCAGTAATAACTACTCTTCTTTTTGACATAAATAAAATATTTATAATCCTATAATGGATATGTTTATAATGAGATTGCTACAAATTATTAGCTTTTATCATAAAGTTTTAAGAAATTTGCCTAAGATAATTTGTTATGGTTTTATAAGTAGGGATTGTCTTTTAGAGTATTAAAAAAAAATGGCAACCAATTTGTATAATCACTATATTTAGTCTTTTGACATAAATTTATAAGCTTATATCCGTGTATTATAGATGGATTTTGGTATAAAATAATTTCCTTCTAATTTTAATTATAAATTAGAAGATAAGAATGAATAATTGGATTAAGCGATATGGTAAAAATTTAGATTTATTGCAAAGTGATCGTAAAAATGCGTCACTGAAATAGGCGAAATTCATAGATACATTTGATCAAAAAAAATTCAGTCCGGATCTGTATTGTAAGTTGATAGATACGTAAAAGAATTTACCAGTTTTACTATCGGTAATTGATCATTTACATGGTTTTTACGATGTCATCATTTAGGGTAGTAATTTGCTCATTTCTTAAAAATATTAGTGCTACTCTTGTTTTCTATTATTTTTTATCCTATTTCATATAAGAAGTTTTTTAATTCAACGACAACAGCTTGCTTAATTTTGCGAGTATAATTGATAATAAGGGTATCATGACAATGAAGGAGTTGTATAGCTATAAAGATGCTAAAAACAGACTGTTGCTTCGCATCAAAAGAGAAGGTTTAAGCATTTTAAAGTTGTAATGCCTGGAAATTTAGTAAAAAAGAAATCGATATATAGATTGAAAAACAAAGCAAAACAAAGTAATCAATGGTATTGCTGGGATAAAAAGGCTAATTTACAATCTGCTAATAGCAAAAGAAGTCAGGCTTTATATTCAACGATAATATTAAGATTCTTTTCTTAAGCGTAATTTCTGATAAGAATATCAGTGTTTTGAGTTTAAAATGTTATAAAAAGCTGCCTTAAGTCATTATAAATTATGTTTTATTGTTTAAAATTGTCTAAATTCAAGACAATTTTATCAAATATAGTATTGGGGGTGGAGTGTTGTACTGTTGGATAAAAACAGCAATAAAATTACTAATATCATGCTAAATCATATCTTTTTTATTACATATCTAAAGGCAGGATTTGGTATTAGATGATTTGTGAGGTTTTTTAATAAAATTAATTTTGAAATATTTTGATAAATATATCAGGATGCTCTAATTACAGTTTTGATACCATCATAATTGGTGCAGGAGGTTCTGGATTGATGGCATCTCTTAATTTGTATGACAATGATATCAGCAATATTGCCGTGATTAGCAAGGTTATGCCAAACTATAGTCACACTGTGGCAGCTAAGGGCGGAATTAACGCTTCATTGTCTAATGTTGAAAATGACAATTGGTTATTTCATGCCTATGACACGATTAAAGGCTCTGATTATTTGGCAGATGTTGATTCAGTTGAAATTCTTTGTAGTCAAGCCAAGCAAGCAATTCTAGATCTTGAAATGATGGGAGTTGCATTTTCTCGAGATGATTTTGGCAAGATATCTCAAAGAGCCTATGGAGGACAAACCAAGGATTTTGGAGCTACTAGATTAGTGCATCGTGCTTGTTATGCAAAAGATAATACTGGAAATTCCATTCATAGATCTCTTTTTCAACAATGCTTAAAGAGGGATATTAAGTTCTTTAATGAATTTTTTGTAATAGATATCATCATCAATGATAACGGCAAATGCTTAGGCTGCGTTGCCATAGATTTAAACAATGGATCTATCGTTTGCTTTCAAAGTAAAGTGGTGATAGTTGCTGGTGGCGGCTATAGTCAAATATATAATAATACGACCTCTTCTACCATATGCACCGGCGATGGCTTGTCGGCTATTTTAAGATGCGGGCTGCCCTTGCATGATATGGAATTTTTGCAATTTCATCCGACAGGAATTCATAATTATGGTTTCTTGATAACTGAGGCAGCAAGAGGAGAGGGCGGTTATTTGCTTAATAGCAAAAATGAGAGATTTTTAAGTAAATATGAGCCAAATATGATGGAGTTGGCTTCACGCGATGTAGTCGCTCGGGCTATGGCAACTGAAGTTAGCAATGGTTTTGGTTGCGGCGCTAACAAGGATCATTTATATTTAGATTTACGTCATTTGGGGCGTGATAAATTAACAAAAAAGTTGCCTGGTGTTATTGAATTGGTTAATAAATTTTGTCATCTTGATCCTGAAATCGACCTAATACCAGTTTCCCCATCATCACATTATACCATGGGAGGCATTGCCACAAGCAATAATTGTTTTGTTTTAAATGATAAAAATGAAGAAGTTGATGGTTTGATGGCTATTGGTGAGGCTGCTTGTGTATCTATTCATGGCGCCAATAGGCTGGGATGCAATTCCTTATTAGATTTAATAGTCTTTGGCAAGATTGCTGGCGAAGAGGCTGCTAAATATATTAAAAATAGTAGTCAATTTGTGGAGGATAAAAAGTTTTTTTCCAATAAGACTTCTCAAATAATAGCAAATTTATTTAATCAAAATTCTAATAAACAAGTTGCTCTGGATATTGAGTCTGCTAAAAGTAGTTTTCAAAAATTTAATGATATCAATCTTGGGGTTTTTCGTAACTATGAATTGCTAAATAGCGGTTATGAATATTGTCAAAAATTGTTGATTGATTTAGATTGTTATGCCTTTAAGAATAAATCATTATTGTGGAATGAAGAGTTGATTTTGTTCCTTGAGTTCAAGAATTTAGTTTTATGTGCCTACGCTTCTTACTTTAGTGCTCTTAATAGAGAAGAAAGTAGGGGCTCTCACTATCGCTCTGATTTTAAAGAAAAAGATGATAAGAAATTTTTGGCACATAGTGTGGTCTTAATGGGTAAGAAATATAATCTTAGCTATTCGCTAAAAAAAGTAAGAAAATATTCAAAATATAAGGAGCTATATGCGCTACAGTAATAATTTAAATATAATGCTAAAAGCTTGTGAAAAAGCCGGAAATTATATTTTGCGTGATTTTGTGGAATTAGAAAATCTGCAATCCAACTCAAAAACTGCGCATAAATTTACCAATTCATGCTATCATAGAGTTAAGAAGATTATAATTGATGATTTAATGAAGTTTAAACCAAAATATAATTTTCATTTTAGCGATGGTGAAAAGATAATTAATGATAATGACTCTGAGTATCATTTTACAATATTTCCAATTAACGGAATAACGAATCTATGTCGTGCTAATTCTGATTTTGTTATAGCCATAGCCCTAAGCTTTGGCGGTAACTTTCAAGACAGTCAGCCAATTGCTGTAGCAATTAATAAAATTATCCCAAATGAAATATTTTATTGTGAAAAAGATTTCGGCGCTTTTAAAAATAATCGTCGCATCAAAGTTGCTGCAAGGCAAAAAGAAGAAAATATTTTGGTAACTAATATATCAGATTTTAAAGAGTTTAATGCTAAAAATAACTCAATATCCACCAGAAATTGTGGCTCAAAACTTCTAGAGCTGGCTTATTTAGCTTGCAATAGACTAGATTTTGTTTCGCTAAAAGGTATAAGTAATTATGATTTAATCTTGCCGTTTACCCTTATTGCCACCGAGGCAGGAGCAAAAAATCTAAGCAAAGACAATAAGATCATAGCTTGCGGCAATGAATTTATTTTTTAGAAATACCTTCCCAAGTAGATATTATTGATTAAGCTCATCTATGAATTTATTGTTATAGTAGCATTAAAATAAGCCTTGGCATAGCTATATAGATCTCTGTTTTTCAGTTATTTCATAACACTCAATGCTATCACCTTGCTTTATATCTTCATAATTTTCAAAAGACAGGCCACACTCAAAATTGCTTTTAACTTCTTTCACATCTTCTTTGAACCTTTTTACAGTTTTTAGAATTCCATCAAATATAACAACATTATCCCTTAGTAATCTTGCTTTAGCATTTCTTTTAATAACTCCATCAATAACAAAGCATCCTGCAATTTTACCGGATCCCGATACCTTAAACACCTCTCTAATCTCTGCTTGGCCAAGATACTTTTCAGACTTAACTGGATCTAGCATTCCTGATAAAATACCCTTTAAATCATCGACTAAATCATAAATTATAGAGTAATATCGAATCTCGATATTTTTGCTAGCCGCCAATTCTCTGGTTGCAAGATTTGCTCTTGTATTGAAGCCAAGTATTATTGCACTTGAAGCTGAGGCTAAACTCACATCACTATCTGTTATACCGCCAGTTGCAAGATGTATTGGTTTAACAGCAACTTCTTCGGTATTAAGCTTTATGATTGATCCATTAATTGCCTCCATGGAGCCATGTACATCAGCCTTAATGATAACATTGAGGTTTTTAATCTTACTAGCGCCAGATTCCTTAAAAATATCACCAATTGACTTTGCTGAAGCCTTAAGATCTTTGCGCTCCTTCTCTTTTCTTTGGCGGTAGCTTATAATTTCACGAGCTTGTCTTTCTTCGTCAACTTCAATAAATTTATCGCCAGAGCTTGGAGCTTGATCAAGTCCTAATATTTCAACTGGCATTGATGGCGTGGCGATTTTTATGTTTTTGTTGTTGTCATCAGTCATTTTTCTGACCTTACCGAATGAGGTTCCAACAATTATAAGGTCTGATAAATCAAGAGATCCTTTTTCAACTAATAGTGATGCAACAACTCCTCTCGAAGGATCAATTCGTGATTCAATAACTGTTCCAGAAGACTTTCCTTCATAGGCAGCTTTAAGCTCTAGCATTTCAGCTTGAAGCAATATCGCTTCCTCTAATTTATCTAGATTGAGCTTTTCTTTGGCAGAAACTTCAACAAACATTGATTCACCACCCATATCTTCTGATATTATATCGTGAGATAGAAGTTCGTTAGTAACTCGTGATGGGTCCGCTCCAGGTTTGTCAATTTTATTTACCGCAACAATAATTGGTACTTTTGCAGCTTTAGCGTGATTAATGGCTTCAATCGTCTGCTCTTTAACTCCATCATCTGCTGCAACAACTAGCACTACAATATCTGTGATATTTGCTCCTCTCGATCTCATTTCGGTAAAAGCTTGGTGACCCGGCGTATCAAGAAAAGTTATATATTTGCCATTTTTTGTTTTTATTCTTGATGCACCAATGTGCTGAGTTATTCCGCCATGCTCACCCGATACTATATCGGTTTTTCTCATCGAGTCAAGAAGTGATGTTTTGCCATGATCAACATGGCCCATAATTGTTACAACGGGAGCTCTTGGCTTTAGTTCAAAATTACTGACATCTTCTTGTAATACATTTTCTACATCAGAGTAAGATACTCTTTTTGAGTTATGCCCAAACTCTTCAACTATAATTTCTGCAGTTTCAGCGTCTATAGCTTGATTACTTGTGACAACCATACCCATGCTGAATAGTTTTTTAACAACATCTCCAGCTTTTTCCGACATACG
>JGI20156J14371_10004490_pt1 | contig 10039 bp, 14 predicted proteins | sample COG_06_FD_14371 | JGI IMG/M metagenome (IMG submission 14371) | reverse complement strand
GTGCTGTACAGATCATCATCCATACGTTATTTGATGTTAATAGTTCCATAATAATTTTAGTTTAATGATGTTTTACCAGTTTCTTTTGTTCTAATTCTGTAGGCTTCTTCAGATGGAAAAACAAAGATTTTTCCATCTCCTACTTCACCTGTATAGGCTGACTCAAGAATTGCATTAATTGTTCTTTCAACAAATTCGTCAGAGACTACAATTGATAAGTACCGTCTTTGAATATCTGCAGTACTGTAAGTAACTCCTCTATAAACATGTCCTTCTTTTTCATTTCCGACACCGGTTACATCCCAGTAAGTGAAGAAATTAACTTCTACTGAGTGTAAAGCTTGTTTGACTTTAGAAAAATTTGATTTTCTAATAATTGCTTCTATTTTTTTCATNTTGATTTAGTTTTATATTAATTAGAAACTTGCTCCAAATACTAAAAATGCAGCTTCAGAATCTGGATTATAAACGAACGATCCAAATAGTGGTAACGTATAATCTTCTGTTATTTTAACGTCTTTAGAACCACCCAGAGAAATGTTGCATAATCCACTTCCTCCGTTAACGTACCAAGCGTCTTTAGAATCATCTCCATATCCAATTGCTACATCTACAGGGCCTGCTGAAAAAGCAGCTTCAATATATAAAGCTTCAACTTCTGTAAAGTAACCTACTAAAAGATTGATTGGACCTAATTCTGCAGAACCAGAAATTTCTAAATAATCTCCTTCAAAAAGTCCTTCTCCATCAGCATAAGCACCACCTTCACCTGGAAATGAGTAATTTGTTAGAGTTAAACCAAATTTTCCAAAAGAGTAACTTGCATATAAATCTAGTTCATTTCCTCCTCCAACTGCTGTTGTTGGAAAACTTCCCCATGCTCCAACTTCCAAATCTCCTGTGCTTAATGATACCCATGGCTGGATGTGTGCTCCAGAACCGAATTGAGTTCCTCTCCATACATATGAGCTTACCAAATCTGCACCTAAGTCTTGTGCTTTAGATTCATTCAATGTAAAAAAGCAGATAGCAACAAGAATGATTGAACTAAGTTTAAATGATTGTTTTTTTAAATTCATAATAGTAATTTTTAAGTTAATTTTAAATTTTGTTAAATAATTTTCATCAAAACTAACAAAAGACCTAATAATTCTTATGTAAAATAAACTATATACTATTATTTTTACGAATAACGTAATTTCGAAATATTAAAAATTAATATATGATAATTATGTAACCTTAAATTATCAAATTGATCAATTTTAAAATTGATAAAACTTATTTTGCTAATTGAATTCCTATTAAAATAGAGCTAAAACCTATTACAATTGAAACTAAAGTGTAGATTAAGAATGTACTTATGTCACCGGATTTAATTAAATTAACATTTTCATAAGCGAATGTTGAGAAAGTAGTTAATCCACCACAAAATCCTGTTGCAAACAAAATTGTTTGTGGAGAATTCATTTGATTATTTTTTATAGCCCACCCCATTATTAAGCCGACTATTAAACACCCTAAAATGTTAGACAAAAAAGTGTTAACAGGTAATTTAAAATTACTAAATACAGAAATGTATGAAATAAGGTATCTAACAACACTTCCCAAGCCTCCCCCAATAAAAACCAATACTAATTGTTTCATGACACACTAAGTTTTTTTAAAATAACTAATAGTGAAACAAAACAAATAAATCCTATTATTACCCATCTGATTCCACTGTATGAGCCCTTAAGTCCTTTTAAATCTTTTTTGTAGCTAATAGTTACAATTGCCAAAAATGAAATAAAAAATAAAATTGCAAAAACTAATTGACCAGTGCTGAACATATTTAACTATTTTTAAGTAAAAATAATATTAAATATAATATGAAACATCAATTAGAAGCAGTTAAAATATTCCATGAAGTTTATAAACTCAATTATAAAGAATCTCCTACAACTAATATTGGTTCCGATAAAATTGAATTGAGATTTAATTTAATGGATGAAGAGAATAAAGAATACTTAGATGCTGCAAAAAACAATGATTTAATTGAAGTTGCCGATGCATTAGGTGATATGCTGTATATTTTATGTTGGAACTATTATAGAACACGGTATGCAAGATAAAATTGAAGAAGTTTTTGATGAAATACAAAAGAGTAACTTAAGTAAATTAGGAGAAAATGGAAAACCAATTTACAGGAAAGATGGTAAAGTCATGAAAGGACCTAATTATTTTAAACCTAATATTTCAAAAGTTTTAAATTAAGGTTTTATCCTCCATCCATAAGGATCTTCGGATAAATTATATTGAATATCATTAAGTTTTTTCTTGAANANAGCACTCCAAGGGTTTTCAATTTTTGNTAATTCGAATTTTTCGTTTTCATATCCAAAACCACATATTGGTAAAACTACTACTGCAGTTCCGCTTCCAAATATTTCCTTCAAACTATTATTTTTTGCAGCTTTCAAAATTTCATTAACTTTTAAAGGTCTAACTTCAATATCAATCCCCAAGTCTTTTGCAATTTTAATTAAACTTTTTCTTGTGATTCCGTCAAGAATACTGTCGCTAGTTGGAGCCGTTATTAATTTGTCTTCAATTCTAAAAAATAAATTCATAGTACCAGCTTCTTCAATATATTCATGAGTTGACGAATCAGTCCAAATAATTTGTTGATAACCTTGATTTTTCGCTAAAATTGTTGGGTAGAACTGAGCAGCATAATTACCAGCTGCTTTTGCATAGCCAACACCACCTTTAGCTGCTCTACTATAAGACTTCTCAATTTTAACTCTAACATCTCCAGAGTAATATGAACTAGCTGGAGCGCATATGATCATAAATTTATATTGATTTGCTTCAGTTGCATTGATACTGTCTTCGCTTGCAAAAATAAACGGCCTAATGTATAAGGAATTCCCTAAACCAGGTTTTATCCAATTGTTATCGAGTTCCAATAATTTATTAAGACTCTTAAAAAACAATTCTTTTGGAAATTCAGGCATGGCTAATCTTACAGACGATTTTATAATTCGCTCATAATTATCATTTGGTCTAAATAGCCATGTTTTATTATTATTGTCTTTAAATGCTTTCATGCCTTCAAAGCATGCTTGGCCGTAATGAAAAACTCTGGCAGATGGACTAATAGTTATTGGTTCGTAAGGACATATTTGCGCATCCACCCACTCTCCATTTATATAATCACAAGTAAACATATGATCGGTAAATACAGATCCAAAATCTAAATTATCGAAATCAATTTGATTAATTTTAGAGACTTTTATTTTATTAATTTTCATATAAATCAATTGTATTTAGCAAAATTACAAATTAACTTTGATTAATATTATTGATATTAAGAATGAAATATTTAATTACTGGAGCTAGCGGGTTAATTGGAAAAAAATTAGTAAATAAATTGTTAGAACAAAATGCGTGTATAAATATTTTAACAACAAATAAGAATTTAAAATCTTCAAATAAGAATATTAATAAATTTTATTGGAATCCAGAATTAAATAAAATTGATTCAAATTGTATTGATGGAGTTAAGATAATCATCAATCTTGCAGGTTCTCCTATTGCTCAACTTTGGACAAAATCATCAAAAAAATCAATTCTTTTAAGTAGAATTAATTCTGTTAAATTATTGAACCAAATTATTTTAGAAAAAAACTCAAAAATTGATCATTTTGTCTGCGCATCTGCAATTGGAATTTATAAATCGGATAACTCATATATTCACAGAGAATCATCTCAAAACTACTCAAACTCTTTTTTGGGTAATACTGTTAGTAAATGGGAAACATCATGTGAAAAATTAAAAGAACAAAAAATAAACGTAACATTTTTAAGAATAGGATTAGTATTGTCATTAAACGGCGGATTGCTTAAACCAATTGCTCTTTCAGTTAAATATTTTTTAGGCACATGGTTTGGTAATGGAGGCAATATATATTCTTGGATTCACATAGACGATTTAGTTGATTCAATTTTATTTCTACTAAATAATAACAAAACCGGTATTTATAATTTAGTTGCTCCAAATCCAATTTCAAGCAAGTTATTTACATTAGAAATTAGTAAAGTTTTAAATAAAAATATATTACTTCCACCAATTCCTTTGTTCTTAATTAAATTAATTACTGGTTCAATGTCAGAACTATTTTTGTTTAGTCAAAACGTTTCCTCTAAAAAAATTATTGAAGAAGGGTTTAATTTTCAATATAAATCAATTTCTTCTGCCTTGATTAATTTGTTAAAATAATTTGATGACATTTTGACAAAATATTTAAAATTGGCAGTACTTTTGCACCCTATAAATAAAATTAAAAATGAGTAGTTCAAAAACCAAATCATCTAAAAAACCAACTCTAAAATCTCAAATAGAAACACTTGAAGTTTCTGTAAAAGATGAAAAAGATAAATTTTTGCGTTTATTTGCTGAATTTGAGAATTATAAGAAAAGAACATCCAAAGAACGTTTAGATTTATATAAAACAGCTTCACAAGAATTAATGACCGCTCTTCTTCCAATTGTTGACGATTTAAATCGTGCTTCCAAAGAGTTTGAAAAATCGAAAGAAAAAAGTTTAATTGAAGGGATGTCATTGATCAAAAATAAATTTTCTGATGTTCTAAAATCTCAAGGATTAATTTTAATAGACGTAAATAATGGAGATGATTTTGATGCTGAAATACACGAAGCTATTACACAAATTCCAGCAGAAAATGATAAAATGAAAGGCAAAATTATTGATGTAATTGAATATGGATACAAACTTGGAGACAAAATTATTAGATACCCTAAAGTTGTAGTTGGAAACTAATTAATTAAATATGAAAGAAGATTATTACGAAATTCTTGGTGTTAGTAAATCAGCCTCTGATAGCGAAATTAAGAAAGCATACAGAAAAAAAGCAATTAAATATCATCCTGATAAAAATCCTGGAGATTCTCAAGCTGAAGAAAATTTTAAAAAGGCAGCTGAAGCTTACGAGGTTTTAGGAAATAAAGATAAAAGATCTAAATACGATCAATTTGGTCATTCTGCTTTTGATGGTACAGGAGGTTTTGGTGGAGCGGGAATGAACATGGATGATATTTTTAGTCAATTTGGTGATATTTTTGGTAGTGCCTTTGGAGGCGGTNGNGGTTTTGGAGGTTTTGGAGGTGGAGGTTCAAGAGTTTCAAAAGGAAGTAATTTAAGAATAAGAGTTCAGCTCGAACTTAGTGAAGTTGTTCTAGGAGCTGAAAAAAAGATTAAGGTCAAAAGAAAAATTAAAGCCGACGGGGTTACTTATAAAACTTGTAGCACATGCAACGGCTCAGGTCAAGTAACTAGAATAACAAATACAATTTTGGGTCGAATGCAATCATCTACAACATGTCCAAGTTGCGGTGGCTCTGGACAAGTGGTTTCAAATAGACCTTCAAATGCTGATTCCAATGGTTTAATCTTAAAGGAAGAAACAGTATTAGTTAAAATTCCTGCTGGAGTTGAAGATGGTATGCAATTAAAAGTTTCAGGAAAAGGTAATGATTCAGCCGGTAATGGTATTGCTGGAGATCTAATTGTTTTAATAAGTGAAAAAGAACACGATACTTTGAAAAGAGAAGGTAATAATCTTCATTTTGACTTATATATCAGTATATCAGAAGCTGTTTTAGGAGTCTCAAAAGAAATTGAAACTGTAACAGGAAATGTTAGAATTAAATTAGAGTCTGGTATTCAATCGGGAAAAATATTAAGACTAAGAGGAAAAGGATTGAGTAGTATTAACTCTTATGGTAATGGAGATTTGCTTGTTCATGTTAATGTTTGGACGCCAAAAACTTTAAATAAAGAACAAAGATTATTTTTTAATCAAATGAAAGAAAATGAAAACTTTATTCCATCTCCAGAGAAGGGAGAAAAATCATTTTTTGAAAAAGTTAAGGACATGTTTTCTTAACAATTAAAGCTATTTAACTTTATATTTTATACTCCCAATTTTATATTCAATTTGATTATATTTAAACAAATGTTTTCTAATGAATAAGTTTATTGATTTTCTTAATAAAGAATACTTTATAACTGATAGTATAAAATTCTCTATTGTATCAATTCTTTTTGTTACAATGATTTTTCTTTTAACTTATTTTTTATTAAAAGTTGTAAAAAAAATAGCGACNAAGAAACTTGACGAAGAAAGAAAATTAAAATTTAAATCTGTTTTTTCATTTTTAAATTATTTTGTTTATGTAGTTGTTGCTTTAATTACTTTTCAAAATTTTGGAATTGAACTTACTGGAATATTTGCTGCATCAGCTGCGCTTTTTATTGGTATAGGTCTAGCACTTCAAACTTTTTTTCAAGATATAATATCTGGTATTTTAATTTTAGCTGACCAGACTGTTCATGTTGGTGATATTATTGAAATTGATGGAAAAATAGGTAGGGTAGAAAACATAAAAATTAGAACTACAAGAGCAGTTACTTTTGACAATAAAGTTCTAATTATCCCTAATCACAAATATTTAACATCAACATTATTTAATTGGACAGAAAATGGAACCGTTTTAAGAGGTTCTGTTTCAGTTGGAGTTGATTATAACTCAGATGTAGAAAAAGTAAAAGAAATACTTTTAGAAATTGCTGACTCTCATCCACATCTAATGAAAAATCCCACTCCTAATGTAATTTTTAAAAATTTTGGTGACAACTCTTTAGATTTTCAATTAATTTTTACATACAATAACGGTTTTAGAGTAAATCTTATAGAAAGTGATATAAGATTTTTAGTTTATAAAAGGTTTAAAGAAAATAATATTAATATACCATTTCCACAACGAGTTGTTCATTTACAAAAATAAAATATGCCTAAAATATTAATAATTGAAGACGAAGAAACTATAAGAAGAGTTCTTATAAAGGTATTACATCAAGAAGATAAACAATATGAAATTATAGAGGCTGTTGATGGAGTAGATGGAGTTTCTAAAATTAATTCTAATAAATTTGATTTGATCCTATGTGATATAAAAATGCCTAAAAAAGATGGTATTGAGGTGTTACGTCATATTTTGAAAGAATGTCCAAGTACTCCTACCATAATGATATCTGGACATGGTGATCTCGAGACTGCTGTTGAATCAATGAGGTTAGGAGCTTTTGATTACATATCAAAGCCACCAGACCTAAACAGACTATTAAATTCTGTAAGATCAGCTCTTTTAAATAATAATTTTGTAAAAAAAGGTAAGACTAAATCTAAAATTCCAAATGAATATAATATAATTGGTAAGTCAGATCCTATTTCAGAAATTAAAATAATGATTGAAAAGGTTGCATTAACAAATGCAAAAGTTTTAATTCAAGGTCCAAACGGTTCTGGAAAAGAACTAGTTGCTCATCAAATACATATGAACAGTCTACGAAATTCCGCTCCTTTTATTGAAGTTAATTGTGCTGCTATTCCCTCTGAACTTATAGAAAGTGAATTATTTGGACATGTTAAGGGTGCCTTTACATCAGCAGTTAAAGACAAAGCTGGTAAATTTGAAGCTGCCAATGGGGGGACAATATTTCTTGACGAAATTGGAGACATGAGTATGTCAGCTCAATCTAAGGTCTTAAGAGCATTACAAGAACATAAAATTCAAAGAGTTGGAAGTGAAAGAGATTTAATTGTTGATGTTAGGGTAATAGCTGCAACTAATAAAAAACTAAAATATGAAATTGAAAACAACAATTTTAGAGAAGATCTTTTTCATCGTTTAGCTGTAATTGAAATAAATGTTCCTTCTTTAAACGATAGAGCTTCTGATATTCCTTTACTAGTTGAACATTTTTTAAAAGATATTTCTAAAGAATCTGGAACAGATANAAAAACAATGGAAAAGGATGCNATTAATAAATTGAAAGAATTTGATTGGTCAGGAAATGTTAGAGAATTAAGAAATGTTGTAGAAAGGTTAATTATTCTTTCTGAAAAAAATAAAATAACTAAAAATGATGTTATTAAATATTCAAATAAATAATTAAATGAAACTTTTTATTTCTATATACCTATTATTATTTTCATTTTTTACTTTTTCTCAAGATGACAAAACTGTAATCAAAAATATTTTCGACACTACAATGACATCTAGTTCTAGTTATGAGCTTTTAGATTTTTTATCAAATGAAATTGGACATAGGTTATCTGGTTCATTAGGAGCAGAAAGAGCAGTTGAGTGGGGTAGAAATGAATTGACCAAAATTGGATTTGATAAAGTTTGGTTACAAGAAGTGATGGTTCCTAAATGGGTGAGAGGTCCAAAAGAATTTGCTCTCATAGAAACCCAACCTGGAATTACATTCAATGTTGATGTTTGTGCATTAGGAGGGTCAGTAGCGACACCCTCGGTAGGGATAAAATCTAATGTAGTTGAAGTTACAAGTTTTGAGGAACTAAAATTATTAGGTAAAAAAGAGATAGATGGTAAAATAGTTTTTTATAATAGACCAATGCAACCAAATCTTGTTAGTACTTTTCAAGCCTATGGTGAAGCTGTTGATCAAAGAGTAAATGGTGCTTTTGAAGCAATTAAATATGGAGCTATTGGAGTGATTGTTAGATCCATGAGTTTAAGATTAGATGACATTCCACATACTGGTACAATGAGCTATGGAAACCTACCTTCAAGTAAACGTATCCCTGCAGCTGCAATAAGTACAAATGCTGCTGAAAAATTAAGTAAACTGTTAAAAATCAATCCAAACCTAAAGTTTCTTTTAAGGCAACAATGCAAAACATATAAAGATGTTAAATCTTATAATGTTATTGCTGAATTAAAGGGGACTGAATTTCCAAACGAAATTATTTTAGTTGGTGGACATTTAGATTCCTGGGATTTAGGAGATGGATCTCACGATGATGGTGCAGGAATTGTACAATCAATGGATATTATAAATATTTTTAAAAAAATTAATTACAAACCTAAAAGAACAATTAGAATTGTTCTTTTCATGAATGAAGAAAATGGTTTAAGAGGAGCGTTAAAATATGCAGAAATATCAAATAAAAATAAGTTAAATCATATTTTTGCTCTCGAATCTGATGCTGGAGGATTTACACCAAGAGGATTTTCTTTTACATCAAATGATGAAAATTTCGAATTAATAAAGTCCTGGAAAAATTTATTTGAACCTTATTTAATTCAATCTTTTGAACGTGGAGGAAGTGGTGCAGATATATCTCCATTAAATAATGACAAAAATGTTTTAGCTGGGCTAAGACCTGATTCACAAAGATATTTTGATTATCATCATACTTCAATTGATACTTTTGATGCCATAAATAAAAGAGAACTAGAATTGGGGGCTTTTTCAATGGCTTCTCTGGTTTATTTGTTTGACAAATACGGAATTATTAAATAATATTATTTGTGGAAACATTAATTGATTTAGATAAGTCGCTTTTTGTTTTTTTGAATACTTTAGGAATTGAATTATTTGATACTTTTTGGATGTTTATCACTAATAAAAAATCATCAATTCCTCTTTATTTATTCTTAATTTATTATATCTATAAAAAACTATCTCATGCTGAATTTCTAAAATATATAGTTTTAATAAGTATATTAATTGTATTTACTGATCAAACAAGTAATTTGTTTAAAGATTACTTTGAAAGATTTAGACCTTGTCATGATGAAACAATAAATGATCAAATTAGGATTGTTAAAGCAAGTTGTGGAGGGTTATATGGATTTTTTTCCGCTCATGCTGCAAACTCTTTTGCTGTGGCTACTTTTTTCTATTTTTCATTTAAAAGATTTTCATCAAATTTTAAATATCTTTTTTTATGGGCAACTATAGTTTCATACAGTAGAATTTATATTGGAGTCCATTTTCCTGCAGATGTTTTGTTTGGTTCGTTTTTTGGAATTCTGTTAGGTTATTTTTTTTCAATTAGTTCTTCTAAAATAAAAATATAATGTATAGCAGAATACAATCATACAAAACACTTTTTTTAAGAGTTTCATTGGCATATGTTTTCTATTTTTTTGCTAGAGTGT
>JGI20156J14371_10004483_pt1 | contig 10045 bp, 10 predicted proteins | sample COG_06_FD_14371 | JGI IMG/M metagenome (IMG submission 14371) | reverse complement strand
AAAACACCAAACCCCCGATTGATGTGCAGGTGTTGCCCCTCTTCTTCGTACAGCCCGGCCCACCGCTTGTATCGCCATTTGCTCGGAGACCACTTGATCCCCAGCCAGGGAATCTCAATCCCAAATTGCATGCCGTGGGTATGTCCACTCAAGGTCAATTCAATCGGCGCTTGGCCTTGCATCACCTGCTGCTCCCAATGCGTCGGATCGTGGCTCATCAAAACGGTTGGCAACGACTCACAACCGCTCCCCTCCATGGCTTTCGCCAAATCACCAGACTTTCGAAAACCGCGCCCCCAATTTTCTACACCAAGCAAAACCAACGATGAACCTCCCCGACTGAGTTTGACGTTTTCATTCCGCAGGAGTCGAAACCCCATTTCACCATGAATTTCATAAAGCCTTTGGCGGCTCGCTTCGCGCTCCTCCTCTTCAAACGGACCATAATCCGCGTAATCGTGGTTGCCCATGATGGAGAACTTACCCAATGGTGCCTGCAGTTTGGAAAAAGCAGGAATCCAAGGCTCTGCCTCATCCGCATGGGAATTGACTAAATCTCCCGTGAACAAAATTAAATCCGGATTGAGATCTTGTATGCCATTCAACGCATCCAACACCGGCTGGGGCGTATTGATAAAACTTCCGAGATGAGCGTCGCTCAGCTGGACGACACGCAGACCTTCGAATTCTTTCGGCAGCCCCTGAATGGGCACCCGAACATGCTCTGTTCGGTACGCATATTTCCCCCAAGTCACCCCATACAAAAACCCCGCAAAGGTGAATCCCGAAAGCGCAAGTCCGGTTTCCGTCAAAAAAGATTTGCGGGACATCGGACGAGCAGAACCTGTTGCCCTCGCTCCCATGCGGGCGAGCAGACCTCGAATTAATTCGAGGATTTCAAAGGCGGCCATGAACATCTTAGGAACGAAAACCGTGAAAAAGGAAATGGACAAAATCGACAACAAGCGCGGGTGCGTTACTCGCCATGTCGGCCACATGAATCCATTGATGATGAATCCCACCCAAATCAATGCGACGGCACCGATCCAAAACCGCCTTATTCGCCACCAATTTGGGTGTTGGTTGTATTTCCGACTGAGCAATCGGAAGGCCAAGATTTCAATCACTGTCAATAGCGTTGCCATAAACAAGAACATAAAAATCATTCGGCTAATGGACGGCATATCGGATGCGTGGGGTTTATTGGAGCGGTGCAAAATTAGGGCACCACTTGGGCTTTCACCACTCGGTTTGTTCCAATGTTTTACAATTCTCCCATTAAGGCAGCAGTCCAATCGCTTGCACTCGCTCGGACTGAAAGTGGCCGGAGTCTATGATTTCCAACCATCGCAATGGAATCGATTTCTGCATGACCCTGAATTTCTCCATAATCGTGTGTTGCGACAAGAACCCCAACTCCCTTGGATGCAGCGGCCGTCAATTCTCGCCAAAGTGCCAAGCGGGCAGGCACATCCAAAAATGCGGTTGGTTCATCCAATAGAATCCAATCTGTGCCCTGAAGCAAGGCCCGAATGAACATGACCCGCTGCGCTTCACCGTCACTTAATTCCTGCAACCTGCGTTTCCACCATGATGGGTCACCTGCAGCCTGGAGCATGGAGCGGTTCCGCTCTTCATCACCAGAGGCTAATGCCAGCACTTCGTGCACGCGTAGTTCACTCGTTCGAGGAGGGACACTGCTCACAAAAGCGACTCGTTGTGCTCGTTCATTGGCAGGGAGGTCGTGCAAGGAAGTGGCGTTGAGTTGGACCGAACCTGACAATGGGGCCTGCAATCCTGCGAGGGTGCGAATGAGTGTGCTCTTACCTGCTCCATTTCGGCCAATGATCACATGAAGCCCCTTGGATGGAAATTGGTGATTCACATGCGCCAATACCGGAGGACGTCCCTTGTACCCTGCCGACAAGTCATCCAAAATCAGCGGTTCATTGTGTGATTCGCTCATACCGCCGATTTTGTTTTGGTCACTAAAACCCACACAACCATGGGGCCTCCGATTAAAGAGAGTACCGCATTAAGTGGCCATCCATGCTCCATTCCGAGCATTCCTTTCACCCCCCAATCTGCCAATAAGGCTAAATTAGCCCCAACTATTGCTGTCAACGGAATCAACACAGCATGCCGTCGCTCCCGCGTTAATAATCGCACCAAATGAGGGGTCGCTAATCCCAAAAATGCCACCGGACCGCACACCGCCGTGATCCCTCCGGTAAGCAACCCGCTCATCAAAACAATCGCCCAGCGGAACCTTCGATCGTTCACTCCCATGCTGCGTGCGGTCAATGCACCAAGGGTCCATGCGTCCAGGTCTCTTCTCATCATCCAAGCGCCCAACAAGCGCCGGATGTCAGGATTCCAAGCGCCCAAGCTGCCTCAACCGTTCCTTGTCCAAAGGTGCCCATCCCCCAGAATACGAATTGCTGCAATGCCGCTTGATCCGCCTCGGCCTGCAAAACCGTAATGAGTGCGCCCAAGACGTAGTTGAGCATCAGGCCAAAAATCAACAAAGACGCTGCCCCACGGAAGCGATTCGCCACGAACAAGATCAGCACTAAGGCTGCTCCGCTTCCCAATACTGCGGCGGCCGTTGTAGCCATCCAACCACCTGCCATCCCTGCTAAAACAACAAGCGCCACCCCCATCCCCGCGCCAGAACTTACACCAAGGACAGAAGGACCGGCGAGCGGGTTGCCAAACCACGTCTGTAGAAGCAATCCGCAGAGACTTAATCCCGCTCCAGCGGCCATTGCAATCGCCGTCCGTGGCATTCTCACATCCCACAGGATGAGCTCATGCATGGATTCCATCGGCGCTCCATCCAAAAACCAAGAACGCCAAGGCAACGGCACCGTCCCCCATGCCAAATGGCTGAAAACAAGCAGCGTGAGGAGGACAAAACTGCCCAACCAAATCATTCCATTTACTCTTGAATCCATCGGAAACAGGCTTTCGTTCTAGACTCACTTAACCCAGCAGTTCCAAGAACGTGTTCATTGGGGCCGTAGAATAGTTCTCGCAAATTGCGCAGCAAGGCATCAGGATGTGCTACCCACCAGCCGAAGTAATCACACTCTGCCGTATTGGCGACAAACACCCGGCCAGAAGCTGGGATGAGAAATGCGTTTTGAGGATTTTGTGCTACCAAATCCGCTCTGGTAATTGCATCCGTGTTTGACTGAAACATGACCACACCCCATGCATCTGCTCGCCCACTCAACTCGATGATTTTCTCCAGGGATACATTGATGTTTTCGGGACTCTTCTGATCTGCAAAGACATACCGAGCACCCGCATCTTTTAAAATATGAGCGATAAAACTAGTCCCGCTGGGTGCCGTCCATTTTCCTTGGTCCACACTGCCGGTAAATACCCGCAAGGAATCGGAGGTTGGCAGGGGCTCCTGTTGAATTTGCTGGTACCGCTCCGTGATTTCATCGAATGCCTCATTCGCTCGTTCCAAGGCTTGATCATCCACCATCCACGCGAAAACCTTCATCCATTCAGCCCTGCCCAACGAAGTTCGCTCTGCATACTCCAATATGGGCACCACAGGAAGCGACTCAGCCCATTCTTCCCCTTGAAGAGGGTTGCCGTACGGATAGATGCAAAAAGCCCTGAATGAAGAAGCAATCATCGCCTCGTGATTCCATTCTGGATTGCCTCCAAAATCGACTGTTTCCCCGTCTCGCATCCGCTTCTTCGCTGCTTCAGACTCTACATATTGGAGAAAACCGCCTCCTTTCCACTGGCTCAAGCTAGCATCCCAAGGTTCCATCAGTGCGACGTGGGTGGAGCTCAATGTTGTCAGGCCATGTTCTAATCCCAGCACAACCGCTGCACCGGGCACAAATGCCTCGTCGTTTTGCCAATGCACACTGTCTCGATAAACCGTAACGGAAACTGCTTTCTTATCGCCATCCAATATTTCGAGGCATGTTGCTTCCGCATCTGGCCCACCACCGCATGTTCTCCACCTGAAACCTTCTGCATATACCGGCATGATCAGGTCCCCCTTTTGCAATCTTTCATCAAGCTTATCGGGTGCACTGCACCCCATGAGCAATCCCATCGTGACACCGACTGTCCCGATCATCAAAAGACCGCTTTTTTCGAATTGCATTTAACAAAGGTACTTCTCCTATTAACTTTACCGTATGCCCCAATCTGTAACACCCCGAGAACTGGAGTTGAATCGCAACGAAGATGCAATGCGCCTCGCATGGGCTCCCATTCGGGACCGAATCGAAATTGCCGCTCAAGGAGGCGGTGCCAAGCGCATCGAAAAAGAACACGCTAAAGGGAAACGAACCGCACGGGAACGACTCGCCTTGCTCTTTGATGAAGGAACAAAGCCTATTGAAGTGGGCGGTCTAGCTGGTGAAGGCATGTACGCGGAACACGGTGGGTGTCCGGCCGGTGGAGTCGTTGTTCAAATCGGACACGTCCAAAAGCGGTTGGTTGTTGCCGTCGCCAATGACGCAACGGTCAAAGCCGGTGCATGGTTTCCCATCACGGGAAAAAAGAACTTGCGCGCGCAGGAAATCGCCATGGAGAATCGCATCCCGATCATTTATCTCGTTGACAGTGCTGGCGTATTCCTGCCATTGCAAAGCGAGATCTTTCCCGACAAGGAGCACTTTGGTCGCATGTTTCGAAACAATGCGCGCATGAGCGCTATGGGCATTCCCCAAATTGCAGCTGTCATGGGATCGTGCGTAGCAGGAGGGGCCTACCTGCCCATCATGAGCGATGAGGCCCTGATCGTCAAAGGAACGGGATCTATTTTTCTGGCTGGCAGCTATTTGGTCAAAGCTGCAATCGGTGAGGACATTGACAACGAAACCTTGGGTGGAGCGGATACCCACAGCAGCATCAGTGGCGTAGTCGACTACGCGTGCGAGAATGATGAAGAGGCGCTGGCCACAATCCGGCGCCTTGTGGGCCATTTGAAGGCGCCTGACACGCTTGCAGGTTTTCGGCGCGAAAAAGCCCTCAACCCTTCAGGCGATTCCATCTGTGGGATTCTACCCGCAGAGCGCACACAGCCCTATGAAGCCCGTGCACTGATCGAGGCCTTGGTCGACGAGGACAGCTATACTGAATACAAGAAGGACTACGGAAAAACGATCCTCACGGGCTATGCCAGAATTGACGGGTGGAGTGTAGGAATTGTCGCCAATCAACGAAAGTTGGTCAAGTCAAAAACAGACGGCATGCAATTTGGCGGCGTCATTTATTCAGACAGTGCGGACAAGGCCGCGCGGTTCATCATGAACTGCAATCAAAAAGGAGTTCCGCTTGTTTTTTTACAGGACGTGACGGGGTTCATGGTCGGATCCAGAAGTGAGCACGGAGGAATTATCAAAGACGGCGCCAAAATGGTCAACGCCGTAGCAAACTCCACCGTTCCCAAATTCACAGTTGTCGTTGGAAATAGTTATGGCGCGGGAAACTATGCCATGTGTGGAAAGGCGTATGACCCCCGCCTTATCGTCGCCTGGCCCAGTGCTAAAATCGCGGTGATGGGGGGAGATCAAGCTGCCAATGTGTTGCAACAAATCGAAGTTTCACGGCTGAAAAAAGCCGGGGCAAAGCCAGACAAAGACGAACAGGCGGAGTTGTTTGACACCTTAGCCGCCCGCTACGAGGAGCAAACTTCGCCGGTCTATGCCGCGGCGCGATTGTGGGTGGATGCCATCATTGATCCTGTTGATACGAGGCATTGGATTAGCACGGGCATCGAAGCCGCGAATCATGCGCCAATCGAAGCCTTTAGCACGGGGGTGATCCAGACTTGAGCTTATTGATCGCGTTCCAATCCTTGCAACGCTGAGAGCATCGCTTGAAACAAAGGTGTTCGTTCATCGCCCGGCTCTTCATCCAAGGCACCACGAACGAGCAAAATAGAGTCAAGTAGGATGTTCTCGTCATCAGCGCGTTCCAATTCTTCAACCCACGTCAATGCCTCCATTGCACAAGCAAAGTCTCCATCTACGGCATTGGATACCACAGCCCTCAAATCATCCTCTGATTGAAATCCACAACTCCAGAGAAAGCGGATAATATCCGCACGAAGCGATTCAAATTCCGGGTCTTCTAACGCGTCAGAAAGCACAGAAGCAGCTTCAGATATTTTCAAGGATCCGAGCATTTCACCAATTTCGTTTCGCACATCCTCCTCCGGACGATCTCGATAGGCTTCGAGGAGCGGGCGCACCCATTCCAATGTGCCGCGTTCACGCGCCTCCTCAATGGACTGCAGCGCCATCTCTTTTTTTTCTGAGAACAAACCGTTAATTCCGCTCATGGTGCAAAAATACGTTACTGAAGCGCCTCCATTTCACTCCATGCCATTGCAAATTCAGTCAAAATGATCGCTGTAGCTCCCCAAATGACATCTCCGTTCCAATGGTAGGCTGGTAAGGAAGCTTTTACACCGGGCTGAAATTCTATCGATGTGGACTGCAACGCGTCTGCTTCCAGCAGCACATTGACGGGAATCGTCAACACTCCTGCAACTTCTTTCTGATCGACTCGCCAATTCGGCTCGTCTTGAAGGACGGCAATAAATGTTGATACAGCGAAGCGGCTTGGTGGAATGTACCGGTCGGAAAGCCCCGCCACCAGCAAATCCGGTTGCAATTCCACTCCCATTTCTTCTCGAAACTCGCGAATGGCAGTCTCCAAGCGCGACCCGTCTTGCGGCTCAACCTCCCCCCCTGGTATGGAAACTTGGCCACTGTGAACACCTGGATATTCCGTGCGTTTCATCAATGAAATACACCAAGTACCCTCTCTAGGAAACACCGGAAGTGCGACCGAAGCCAGACGAATCTTTTGCCCAGAACGAATCGCTTCTTCTGGAGTCGGCCGATCAAAAGGCATGCGCTCATCCGCAAGCTTGCTGAAAGAATCCCCCTTTTCTATCAGAACCTTCCTCAACAACTCAGCAATTTTTACGTTTACCGCTTCCATTCAACAAAAGTCTGACTTTCTCACCAAAGGCCCATAAATTCGTTCAGTCGCTCTGCACCATGAACAGCTCCCCCAAAATCATCCAACTCGATTCGACCATCTCCTTTCCTCCAGTGGAAGAAGCTTGGGAGGGACTGTTGGCCATCGGTGGTGATTTACAGGAAGCCCGGCTAATCGCAGCCTATGAATCCGGCATTTTTCCTTGGTATGGCGAAAACGATCCCATCCTTTGGTGGGCGCCTGAAACACGCTCGGTTTTGGACTTGGACGACCTGCATATTTCGAAAAGCATGCGAAATATCTTGAATCAACAAAAATTCGAGCTTCGCATTGATACAGCCTTTGATGAAGTCATTCGACAGTGCGCTGACGTGCGCAAGAACTCGGAAGGCACATGGATTTCCAAGGACATCATCCAAGCGTACTCCCGGCTTCATAAACTAGGTTTGGCCCACTCCTTTGAATGCTGGAGAAACGGAGGCTTAGTCGGAGGCCTTACGGAATCAGCATTGGCCGCATGTTCTTTGGAGAAAGTATGTTTTCGCTCGAGAGCAATGCATCCAAGGTTGCCTTTATCCACCTTGTGCACTGGGCCAAAGCACGAGGTTTTGGTCCTATCGATTGTCAGATCAGCAATCCTCACTTAAAATCCTTAGGAGCCAAGGAAATCTCGCGAGAAGCTTACATGAAATTGCTCAGAACGCACTTAGCTGGAGGGAAGACCGTGCGATCCCCATGGACGACCGAATCGACTTAAACGGCTGATTCATGGTGGTTTAGACCTGTTAATTCACAAGAAATTAACATTCCGCTGAATACCGTTAACAAATCGTTCATATTTCCTTTCTCTTCTCGACTGCATTGCACACGGTGCCGTCTAATTTGCGGCTGTTCGTAACGTAGATCACAGCATGAACGCACAACTTAGAATCGCCTCCCTAACCTACACCAAATCAAAGCACCATGGATAAGTACGATTATATGATCCTGGATATCATCCAAACGTATAAGCAAGAACAACAATCTCACATCCGCCTCGCGGTGTTGGAGCGAAACTTCTGGAAGCGAATCGAAGCAGACACGGATTTGAGTGTTGGGCAAGCACGAATTGGTGAGCGCATTACCAACCTATACCTGGATGGCATGCTCCAGAATAAAAATGGATATACGCTTACGAAAAAAGGACGCGAACAACTCGCATTTGCTCCCTGGAAGCAGAACGAAGTTGCTTAGGAATTAAACCCCTTCGTTTGAATGCATTTCAAACATCTTGACACAAAAAAGCCGGGTTTCCCCGGCTTTTTTAATGCAATGAAGTTAAGCGCTTGCGCTTACTCCTCTAAAATTTCGAGTCCGGGGTATTTCTCCTTCCAAAACGCCAATTTCTCCTGATCACGCACCGTAATGACAGTTCTTCGATCCAGTCGTACTTTGATATTCGGCTGAAGTTCTTTTTCTCGCTTTTTACGGGCCATTCTTCGGTTTGTTAGTGCGCTGCACACGCGTTTCAGTATCTCAACAACGAAAGAACACAAAAACTCGGCAAATAGTTGTCACTGTGCAAAAAGATTCCCTCTTTGTTAAGGAATTTTATCTAAAAGACAAGAATTCGCCTTCTAAACGTCACGATTTCGCAACTTGTGTAGCAAAATACTGAATGTACATGTAGCAAAGGACAGGAAGCACCAAGGCAACTGCAAAGCCAAAACCATCGGCCAAAGCACCTACAGCGGGTGGAATGAATGCCCCCCCGACAATAGCCGTGCAAAGGATTCCGCTGCCTAATGGTTTCAGGTCTCCCAACTCACCAATCCCCAGAGTGAAAATAGTCGGGAACATGATGCTATTGAAGAATCCAACACCGATCAAAGCTAAAATCGCTGTTACACCACTCGTCACCATGCTCAGAATAATCAATGACACAGCACCAAGAGCAAAAAAGCCTAACAAGCGCTGCGGCGCCAGCTTCTGCATAATAATCGAACCGATAAACCGGCCAATCATAGCTCCTCCCCAATAAAACGTCAGAAGTGCTCCGATGAGCCCCTTCGCGTCCATCCCCTCCAGTGTCTTGCCGCTTATGGATGCTGCAACCGCTGCCATGGACGAAAGCCATGAGGTTTCTCGAATGACCGATTCCACTCCCAATTCTAAACCGTATCCAACCATATACGAACCGATGGCGACTTCAGCACCTACGTAAACGAAAATGCCGAGCGCTCCATATCGGAGTGTCTTGTTCGCCCACGCCTTGGCCAAGCCACCTCCCACACTACCACCCAAAATTCGGGGAAGTTTACTGACACCAATGAGCACAGCAAGCAGCAAAAAACCCAATGCCAAAGAGACGAAAGGACCCTGAACTGCCGCCGCCTCCGCTAATCTATACGACTCCATTTCTCCAACGGACAAGCCCACCTGTTCCTTGGTCGAGAGGATTTCATCGCTCAACAGAAAACTAGCCGCCACGACTGGAGCGATGGTTGTTCCAAGCGAATTGAATGCTTGGGCCAGATTCAATCGACTCGAAGCTTTCTCAGGATCGCCCAGCACGGAGATGTAAGGATTTGCAGCCACTTGCAACAAAGTAATTCCTCCTGCTACGACGAAGAGAGCAAGCAAAAACAAGCCGTAGGTTCGGGTCGCTGCAGCGGGATAGAACAAAAGGCAACCCATGGCGGCAAGGCTCAACCCAACCAAAATTCCCCGTTTGTATCCAATGCGCTCTATAAGGTTACCACCTGGAATACTCAATAAGCCATAAGCAGCGAACCAAGCAAATTGAACGAGACCCGCTTGGAGTAAGGTCAATTCAAAAACGTCTTTCAAACGAGGAACCAAAGCATCCACCATGACCGTGATGAATCCCCACATAAAGAACAACGTCGTAACCACGATAAATGGTCCTCGGAAAGAATTAGAACTAGATTTCATGGTCGCAAAGAAAGAGCATTATCGAACACTGTGGCAGAAGAAGTCTTTTTGACAGCCAACGGCTTGACTCAATGAAAGGTTGATCTGGGCATTGATTTAAATTGACTTTTCAAGC
>JGI20156J14371_10004482_pt1 | contig 10052 bp, 7 predicted proteins | sample COG_06_FD_14371 | JGI IMG/M metagenome (IMG submission 14371) | reverse complement strand
AACGACCGTCCTGTATGTCAGTCATGATCATCGAGACCAGTTGCCCAGTATCGAGAACACCCTGCGCCTTTAACCCTCATGACGTTGTACCCAGGCGCTTCGATGCAATCGGCGAGCGCAATCTGCAGGTTTTCAAAATACTTAGCCGGGGTTTTTCCCGCGCCTGCGCCACCAGCCTTCCTGGGCATTGCTCAAATCGAGTATCTGCGCCTCAGCCTCTAAAAAGGATTCAAAGTCAGCATCAGCGCCCTGGTTTACGCCCGTATTGCTGTACAGAGCGGCCATGCTGAATCGGCCATTACCGGCTTGAAAAATCTTTCCGGTTGGCGCGTCTTCGCGGCACATGTATAAAACGGCCGGGGTGACCAGGTGAGGGGCTCTTTCTGGATCGGGCTGTTCCAGGTTTTCGTCGCGGCCGGGTATGGTATTGGTGAGCCGCGTCGCGGCCGCTGGGGCCAGCGTATTGATTCGGATGTTGTGAGAGGCGCCCTCAAGTGCCAAGACATTCATCAATCCCACCATACCCATTTTTGCAGCACCATAATTACTTTGACCGAAGTTACCAAAAATACCCGAGGTTGAACTGGTGAGCACGATCCGGCCGTAGTGCTTCTCATAGAGGATCGGCCAGGCCGCATGGGTTACGTAAGCGGTACCGTTTAAATGAACGTTGATGACGATATCCCAGTCATCTAAGTCATATTTTTGAAAGACTTGTCGCGTAAAATCCCGGCGTTGTTGATCAAAATGTCGAGTGTGCCGTATTCGGCTATCGCATCATCGATGATGCTCTGGGCCCCAGTGCGATCGGCAACGGACGCTTTGTTGGCGATCGCAATGCCGCCCAAGGCTCTAATTTCTGCAACGACTTGGTCTGCCATGTCGCTTTGTCCAGCACCGTCGGCGGTGCCGCCGAGATCATTGATAACCAGGCGCGCACCCCGTCGGGCAAATTCAAGGGCGTGGGCGCGACCCAACCCACCACCGGCGCCGGTCACGACAACTACCTTATCTTTAAAGTCATCCATCTTTGGTCTCCTGGTTTTGTTGAAACGTTAAGGTTGGTTGAACGCCCTGGCGCGCGGGGCATCCGGTTTAAGTGGCGGTCAGCACTTTCTGGAGGACGTAATCGTCGACAAAAAACCCATCGCCGATCGGCGCAAGGATCGATTGATGATGGCTGTAGCCCGCGCGGCGATAGGCGGCAATGGCGCGGACATTGTGTTTGTTAACATTTAATAAGAGCAGGCTTGCCCCGCCTTCGGTTGCTGCGCGTTCTGTTGCCTGCAGCAAACGCTGCCCGTAGCCTTTGCGATGGTGTTGGGTCTCAAGGTAGAGCTTGTCGAGTTTACAACCGATGGATTCAGGGTGTGGAACGCCGCAAAGCCGATGGCCTGCCCGTTTTCTTTGAGGATTAGGAAGTTTGTACCGGTTGCTCGGTCCTTTTCTAATTGATCAAGGCTATAATCTGCCGCCAGCATGAATTCGATTTGCGGTCTGGAGATGATCCCAAGGTAGTAATCCCGCCAGATCGAGTGCGCAAGGTCACTGATCTGAGATAACTGCGGCAGGTCGGCAAGTTCAATGGTCGTGGTCATCGCTTTAGAATAGCCAAGGAATAGGTTGAGTACCATGCAGGATTCACCCAGCGTCGAAACCCTCGCTGAAACACAGTTTGATGTCGTGATCATTGGCGGTGGTATCACCGGTGCGGGTATTTTTCGGCAAGCAGGTCTTCAAGGATTAAAAGCGTTATTGGTGGAAGCCAAGGATTTCGCCAGCGGCACATCGAGTCGATCGACGAAGCTCATTCATGGCGGAATTCGATATCTTCAAAATGGTGAGTGGGCGCTGGTTCGAGAAGGCGCTCGTGAGCGGCAGCGGGTGCTAAAGCTCGCGCCCCATCTTGCTGAACCGATCGATTTGCTACTCCTTGCACCGAATTGGTATACCTTTTTGAAATATTGGATCGGGGTCCGTCTGTACGAATTTCTGGGACAGGTGCGGCGTGACGACCGACACCGCCTAGTTTGGGGTAAAGCGCTTGAAGCGGTGGAGCCTTCCCTGGACCGCAATCGATATCCTTATGGCATCCTGTATCGAGAATATCTAACCGATGATGCCCGGCTGGTCCTGGCAAATGTTCGGGCAGGGTGCGCGTTGGGCGGCGTTGCTTTGAACTATAGTCCGGTCGAGGGTTTGCTCGAAGACGCCGGTCGCGTTGCCGGCGTTAGGATCCGACATCGCGGTTCAGAGAACTCGATTGCGGTAAAAGCGGCCTGTGTCGTGAATGCGGCGGGCCCTTGGGTGCCGGATGTTTTAGCAATGGATGAGCCTGCACTGAAGTCGTTGGTCCTGAGTAAGGGCGTCCATGTGGTCCTGGCGCGATCAGATCTAATGATCAATCAATGCTGCCTTTTGGTTGCGGATGACGGCCGGCCTGTGTTCGCGATTCCAGCCGATGAGATTGTTTATGTCGGGACGACCGACACGATCTATGAGGGATCGGATTTGACCTGGCCCCCGGTCCTGAATCATGAAGTGCAGTACCTACTTGCAGTNGTGAATGCGCATTTTAAATTAGACCTTCAGTCGGCCNAGGTGCTCAGTAGTTGGGCGGGTCTTCGNCCGTTAATTGCGCAATCAGGTAAGAAAACGACAGAGATTTCCCGTAAAGANGAAGTNTGGGTGAGCCCAAAAGGTTTGGTTACGATTGCTGGTGGAAAATTGACCGGTTATCTGAAAATGGCCGAGGTGGTTCTTGAGCAGGTCGTTCAGCAGAATCCAGTCTTTCGGTGATCGGATCCCTTCCGCCTTGAATTGGTTTCCTGGGGCCAGTCAGCCTGAGCCGCCCGAGGGTTTGCTCACGTCGCTGCTCGATTCTGAAAATATCGATGCACAAATTCTAGCGCGCTTGGTTCGTCGTTATGGCGATGAAGCGCAAGCAGTACTCGCAAGGGGTCGTGAATTGATCGCCCCGGGTGCAAAAATGATTCTGGGCCAGGTCCACTGGGCGGTCGCGCAAGAATATGCGCAGACCTTGGAGGACGTTGTGTACCGTCGGTTGCGCACGCCGCTGTACGAGCCTAGTTTGAGCGGGCGTGGGCTTGAGCGGATCAGTGAACTGATGGCGGAGATGTTGGGTTGGGATGAGTCCGAACGGTTGCACCAACTTGACCAGACGCGCAGGCTCTTAGCGGCGGATCAGCATTTTTTGGACAACACCTAGTCGGCTAAGATGCCAAGGTCACCCTTGTAGCTGCCGATCCATTAGAGGCTTATATCGAAAGGGTCCAGGGAACGGGCTCTGTCGATAGCAGCTGAAGCTGCTTGCGCAACTGATAGTTGAGCTGAGGTGTCTCGCGCCTTGTTGTTTCGAAATCGTCTCGGCGGATGACCAATAGTTTGACCAAAGTTTCAGCGATCGCCTCGCCCAGGATCGCTTCCTGAAAGGGCTGCCAGCCCAGCGTTTCGCTGGATGTCATTAAGGCGTTATCCCCACCCAAGTCGCCGTCAACTTTGAAGTAGAGGTGATCTTTGTCAAAGGTGATCCTCGCCCCCAATGGATATTCAACGAGCTCAGAAATCGCGCTGATTTGCTCGTTGACGGTGGCGTTTAACGTTTTGAAGAAAGCAAGATTCTTGATGATGGGACGCAGCTGCCATCGTTTCGTCAATTGTGCTCGCAGCTTTGGGTCATTCGATAACGCGGTAAAGGTATCTTCAGAGAATTGGCACACCGTTACGGGCGTTAACGCAACAATCGAGGCGTTTCGTGCACCGAGATCGGTGAGCGCTGCCATTTCGCCCACTAAGTCTCCCGCTTGAAGGGTGGCGACGGTCTTAATGTCATGCCCGTCGTGATGAACCACCGAGCAGTAACCCGTTAGGATCAGATACACATACCCCTTAGATTCTTGGCCCTGAACGAGGACAACATCATCTTGATTGTAATTCTTGATGGCGGCATTCGTGACCAAGCTTCGAAGCCAGCGGTTTGGCCCGGCATCCCCAATCCAAATTTTTAAATAGTGGTGAATGAGGGCTGCATATAACGAAAGATCACCGTCGATTAATGTGTAGCGTTTGCCCGCGCTTGCAACCGAAAACGTCGCTGCAAATTCAGTCGGCAGTTCATCAATATGCACAAAGACAATGCGCTCGGCGGGTGATGTTGTGAACTCTGCAGGATCGCCATGGAGCGGCCCTGCGCCGCCATCGGCAATCAGCAGGTCAAACCGGGTTTCATACAGCGCTTTTAGCGGCTCGAGCGTCTCAGAACGGACAATGCCGGCTTGGTGCAAAGATTGAACCTTTTGCAGGGCATGATTATCGCCCACGACGCAAATCTGGTTCGTCTGCTGACCGTTGCGAACGGTGAAGGTCGCGCCGATGGTCGGGATACTGTGAACGGTGTGATGGGCTTTGATGATCAAGCCGAAGTGATTAATGGGGTGGTCGGGATCAATCGAAATATGGCGAAAATGCTCTCGTATGACGGCCTCTTGCCAGCCTAAGCCTAGGGCAAGCTTCTCGATCGCCATTTCAAAAATTTCGGTTGATGTAATGATGTCTATAACGCGCGCGGCTTGCATCAGCGGGAAGAGGGCGCAGTGATCGTCATGAATGTGGGTTAAAAAGCAGGCTGAAATTTGGTTTTTTGAGATTCCTCTCGCGAGCAAATGCTCATCGAGAAAAGGAATGGCGTCGATCAAGAGATATTCACCATTGTGGCAGAGCGCAAGTCCGGTGCACGGCTCGTTTGGGGAAAAGCCGGAGGCGCCGCCCAAGACTTCCAGTGAGAATTTAGCCAGGCCCGCAGAATGGTAGTCTTTTTGGGTTGGATAGCTGGGCCGAATCAAGGTGTCTTCGCCGAGATCGAGATCTTGGCTGTCGCGACCATCCGAAAAACGATATTGATCAAACCCAGTGTGCTCGATCAAAAGATCCCCAACCTGGACTTGATTGTCAGTAAAGGCATAGGTCGTGAAGAAGTCATCGACCGATAAGATGGTTTGATTCGGGCTCCGTAAGGCCGCATCGTCAGAGATGCCAAGCCACTCTTGTGCGAGCAGGGGGTCGCTGCCCCAGTGTTTAAATTGATCTGGATCAGGGCCAAGCAACGTGATCTTCATAAGTCGTTTAGCTTGTTTGATCGCTTGGGCATCGCCGATGAGCAGTAGTTTTTCACCACTTGCGTAACCGCCAAGATTGAATAAGAAATGGTAGAGCAAAAATTCGACATGATTCATGAGCGAGCCGTCGCGCTCTCGGGTATCGATCAGCATCACACCATCAAAATGTTCGTGCCCGGAAAGCTTCAAACCTTTAAGTACTTCCGGCGGCTGTCCAACTAAAAGTGCGTGCCCTGCCGCCTGAACCAGACGACTCCCACTGGCAGGTTTGATGATGTCAATATGGGGCATAGTCGGCCTCTTTGTTGGGCGTGGACCGATAAAGGCTTAAGTCGGATAACACGCTTGTAATATCATTTTGCGCGCCCTCGCCGAGATAGACAACCTGTAAAAGCGCGATCATTCTTGAATAAAAAACAACTTTTCGGAGGGATTCGACGATGCTGTGTGGACCGGCTTATAATGCGGGTCAATCAATTGATCGAGCGACTTTATGAATCAGCCTGTTAGTTTGGATCCGCAAGAAAAGCGCTTGTTCGTTGATAATCTTCAGCGCTTTTTAAAGGAGGAGGTCGCGCCGCACTACGATGACTGGGAAAAGGCGGGGATTTGGCCTAGAGCGCTTTGGCGGCGTTTCGGTGAGCAAGGCTTCTTGTGTGTGGACGTGCCTGAGGCCTATGGCGGGTATGGCGTCTCGTTTGAACTCAGCTGCTTGGTGGTTGATGAGGTTTCGAAATTCGGATTTGGCGCGCTTGCGAGCGGTCTATCAGTCCATTCAGATATTGTTGCCCCTTATATTTTGAACCTTGGTAGCGAGGCTCAGAAAGAAAAATATTTGCCGGGCATGGTCTCGGGCGAAATTGTTGGTGCGATCGGCATGACCGAGCCGAGCGCAGGCAGTGATCTGCAGCGGATCAAAACGCATGCTGCTCGCGACGGTGATCAGTTCAAGATTAATGGTCAAAAAACGTTCATTACCAATGGCCAACATTGCGATCTCATTGTGTTGGCAACGAAAACAGATCCAAACCAAGGCGCGAAAGGCATGACCTTGTTCACGGTCGACTGCGCGTCAACGGGATTCAATCGTGGTCGAAATCTAGACAAGATGGGGCTTCACAGCGGGGATACCTCAGAGCTATTTTTTGATGACTTGATTGTAACCACAGCGGATATTCTGGGTGGCGAAGGCCAAGGTTTTGTCAATATGATGAAAGAGCTGCCTCGGGAACGATTGATTCTAGGGGTTGGCTGCGTCGGCGCGGCCCAAGGGGCTTTTGATCTGACGGTTGCGTACATCACCGAGCGTCAGGCATTCGGACAAGCGGTCTCGGGTTTTCAAAATTCTCGCTACAAGTTGGCTGAAATGAAAACGGATATCGAGCTCTGTCGAGCCATGGCTGAAAAGTACACGGCACAATTTATTGCAGGCGAACTCACGAGCGCTGAAGCCTCGATGCTGAAACTGGCGGCAAGTGAAATGCAGGGACGCGTTGCAGACCAGTGCGTTCAACTGTTTGGCGGGTATGGTTACATGACAGAATACCCAATATCTCGGGCCTATTTGGATGCCAGAATTCAAAGAATCTATGGTGGCACTAGCGAGATTATGAAAGAGTTAATATCAAGAAGCATCGTGAGTTGAGCGCAAGGTTGAGTGTAAAGCGCACGGCATGATGAAGGTTGAAACAAGGCTCAGTTGAGCTGATTTCAAAAATTAGGAGCGCGTTGCATGAATGTGAATATTGGATCTTTCCTTACCCGCCGAGCGGACATTAGCCCGGATCGAGAGGCCTATGTCGATGCTGCGAGCGGCACCCGACTGACCTTCTCCGAACTGAATGTGCGGTCCAATCGGCTCAGCCATCAGCTTCGATTTTTGGGCGTGGGGCACGGTGATCGGGTCGCACTGTGTTTGATGAATAGTGTTGAGTTTATCGAGGCGTTTATCGCTGTCGCAAAGATTGGCGGGGTTGTCGTGCCGCTGAATTGGCGCCTTGTGGCGGATGAGCTTGAGTTCATTATCAAGGACAGCGGCGCCGAAACGCTGATTTATGGACAGGCATTTCAAACCATTATAGGGGACTTGCAGGGGCGCGGTGAAAAGACCGATGTCCGGCATTGGCTGGAAGTTGCCGGTGCTGAGCCGTGTTTGGACTTTGCAACCGACTATGCTGCTTTGTGCGCGCAGGGCGATGTGTCGGAACCTGAGGTGACCGCTAGTGGCGATGACCTTTTATACATTATGTATACCTCCGGAACGACTGGACTGCCCAAAGGGGTGGTGCACTCGCATACGACGTCATTTTGGGCGCTTTTGACCTTCGAGGCCAGCTGCGACTTGCGCGATGGCGATCGGTATTTGGTGGCGCTACCCTTATTCCATGTTGGCGCGCTAACGCCGGTTGCTTTGAATATTTATCGGGGTGTGACCAGTGTTGTGATGCGTGAGTTCGATCCATTGTCTGCTTGGAAGTTGATTCAAGACGAGGCGATCGGTGTGTCACTGTTGGTGCCTGCGATGCTTAATTTTATGATTCAGATCCCGCGTGACCAGTTTAAATTCGATCACCTGAGGTGGATCCAAAGTGGCGCATCGCCCCTTCCCGTCAGTTTGATTGAACAATATTCAAAATTGGGGATTGAAATCCATCAGATTTACGGCCTCACGGAAACCTGCGGGCCTGCCTGCGTGATTAGTGCCGAGAATGCACTGCAAAAGATTGGTTCAACTGGGAAAGCTTTTTTTCATACGGAAGTGCGCGTGGTCGATGATGCGGGCTCTGACTGTGATCCAGGCGTGCAGGGGGAAGTGTGGGTGAAGGGCGGGCACATTATGCTTGAGTATTGGCATCGGCCTGAGGCGACAGCCGACACGATTACCCAAGATGGTTGGCTGCGGACCGGCGATGTGGCGTCCATTGATGAAGCGGGCTTTGTCTACATCCAGGATCGGATCAAAGATATGATCATCTCAGGGGGCGAAAACGTTTATCCCGCTGAAATCGAAAACGTGATTTTAAGTCATAGTGACGTGGTTGAAGTGGCGGTGATTGGCCAGCCCAGTCAAAAATGGGGCGAAAGCCCTTTTGCGATAGTTGTGCCCACGTCAAAGGCGGTTTCAGCCGAGGCCATTCTGGATTTTTGCGATGGAAAACTCGCGCGCTTTAAATTGCCAAAAGGGGTTGCCTTTACAGATGTGATCCCAAGAAATGCGAATGGCAAAGTGCTCAAACGCGTGNTGCGCGAATCCTACCCTGGCCCTGCTCCGCAGTAGCGGGCGGGTCTGAATGCGTCAGGNGTCAGGGTGTTGGCGGTTGACGCGCGCGGGTCTCGCGCGCAATCCAAAGATCGATTAATAAACCGCTGGTGCAACGAGATTAATGATTTGATTACAGGGCGCTTGGCGTACTATCTTTAGACAGCCAGGTTGATGCATCCGCTGGCTCGAAGGAAACCAGAGGTGAATATGAACCGAGCTGTTTTTGTCTTAGCGTTGCTGATCACCCTGCCCAGCCACGCACTGCAGGTGTCGGTGAGTCCGACGGAAACCTTAGAAATTGCCGAACGCTCGGCGGTTGTGAAAATCGATGGCAAGTTGGATGAGGCGGTTTGGGCAAGCCTCGATCAGTACGATGAATTTGTGGTGATCGAGCCGGACACCCTGGTTAAGCCCGCCCATGCAACGTGGGTGAGTTTGTTCTATAACCAGCTTGGTCTGTATGTGGGCGTTCAAGTTGAGCAACCGCCGGAGACTCGTATTGCGCGTTTGTCCAGCCGAGACAATCGTCAAATCAAACGAGACAGCGTGGGCATGGTACTGGATACCTCTGGCGAGGGGCGTTACGGTTATTGGTTTGGTATCAATTTGGGTGACGCGCAAATGGATGGCACCTTGTTGCCAGAAAAACAGTTTACCAGCGATTGGGACGGGGCTTGGGAGGGCGCAACCAGTGAAACGCAAACCGGGTGGACGGCGGAGATGTTCATCCCTTGGGGCGTGGTGTCGATGCCCAAGCAGGCCGGTGCGCGGCGCATTGGGCTGTATATGGAGCGTTTCGTTGCCTATAAAGATGAGCGCTGGAGTTGGCCGGCGCTACCAGACACGGTGCCGCAGTTTATCTCCGCCTTGCAATCGGTCTCGGTGAAGGACGTCCAGCCAAAGCAGCAATATAGTATTTTTCCATCAGCATCGGTTACCCAGGATCAAATTGACGGCAAGACAAACTATCGCGCCGGGGCCGATTTTTTCTGGCGGCCCTCCACCAATTTGCAATTAACCGCGACGATTAATCCAGACTTTGGGGTTGCGGAATCAGATGACGTGGTCATCAATTTGTCCGCAACCGAGACGTTCTTTCCAGAGAAGCGCCTGTTTTTTCTTGAGGGACAAGACGTGTTTACGGCCTCCCCTCGAGCCGACACGCGGGGGGCCGGTGTCGGTAACCGGGGCGCGCCTTACACGTTAGTGAATACGCGGCGGATAGGCGGCAAGCCGGTTTTGCCGGTGTTGGGTGCGGGTGAATCGGCCCGAACTAAGGATCAGATCCAGCCGAATGATTTGCTCGGGGCGGTTAAGGTCACCGGTCAAAATGGGCAAATTCGATATGGCGTACTGGCGGCGTTCGAGGACGACCCTGAATTTCTGGTTCAAGGCGCGCAAGGCGCGCGTCGGGTCGTGGGCTCTGGGAGTGAATATGGCGTTGCACGGATACTGTTTGAAGATCAGCCCGGCGGCGCTTACAAATCAGTCGGCGCATTGTCGACGATGGTGTTGAACGAAGCAGGCGATGCGCTGGTTCAGAGTCTTGATGGACATTACCTCGGTGAAAACGGAAAGTTTAAAGTCGATGCTCAGGTGTTTACGTCCGACAAGGACGGCGTTGATCGTGGGTTTGGCGGGTTTGTGGACTTTGA
>JGI20156J14371_10004480_pt1 | contig 10055 bp, 7 predicted proteins | sample COG_06_FD_14371 | JGI IMG/M metagenome (IMG submission 14371) | reverse complement strand
ACAAATCTTTGATTCAAGAGGTAACCCAACAATTGAAGTTGATGTTATTACTGAAAATGGTTCAATTGGAAGAGCTGCTGTTCCGTCAGGTGCTTCGACTGGTGAACATGAAGCAGTCGAATTAAGAGACGGAGGTTCTGATTATATGGGTAAAGGAGTTATGAAGGCAGTAAACAATGTAAATAATATTTTAGCACCAGCAATTATTGGGTTATCTGTTTTTGATCAAACTGAAATTGATGTTAAAATGATAAACCTAGATGGTACTGCTAATAAGTCTAATTTAGGTGCAAACTCAATTTTAGGTGTTTCATTAGCGGTTGCAAAAGCAGCTGCAGCCGAGAAAAAAGTTCCATTGTACAGATATATAGGCGGAAAGGATGTGTGTACATTACCTGTTCCTATGATGAATATTATTAATGGAGGATCTCATAGTGATTCTCCTATAGCTTTTCAAGAGTTTATGATTATACCAGTGCTTGCAAAATCTTTTACGCATGCAATGCAAATGGGAAGTGAAATATTTCACCATTTAAAATTGGTTTTAAAAAGCAGAAAATTAAGTACAGCCGTTGGTGATGAGGGTGGATTTGCCCCAGTTTTAGATGGTACTGAAGATGCATTGGATACTATTGCTTTGGCAGTAGAAAATGCAGGATATTCTTTTGGTAAAGAGATAATGATAGCTTTAGATTGTGCGGCAGCAGAGTTTTATGAAAATGATTTATATAACTATAAGAAATTTGAAGGGAATCAAGCAGAGGTACGAACAAGTAAACAACAAGCTGATTACCTAGCTAGTTTAGCCTCAAAATATCCAATTATTTCAATAGAAGACGGGATGGATGAAAATGATTGGGAAGGTTGGAAATATTTAACAGAACTAATTGGTGATAAAATTCAACTTGTTGGTGATGATTTATTTGTTACTAATGTAGACAGACTCTCTAGAGGTATTGATGAATCAATAGCTAATTCAATATTGATTAAAGTAAACCAGATCGGTAGCCTTACAGAAACAATAAAAGCTGTAGAAATGGCTCATACTGCTGGTTACACATCAGTGATGTCCCACAGATCTGGCGAAACTGAAGATAATACTATTGCTGATCTAGCTGTTGCACTAACAACAGGTCAAATTAAGACAGGTTCTGCTTCAAGGAGTGATAGAATGGCTAAGTATAATCAGTTGTTGAGAATTGAAGAGGAGTTAGGTTCTAAGGCTTTCTTTCCTCAAGCGAGTGTGTTCAAGGCATAGACTTTAATGTTTTAATAATTCGTAGATATTTCGTATTTTTGCATTCCTTAATACGAAAATCAAATGTCAAAAAAAGCTAAACTTCTTATAAATAATCAGGAATTTGATTTTCCTCTTGTTTTAGGTTCTGAAAACGAACTTTCTATCGATGTTAAACAATTAAGAGCTCTTACAGGAGGAGTTACTACTATAGACCCAGGGTTTAAAAATACTGCCTCTTGTGAAAGTAAAATAACATATCTAGATGGAGAAAAAGGTATTTTAAGATATAGAGGTTACTCAATTGAAGATTTAGCTAATAATGCTAGTTTTTTGGAAGTTGCATATTTATTAATTTATGGAAACCTTCCAACAGAGGAACAGTATATAAAGTTCAATGATGATATTAAAAATGAAAGTATTGTTGACGAGGATATAAAAAAAATATTAGAAGCTTTTCCAAAATCAGCCCATCCAATGGGTATATTGTCATCATTAACTAGCGCATTAACTGCTTTCAACCCTACTTCTAACACTATAGATTATAATAGGAGTAAAGCTGAGCTTTATGAAACCATAGTAAAAGTTTTAGGTAAAATTCCAGTGTTAATCGCTTGGACCTTCAGAAAAAAAAATGGTCTTCCCTTAGACTATGGTGATACTTCTTTAGGTTATGTTGAGAATATTTTAAAAATGATGTTTAATAAGCCAAATGAAACATATGTTCAGAATCCAATTTTGGTTAACGCTCTTAACAAGCTTTTAATTCTACATGCTGATCATGAGCAAAACTGTTCAACTTCAACTGTAAGAATTGTAGGTTCTTCTCATGCCGGTTTATTTGCCTCAATTTCTGCAGGAATTTCTGCATTATGGGGTCCTTTACATGGGGGTGCAAATCAAGCAGTGCTTGAAATGCTTGAATCGATTAATGAAGATGGTGGAGATACCAATAAGTATATGCAAAAAGCAAAAGATAAGGAAGATCCTTTTAGACTAATGGGCTTTGGCCATAGAGTTTATAAAAGTTTTGATCCTAGAGCTAAAATAATTAAAGTGGCCACTGATGAAGTTTTAAACGATCTTGGTGTAGTTGATCCAGTGTTAGATATAGCGAAAGGTCTTGAAAATGAAGCATTGAGTGATAAATATTTTGTAGACAGAAGTTTATATCCAAATGTTGATTTTTACTCTGGTATTATATATCGTGCAATGGGAATACCCTCTGACATGTTTACTGTTATGTTTGCACTAGGTAGACTTCCTGGATGGATAGCTCAATGGAGAGAAATGAGACTAAGAAATGAGCCAATAGGCAGGCCAAGACAGGTTTATACTGGCGAAAATCATAGAAAATACACTCCAATTTCAAATAGATAATATAGGTTTCACTCTATTTCTTTCTTATTATATTTACATATGTTAAAGATTAATATTAACAATGAGACCTCTGAATTAGTTTCCGTAATATTGGGATCTGCCAATTCTAATGGCCCAACTCCAAGTATAAAAGACTGTTATGATCCAAAAAGTATTGAGCATATTTTAAACGGTACATATCCTATCGAACAAGACATGATCAATGAATTAAAATCATTTGAAAATATTTTAGTTAAATATGGCGTAAAAGTATACAGGCCAAATCAAATTAATAATTACAATCAGATTTTTACACGAGATATTTCTTTTGTTATTGAAGATAAAATTGTTTTATCCAATATGATAAATAGTAGATCATTAGAATTGTCTGCTGTAAAGTATATACTTAGTGAAATCCCCTCTGAAAATATTATTAAACTTAGTAGTGATTGTCATGTTGAAGGTGGTGATGTAATATTGTTTAATAATTATATTTTTATTGGAATCTACACTGGCGAGGATTATCCTGATTATATAACTGCACGAACAAATTTGAATGCTGCAAATGAAATAAAAACAAATTTTCCGAATAAGATTGTAAAGACTTTCGAACTAAGAAAATCAAACTCTTCTCCAAAGGATAATGCTCTTCATTTAGACTGTTGTTTTCAACCAATTGGAAAAGATAAAGCAATAATTTACCCTGGTGGGTTTTTAATTAAAGACGAGTATGATTGGTTAGTTAATTTTTTTGGTAAAGAAAATATTTTTGAAACCACAAAAGAGGAAATGTACAATATGAATTGTAATGTGTTTTCAATATCTGAAAACGTAATTGTTTCTGAAAATAATTTTAGTAGATTAAACAATGGTTAATTTCAAAAGGATTTGTTGTTGAGAAGATAAAGTATTCAGAAATTGCTAAACAAGAAGGTTTGTTGAGATGTTCAACTATGCCATTAATAAGAAAATAATTTGATCTTGAGTAAACAAAGTACAAATACAATTTTGATGATTAGACCTCTTGCATTTAATTACAATATGCAAACTGCTATTAATAATCATTACCAAAATGCCAATGATTTTGATAGTAATTCGAATCAAATTAATTTAAGAGCTCAAACTGAATTTGATAATTTTGTTTTAAAACTTCGATCTTTTGGTGTAGACGTTATTGTTTTTCAAGATGATGATAAGTTTGATACACCAGACTCAATATTTCCAAACAATTGGATTTCATTTCACTCAAATGGTGATATTTCTTTATATCCAATGTTTGCAGAAAATAGAAGAAATGAAAGAAGAGAAGAGGTTGTGAAGTGTATTGAAAAAAATAATTATTCTATTAGTAATGTTATTGATTATTCTTCTGCAGAAGAATCAAACATTTTTTTAGAGGGCACCGGAAGTATAGTTTTAGATAGGTTAAATAGGAAAGCCTATTGTGCTATTTCTGAAAGATCTAATGAAGACTTATTGATTGAATTTTGTGAAGACTTTGAATATACCCCTGTAATTTTTAAAGCGTTTCAGTCGGTTAAACAAATAAGAGAGTTAATATATCATACAAACGTTATGATGTGTGTTGCTGATAATTTTGTCATTATATGCCTAGATTGCATAGATGATAAAAAAGAGCGAAATAATGTAATTGCACACTTAAAAGAAGATGGAAAAGAAATTATTGAAATCTCCGAAAATCAAGTTAGTTCATTTGCAGGCAATATGTTGCAAATATTAGACAGAAATAATAATCCTTTATTGATTATGAGTGAATCTGCATATAATGTTTTAACTAATCCTCAAAAAGATACCATAAACAAGTATGCTAAAATTGTTTTTAGTTCGTTAAATACAATTGAGACATATGGAGGTGGAAGTGCTAGATGTATGATGGCTGAGGTGTTTTTGCCAAAAGCTAAATAGAAATAATAATATGTTATATTTATAGCTTTAATGAATAAAATGAATATTGAATCTTCTTTACATATAATTGCAGTTAAAGCAATCAATAAGTTATACAAAATAAACATTGATAATGTCGAAATTCAGTACACTAGAACTGATTTTGAAGGTGATTTAACTATTGTTGTCTTTCCATTGTTAAAGCTGCTTAAAACTAATCCGTTTGAGCTCGCAAATAGTTTAGGTAATTATATAGTAGAAAATGAAAAATCATTTACTTCATTTAATGTTGTTTCAGGCTTTCTTAATATTGTTGTTTCTGACAGTTATTATTTAAAACATTTTAATGCAATAAAAAATGAAGATAATTTTGGTTTTGTTAAACCAACTTCAAATGATTGTACAATGGTAGAATACTCTTCTCCTAACACTAATAAGCCACTTCATCTTGGACATATTCGTAATAATTTGTTGGGATATAGTGTGGCTCAAATACTTAAGGCCTCTGGTAGAAATGTACTAAAAACTCAGATAATAAACGATCGTGGAATTCATATTTGTAAAAGTATGTTAGCTTGGCTAAAGTTTGGAGCTGCAGAAACACCTGATTCTGCATCTATCAAAGGAGATAAGTTAGTTGGCAAGTATTATGTTCTGTTCGACAAAGAATATAAAAACCAAATTAAATCTCTTATAGAGAATGGTAGCTCAGAAGAAGATGCAAAAAAAAATGCACCTATTTTAATTGAAGCTCAAGAAATGCTTTTGCTTTGGGAGTCAGGTGACAAAGAAACTGTCAAGCTGTGGGAGACAATGAACGGATGGGTTTACAAAGGGTTTGAAGAAACTTACAAAAATCTTGGAGTAGATTTTGATAATTATTATTATGAAAGTAATACCTACTTATTAGGAAAAGAATTTATAAATGAGGGGCTTAATAAAAATGTTTTCTACAAAAAAGAAGACGGCAGTGTATGGTGTGACCTTACCAAGGAAGGTTTAGATGAAAAAATTGTTTTAAGATCAGATGGAACCGCTGTTTACATGACTCAAGATATTGGTACAGCTATTCAAAGAGTTAAAGATTTTCCTAATATTAATTCAATGATTTATACTGTTGGTAATGAGCAAGATTATCATTTTAAAGTATTGTTTTTGATTCTAAAAAAATTAGGTTTCAAATGGTCAGAAAGCTTAAATCATTTAAGTTACGGAATGGTAGATTTGCCAAGTGGTAAAATGAAAAGCAGAGAAGGCACCGTTGTTGATGCAGATGATTTGTTAGTTGAAATGATCAATACAGCTCAAGAAATATCTTCAGAGCTTGGAAAATTGGAAGACTTGGATCAAGAAGAGAAAAACAATGTTTTTGAGATTATAGGTAAAGGAGCCTTGAAATACTTTATTTTGAAAGTTGATCCAAAAAAGAGAATATTATTTGACCCAAAAGAGTCTGTAGATTTTCAAGGAAATACTGGCCCTTTTATTCAATATTCCTATGTTAGAATACAGGCTATTTTAAGAAAAGTAGACTCTGTTAGTAATGATAATTACACAGGAAGCTTAGATACTAAAGAAAAAGAGTTGATAAAGCAGCTACTTAACTTTCCTATAGTAATTCAAAATGCCGCGAATACCCAAAGCCCTGCTTTAGTTGCTAATTATGTTTATGATTTGGTCAAGTTGTTTAATTCCTTTTATCAATCCTTACCAATATTAAAAACTTCTTTTGAAGATAGAAAAACATTTAGATTACAATTGTCTAAATCAGTTTCTTATACTATTAAAAATGCTTTGGATTTATTAGGTGTTGGTGTAGTACAAAGAATGTAGTAATTATTAAACATATTGCATAAAAAAAAAGGCTACACAATTGTGTAGCCTTTTTTTATATTGTTTAATAAAAGAATCTTTAAATTATGATTCTTTAACAGCTAAACCATATACAACAAGACCAAATCCGATTTTGTTGACAGCATCACCGATGTTNTAGATTACTTCCATATCTGGTAGTATCGCAGAGATACCAGAATACCATCCGTCAGTACCAGCCATATATCCTAATGGATAAATCGCCCAACCAACAAGAAGGAACCAACATAACATTTTGTGAGCTTCTAATACGTTTCCACCAGCAGCAACTGCTAGTTTCTTAAGACCACCGAACCATACTTCGTATGCAATCCAGAAGTAAGCAAGACCTGAAAGTAATCCCCACATTGCTGCGTTCATTATTCCACCGTCCCATCCAGACTCTCCAAAGAATCCAGTAACAAGCATTACAGTTGAAGCTCCAATAAGCTTCCACATATCTGATTTAGTCGCTCCAGCAACTTTAAGTATTAAGTAAAACTCAACACACATTAATGGAACAGTTAAGATCCAGTCTACGTATCTAAATACAGTAGTACTATCTCCAGCTGCATGAGCATCTCTCATGTACATGTAATGTACAGCAGCAATAAATGTAATTAATCCTGAAACTAAAAGAGAAGTTCTCCATTTAGCATCAACACCGTTCATTGACAAGAAGAAAAACACAGATGCTGCCATCATAGCCATTGCTCCAAGCCAGAACGTAAATCCAGTGCCATCCGTAGGGACTGACATTGCAATAAAGTTTAAATAATTCATATTTGTTATTTTAAAAATTAATAGTTAACGGCTAAAATACTAAATATTTTGCAAATCATTAAATATAGATGTTCAAAATTATGAAATTGACAGCATAACCCTTCTTAAATTAAAGATAAAATAAAAAAAAAGAACCTCAATTTGAGGCTCTTTTTTTAACTATTTCTTAAATATGAATTATTTTGACTTGAAAGGTAAATATGGGTTAGCTATAAAGCTGAATAAAGTATTTAAAAGTTTCCATAGCCACTTGTAAATAATTAAAACAGTAAATAATTTAACCAAAATGATTGCTACTTGAACAACACCCCATAATGATNCAACAACATCTCCAGCCCAAGATCCATCTGATGCAGCTACAGTTGAGGTTATATCCCATTTCCATAGATCACTAAGTCTGTCTCCGACCCATTCTAATCCAAACATGTTTGTTAATGCTTCCATTGCAGAAGCTGGAAGTGCATAGAAATAATCCATATTATTTAACCAACTTACATCTACTCCTCCAGTCATATCAAGATTACCCATAGTAACTGCTGATATAACACCTAGAAGTGCTGCAACTAGNGCTACTAAAGCAGTAATATATCCCNAAGCTTTAATTGAAGCAAGAGCTAAATCATGCCAAAGAAGAGTGATAATATCACTTTTTGAACTAGCAATAGTATCTCCTGCATCTCTTACAATTTGTGCTATTGGAAAGGCGACATACACCCACACTAGTCCACCTAGTACAGCCATAATATTTAGGCCATCATCTCCTGGTAGCATTCCTTGCAAAGAAGCCCATATTGAGAAAGCTAATGTTACTAATGCTCCTACTCTAAATACTTCTCCAGCCCATTTGGCTAGATTGCCTTCGGAATCGTTCATACAAGCGTTCCAACTGTTCCAAGGAAGCTTCCCGTTGATCAATTTTGGTAGGTCAAGCAATTGATTGATTAAATTTTGAATTTTGTCCATTTTGTTTAATTTTTTATTAGTTAGTTCCTAGTAAGTTAGTAAATTATTATAACATTCTAAATTTATTAAAGGATTAATTATCTGAATTAGAGCTATTTACAGGTTTAAAAAGAAATTTATATTAAGTAGTTAGATTATATTAATTATACCATTTTGTCATTGTTTTGTGTCTTTATATGGATTTAATAATAAATATTATTTGTACATTTCTGAAGATATTTTAATAAGCTAAAATTGAGTAATAACATTTCTTCTAATAAAGATTTTAATGCCGTATTAATAGTCAGCTCTTTTTTTGCACTTTGGCTTTCTGCCCAAATATCCCCTGTCATCGAATCTAATATCGCTTATATTATGATTCTCACGGTTGGAATATTACATGGATCTAACGATATAATGCTTATAAATCATACTCTTAAATCTAATTCAAATATTTCAAGCTTAACCATTTTTGTAGTTTATGTGTTAATGGTAAGCCTAGTTGCTGTTTTTTTTTATTTTCTTCCATTTTTAGCACTAAGTCTATTTGTTATCTTTAGTTCTTATCATTTCGGGGAGCAGCATTTTATTTCTAAAAGTAATGCTAAAAACTATTTAATATCTTTCTACTACACATCATATGGAATGCTTATATTTTCAATGATTTTTTTCTCTTCACCAGATGAGGTAATAGTTATTGTAAATGAAATCACTAATGTTTTCATTACACATCAATTTTTAAAAATATTGTTATATACTTCAATGATAATAACAATTATATTTTCATTTTTTATGTACCATAAGAAATTTATTTCTTTTAACTTTTTTGAAGAAATAATTTTGGTTGCTCTTTTATTTGTGATTTTTAGTATTGCATCTCTTATAGCCGGATTTGCAATATATTTTATTATTTGGCACTCAATTCCATCTTTAAGAGATCAAATTATTGAACTTCACAGTGAATTCAACAAAAAAAATCTTTTATTATACTTAAAGAATTCAGCTCTTTATTGGTTAATTTCCATTATTTCTTTATTTGTACTTTATTACATTGTTAATGATGACAAACTATTTATTTCATTATTCTTTTCTTTTTTATCAGCAATTACTTTTCCTCATGTACTTGTTATGTTTAATTTGTTTAAGAATAAATCCAATGATTTAAGCTAATTAATGGGTTAAATTCTTAAATTTGAATTTCTAAATAATTCTTTAATATGTTCAATAATCTAAGCGAAAAATTAGATAAGGCTCTTCAAGTTTTAAAAGGCCATGGTAGAATAACAGAAATTAATGTTGCAGAAACATTAAAGGAAGTTAGAAGGGCTTTATTGGATGCAGATGTCAACTTTAAAATTGCTAAAACATTCACTGTAAAAGTAAAAGAAAAAGCAATTGGGCAAAATGTATTAACTGACCTAAAGCCTGGTCAGTTAATGGTAAAGATTGTTAAGGATGAGCTAACAGAGCTTATGGGTGGAGATGCCTCTGAGCTTAATATCAACGGTTCTCCGTCAATAATTTTAATGTCTGGTTTACAAGGTTCAGGTAAAACTACATTCTCTGGTAAACTTGCTAATTATTTAAAATCAAAGAAAAATAAAAAGCCATTATTAGTGGCCTGTGATGTATATAGACCAGCTGCAATTGAGCAGTTAAATGTTTTGGGAAATCAATTAGGCATTGAGGTATACAGCGACCCTGAGAACAAAGATCCTGTTTCTATTTCTAAAGCAGCTATAGCGCATGCGAAATCAAATGGTTTTAATCTTGTCATAATTGATACTGCAGGTAGACTAGCGATTGATGAGCTGATGATGAATGAGATATCAAATATTAAAAAAGCAATTAATCCTCAAGAAATATTATTTGTAGTTGATTCTATGACTGGTCAAGATGCAGTGAATACAGCAAAGGCATTTAACGAAGTTTTAGATTTTGATGGAGTTATACTAACTAAACTAGATGGAGATACTAG
>JGI20156J14371_10004477_pt1 | contig 10059 bp, 5 predicted proteins | sample COG_06_FD_14371 | JGI IMG/M metagenome (IMG submission 14371) | reverse complement strand
AGTTGATTCTCATCTTGCGTATACAGTCTCGAAATCATTTCACTTTCGCTAACAGAGATAGAATCTTTCTGATGTATATTGAAGTATGCTTTTGCGAAAGCATCTAAAACGTCTGCGTTTGTACTAATAATCTGACTCACTGGATTTTGACTATTGCTAGGCTTGTTTTGTTTCTGTAAGATATTGTAAAGACCCCGCTTCGTTTCCATTTCAGATTTTAAATTCGCAATATGTCCTTGAATGATGTGTTGAATATCGACATATTGAGTATAAGTAATATCTTCTGTTTGAATTCCATAAGGTTCTAATTGTTTAACTACCCCAACAAAAGACAGGTTATATTTTAGATTATCGCGGACTAATTTCAAAATAGTTCTCGTTTTGGGTACAATGACTTCTAAAAACTTCTTGAATTTGTCTTCTTTTTCTTGGTCTAGTTCTTCATCGTCATTATCAATAATGAACTCGTTAAAGTTTGCGAATAAATTGGCGCTCTCCTCATTATCGTAATTGAGTTCTTTTGATAAATCATTTACTACACGAGGTACAATATCCAAATTTGTTTTCAATATATGAAACAAAAAACGATATTGCTGATGAAGTTCTGCTTTATTCAGTATGTTCTGAGAAGGTAAATACATAGCACTCATACGAATAAATGGTTCAGGTAAAGTCATAATAGAAGAAACACACATGGTATCACTTGGGGTCATTTTGTTACGGAAATATATGCTCTTTCCAGTTTTCATAATATTCCTCTCTAACTGTGTGGAACCAGTAGTATACTTTTGGAGTAAGAATTTTCGCCTGGACAGTATAGAACTGGTATTTTTTCCTAATTTTGTTACATTTGCTACACTGGATTCAAACATACCAAGATTATCTACAATCGCCTCGATATCTTGTAAAACTGGTTTAGAATCCAAACAATTAGAATCATCGGCCGGATTATCAAATGGGTTCATATTTGACTCAACCTTATTGAACGTTTCGCTATAATTGTGGTCAATACCGCCAGTTTTAGACTTATGAAAGTCAGTTAATACTTCTTCAATTTGTCCGACTGATGATGCGGAATTTTTATATATTACATCACTCTCGGGTTCATTGTCTTTTTCGTCGGAATAAATGACTTTGCGATTTTGAACAACCGGCAAAATCCATTTCAATTTCAAGTTAAGACTGTGTATTTTGTCAACAAGAGGTTTGTGGAGAGGACCATTTACTTTCTTTCCAATAATATCGTCATGTTCATCATAGTTGGAATACAGGGTTCGCAATTCTTTGAAACGTAAAATAAGACGATGTATATTGGATAATACTTTATCACTTCTTTTGTAATCAGGAATAGTAGATAAAAATTGGTCCATCAAATCGTTTACTTGCGCCTCAATGGTGTATGTTTTTTCGCTTTCGGGCACTTCGACAACCTGAGTAAGCGTTTCTAATTTTTCTCCAAATACAATTTCATTCGCATCCAAATACATATCGCGCAAATTATCTTTGAATGTTGGGTCAGGAGTGCTATCAGTGGGGATATTCATAATACTCTCGCCTTCGGGGGTGAACTCCATATCTGCTTGTTGTTGCTCGTTGATGTCTTCTAGTGTGATATTTTCATCTTCATTCAATTTCTCTTGGACATCTAATAATGAAGAAATATTATGCAGTGCTTCAGGTTTATTGCGAATAACAATGCGGTCCGGACTATTTGGAGGTATACCTTTATATGCGAAATCAATGTAACGTGTTTCTATGTTTGGGTATGTAGTTATTTCAATCTGGTCTTCGTCCAAATTGGTAATTTCACCAGTAACAATGCTCGGTGTATCTCCTCCAATATGGATATCGATCCAAGTCTTAGGTAATAAATTATTTTGACGGGCATAACCTTTTGTTTCGTCTCGGTTAAGTAATTCAATACCAATTATCGACTCATCGCTAAAACCATAACCATCTTCTGAAATGTTCAATTCGTGTAAATTCCCGGTGGATGTATTCTGAAGAGCCAATGTTTGTGAACCACAATAAGTAATTAAAAATGTCTTTTCATGTAGTCCATCGTTGGATGGGGAAATAATTTTAATGATATCTCCTAATTCAAGACTAATCATATTGTCCCCGCCCGTTTGAGAAACATCTGATACAACATTGTTAGAGGGTATAAAATGATTAATGAATTCCATTATTGTATTAATATATATTAATCATCTAAATTATATTCAATCATAATGAATAAAACATCCAAAAATAATTTAAGGTTATCGTTTTATATGTATGTACCTTAAAGAAATGACTGAGTTGGATACACATTCAATAGAGGTAAAATACAATTTATCCGGAACACCAAGTTTGAATGTAAAATTACTAACAACGAGTGAAAATAAGACAATCCCGAGTTATTCGATATTGAGTTACAACAAAGAGTTGTTAAGTTATCATAAAGATAAGATGTTGATGTATCGTTCTGTCGTATTTTCGCATCCTGAATTGAAATTGCTTAGTTTTTCCCCACCGAAAATGGAGGAACCAAAGGCGTTTTTTTCGAAAGAAGTGTCCGAGGATAAGCCATCATATTATGTAAATGAATATATTGATGGGTTATTGATTCATTTGTTCTATGACGAGCGATATCAACAGTGGCAAATGACTACACACAATAGTTTCATTACGCCATACGATGGGACGCGTCAACATTGTTTATCAAATATTATATGCAATATATTAAAATACAATTCTTGTAAGGATGTATCGAAATTACCATTTTGGGAAGGTTTTTCAAAAGAGTGTTGTTATAATTTTACATTAACGAATAAATATAGTCATACAAACAAGGACAAGCGCTTATATCTAACAAGTGTATATAAAATTAACAATAATCATATAGTTTCAGTGAATCCAGACATATATGAACGCTGGAACATGTTTGATGCGTTGCGAGGTATAATATATTTTCCAAAAAACTATAGTCGTTTATTTGAAGAAACTAGTTATATTCAGGACGATATTCGGTCACTAAATTTATCAGGACTGGTTATCATGGATACGAATAATGGAAATAGATGCAAATATATATCAGAAACGTACAATATATATAAACGAATTCGTCACATAGAGCCTTATTATTTATACATATACATTTGTTATGCAAAGATAAACCAACCCACCGAACTATTGTCGTTTCTTTACAAATCGCGATACAATATGAAAAAAATACACTCTATATGGAAATTATTCATACATTACTTACATCAAACATATTTGAATTATTATGTTTTCAAAAAAGAAATACACTTTTGTTCTGACCAATGTCGTAGTTATTTGAGAGATATACATCAAATTTATTATATCGAACGTAAACAGGCAAATAATTCACACCGAGTGAATAAACAAGATATTATGGAGTTTTTAATGAAAAAACATCCCCAAGAGGTATTTCATCTCGTAAAAAATATATAATTTCAATAATGCGATTTTATATTTATGCGAATATTTACTTTTTTACTACAAATGGGTAGATAAATGCGATAGCAATGATGGTAAGCACCGCAAAATCTACATTACGAATTACTTTTGTTGTTTTGACAGGAAGGTCTTTGTATTGCTCTGTATATTCTTTAGGTTTGAATGGTTTTGATAACCAACCAAGTAAAGTTGGTTTAAATCGGTCATTACAATCATAAATCACGTCATACCATGCTAATGCAATATAAGATGCCATTCCTAATAAAAATACCATGACAATATGATGAGCTATGGTTGGTGGATGTGGTAAATAATATACTCCAATAATCGCAAATGAAAATACAAGACATTTTGGATTCAGAGCAAGAGGTGTTCCAAACAAACCGCCCCCCATAGTGTATAATATAGAATAAAGACACAAAATAATTATGATGAAAGTTCTAACCCAAGATTCGCTAATTGATCAGCACGTTTGTTATCTTTACGGTAAACATGTTCAAATGTAATATGTTGAAATTGAGTAGATAATTGTTTTGTATTTTGATAAATGGTTTGTATATTTTCGGATTTCACTTTATATTCGCCTTTCATTTGTTTGATGACTAAATTACTATCGCCTTTCACGTGTATTGTAAAAATGCGATTTTGTAAAGCACATAGTAATCCTTCGTATAATCCACTATATTCTGCTTTATTATTCGTTTCCTTGTCCCCAACATAAACTGATTTGTATGCGATTTCATCATTTTCTTTATAGATAACATATCCTGCGCCCGCTTTACCTGGATTACCTTTGCTACAACCGTCAAAATATAAAGTATAGATAAACGACTCCATACTTTATATAAGAATACCTCTTTATATGATTCTCATTTTCATGCCGCGTTATACACGTTAGACAATTTGCTTAGATTTTGAATATACTTAGCACAATGCCCCTTATTCACTTCGTCCATACTTTTGATCGGCATACGAATCTTATCAATAATATTCATAATTTCAGCAGCATTTGGTACATTCGACAAATCACTTGAATAGTCTTTCTCAAAAAAGAAACTAATATCCCCTTGGTCGATGACTTCTCTGTATGGAGAATATACAACTTTGAACCACGTCTTGCAAATCACGGTAGGGTTCATCTTTTTAATATTCTCAAACGAGATTTTTGCTTTCACAATTTCAGGCTCGTCTGGAAGAATTGTAATGATATCATCGATGAATTCGAAAAAGTGCTTATTAAATGCACGCAATACTGTAGACTTGTCGGTCATTATATATAACAAAGATGCGTATTATTTATATTGTTTTTGAATGTTGATTACTTAGTTGCTGGTTGTAAGTCGTCAATACGCTGTTGTTGCAGATTATCAATAGTAACATGTTCAGATACTTTATCCGGCGAGTAAGTATCATCCGGAGTTTCAATCGAATATAAATCGTTATCAGTTGTTACATAATTATACATTTGCCGAGATGTCCCGTTTCCTTTTGCGGTCAATTCTTCGTGAGGAGCATCATATAAAGTGAATGCTTCAGAAACAATATTCGTACCACCACTCGATTTATTCAACTGAAACGCGCTTGGTTCTCCTTGCCCTTGTGATAAAACCCCTTGTTTGTTAATAAGTTGTGGATGAAAATGTTTGGTTATCTCATCACCAAATATAATTCGATATCTATCATTCACCAATAATAGGGCAGGAACACTATGAAGCGTTGGTGGCATAATAACTTTGCTTCCATTTTCCAGAAAGATATACAATTGATTCGTAGCGGGGTCTTTTTTGCGATTATCAATGCATACACAACTAATCTTACTAACAATATCACCTTTGACTAAAGTTTGTAATACCTTTTGCGAATGTTTACAATAGTTACTGTAATAGAAAATATCCATGATTGCCAATAATTTATATAATACTATGTAAATTATCATATTGTTTTAAACGAAATAAATAAATTGAATTTAACTCAAATAATCATTATTACTCGGTTTATGCACTGAGAGCACTGTAGCACATGGAGTTAAGAAGACGGTTCTGGAAGTAGAAGATACCATATCCAAGGGCAACGGCGAACACTTGCAAGTAGTACTCGGGTCCCTTCTTTTGGTTGAACCCTAACATGAGAGAGGAGATAAGAAACATGGCAATAAACACAAAGCCAATGACAGAAAGGAAGTAAAAGTACAAACAATAATCCCTAGAAAGAGGACCGAATAATGCGTTCAACGCGGTAGCTTGATTAGGTTGGTTATCCATAATATATGATATAATAAGAAAAAATATTGAAAATATTGAAAATATTGAAAAATTGGTTCTTTAGTCCAAACACTATATATATATATGTATGTAAGTTTCAACTGGAAGACAATGGTTTACCTAAAATAATACGGATTTCATTTACTATATATATGAGATAGTAACACGTCTGTTAAGTTTGCAACCATATAGATAGTGTGGCGTCAATGGTAATTGTAATTTGTAAATTACACATCATATTTTTTTTAAAACAAGGTAGTCGGTTCTTGAAACAAGTATTGAAGTCAAAATATATAGAAATATATGTCGTTAATTTATATACATATCCCTATGATGGATAATCAAGAAATATGGAAAATAATTCATAGGTATTTTGAAGACAACCCACAAAGTTTAGTAAGACACCACATCGACTCTTACAATGACTTTTTCAAGAAGGGTATTTATCAGGTGTTTAAAAACAAAAACCCATTGATTATTAGCACAATGTATGATGAAAAATTACAAGATTATAAACATAAATGTATCATGCATTTCGGAGGAAAAAACGCTGACAAAATTTATTTTGGTAAACCAGTGATTTATGACAATAATCATAGTCATTACATGTTTCCGAATGAAGCAAGAATTCGTAATATGACTTATGGCATGACTATTCACTATGATATTGAGATTGAGATTGTTGATATTTTGGAAGAAGGTGAAGAACCTCAAGTATCATTTGATAAAATCGATTTGAAGGGAGGTGCTTTACCCGAAGAAGTGAATTATACTATGAATCAAATCGTAGGAGGTGATTTAGATATAACTGATGCTGAAAACGCACAGGCCGGTATGGTTCAAGAAGGAGGTGTAACCGTACAAGAATTCGCGGCTGCTCGTGAAGAATTGGAGAAATCAATGGTAGAACCAAATAAACAGGTTCGCACTATCACTCTTGACAAGATTTTATTAGGTCGTTTTCCAATTATGGTACAGAGTGATTTTTGTGTGTTGCACGGATTACCTCGCGATGCGAAACATATGATGGGTGAATGCAAAAACGATATAGGTGGATATTTCATAATTGATGGAAAGGAAAAAACAGTTGTTCCCCAAGAGAAATTCGGCGATAACATGTTGTATATTAAAAAAGATGATGGTGAACATTATTTATATTCGGCCGAAATTCGTTCTGTATCTGAAGATGTATCTAAACCGATTCGTACCTTGTCTGTAAAAATACAAGCAGACGATAATGTACCTAAGAATTATGATAGTGCGAAAAATCCTGAAACTAGAAAATATACGCGCAAAAACATCGTGGTCAATCTACCAAATGTGCGTAGACCAGTACCAATCTTTATTGTGTTCCGTGCTCTTGGTTTAGTTTCAGACAAGGAAATTATAGAAACGTGTTTTCTCGACTTAGAAAAATACGAGAACTTTGTGGATTTATTAATTCCGAGTGTGTATGATGCGGGTAATATTTATACTCAACGTGAAGCAATGAATTACATTCGTTTACTAACAAAAAAGAAAACAATGACACAGGTATTAGAAATATTGACTGATTATTTATTACCTCATATTGGTGAGTTAAATTTCCGAGAGAAGGCGTATTACTTAGGACATATTACATTGAAACTATTGTTAACATCAGAAGGTTTCAACAAAACGACCGATAGAGATAACTATAAGTTCAAACGAGTTGAATTGGTTGGAGAGATGTTATATGATTTATTCCGTGAATATTATAGCATTCAAACCGCTGATATTCATCGTGAATTTGAGCGTAAGATTACATACGATACCCGCGAGAATCGTAATGTATATGAAAGCAATTTATACATGTTGATTCAAGAGAACAAAAATGAAATATTTAAAATGCGTCCTCTTGAAAGTGGGTTTAGAAGAGCGTTTAAAGGAAATTGGGGAGCACATTCGCATACTAAGCGTATTGGCGCGGTCCAAGATTTAAATCGCTTGTCTTTCAACTCGGTATTGAGTCATTTGCGTAAAACAAATTTACCTCTTGATGCAAGTGCGAAGGTCATTGGTCCCCGTTTATTGAATAGCACACAATGGGGATTTTTTGATCCGATTGATACCCCTGATGGTGGAAACATTGGTATTCATAAACACATGTCGATTAGTACACATGTAACCAAAGGATATTCGCGTGAATATATGATTCAGTTCATGATTGAAAAAATGAATTTGAAACGTTTATATGATTGTACTCCATTGTTGTTATCCCGATTATCCAAGGTTATTATCAACGGATATTGGGTTGGTTCATTGGAAAATCCATTAGATACCGTAAAGGCAATGAAGTTTTATCGTCGTAGTGGTTTGATTCCAGCATACACCAGTATTTCTTTTGACATTCGCGAGAACACTGTATATATTTATACTGATGGAGGACGAGTTTGCCGACCGATCTTCTATAAGGATGAGGACACGAATAAAATGTCGTTTGAGAGTGAAACTTTTCAACGGAAATTATCAGAAAACAATTTTACATGGTCAGAACTGGTAGGTGGGTTCCAAGAAAAGAAAATAGAGGGATTTCATATTAACGATGATAAGATATACAAATTTTCTGATTTATATGAAACACCAGACGAAAGCAATATGAATAAAACGATTATTCAAAAATTCAAAGATAATACTGCGATTATTGATTACATTGATACCAGCGAAACAGAACAAGCACTTATAGCATTGGATATGGAAGCGACCCAAAAGAAGGACAAAATGTATACTCATATGGAAATTCATCAATCACTGATTTTTGGCGTTATGTCGAACCAAATCAACTTTTTAGAAAACAATCCAGCAACCCGTAATTCGTTTTCTTGTGGTCAAACGAAACAAGCATGTTCAATGTATCATACAAATTACCAAGTACGCATGGATAAAACTGCTTTGATTTTGAACTATGGTCAAACTCCTTTGGTCAAGACGCGCTATTTGGAATATTTGAATAAGGAAGAAAATCCCTATGGCGAAAATACCATAGTGGCCATTATGTGTTATACTGGTTACAATGTGGAAGATGCTATTTTGGTGAATGAGGGTGCATTGAAACGCGGTTTGTTCCGAACTACTTATTTCACCACATATGAAGCACACGAAGAAAAGGAAAAGCAAGGCGAAGTGACTACCCAAACGACTTTTTCCAACATTGAAAATGATATGAGCATGATTAAGAAGACAAAACAAAGTCACGATTACAGTAAATTAGATGAGCAAGGAGTGATTCGTGTAAATAGTGAAGTCGACGATGAAACCATTATGATTGGTATGGTAACAAGTAGTAGTGAAGATGATATGTTAACCGACCATTCCAAAACTACCAAGAAAGGTCAATTGGGTATTGTGGACAAAACATTTATTACTGATGACGAAGAGGGGCGTCGTATTGCGAAAGTCCGTGTCCGCGAAGAGCGTATTCCTAATTTGGGTGATAAAATGGCTTCTCGTGCTGGTCAAAAGGGTACAGTCGGAATGGTTGTTCCTGAATGCGATATGCCTTTTACCAAAGACGGTATTCGCCCCGATTTGATTATCAACCCTCACGCAATCCCATCTCGTATGACGATTGGTCAATTTGTAGAAGCAATTATGGGCAAGGCGTGTGCTATGAAAGGTGGATTCGGAGATTGTACTGCGTATAACAATAATGGAACGAAAGTGGGGGTATTTGGAAAGATACTATCGAATTATGGATATCACTCAAGCGGTAATGAGTTATTATATAATGGTATGACTGGTGAACAATTGGAAACCGAGATTTTCATGGGACCTACTTATTATATGCGTTTGAAACATATGGTGAAAGACAAAATTAATCATCGTCCCACTGGACGCGTGAACCAACTCACCAAGCAACCTGTAGCGGGTCGTGCGAATGACGGTGGTCTCAGAATTGGTGAGATGGAACGTGATGGTGTCATTTCTCATGGCGCAACTGAATTCTTACGTGAATCAATGATGGAACGTGCTGATAAATACTATATGGCAATTTGCAATACAACTGGAATGATCGCAGTATATAATCCCGATAAAAACTTGTTTATGAGTCCTTTAGTTGATGGTCCTATTCAATTCTCAGGAACCGTAAACGAGCAAGAAAGTAACATTCAAAATATTACCAAGTTTGGTCGTAGTTTCAGTATTGTATGTGTTCCTTATTCATTCAAATTATTAATGCAAGAATTACAATCGATCAACGTACATATGCGTATTATCACAGAAGACAATATTGACCAAATTGAAAACTTAACTTTTTCTAAGAACATTCAAAAATTAACACATACCGAACATTTAGATACCAAAGAGACCATCG
>JGI20156J14371_10004471_pt1 | contig 10069 bp, 5 predicted proteins | sample COG_06_FD_14371 | JGI IMG/M metagenome (IMG submission 14371) | reverse complement strand
ATCTAAAAAATTAAAATTGGAGAGATACCAAGATTTAAACTTATTTATTTTTGACATTTAAAATAGTTAATCACACATAGAGTTCCACTGAGTGTCTGTGTATGCTACCCAACAACCTTGTTCGATTCTATACGTCCATATTTAACATTCAATTTAATAAATATTAATCTAATAATGAGTATAAAATGTTTATGAATTAATTTGATCGTTGGGGTCCTACCCTTCACTTCCTAGCCCCTAAAACATATATTTTTTGTGACAACTTTTAATTATTAAAAATCCAAAAATAAAAATATATTATGCGTGCATAGTAAATTAGTTTTTAAATATGGAATGCAGTTTATAATGGAGATGCTTACGTGTGATTAGGTGTTGCCGGAACATTGTTTAGTATTTTTGTAAAAGCTAGGTAGATTTTTTCATCTTAAATTTTATTAAGATTTAGTATATTTAAAATTCAACAAAAAAGTATATAATATGATACGTTTGATTTGGATATTTTTTATTGGATTTACTTTACAAATAGAATCCCAACAATTTAGCACAAAATGGCTTGAAGAATCTGCACCCAGAAACATTGGTCCAGGTGGAATGAGCGGAAGAATTACCAGCATTGATGTAGTTTTATCAAATACTGATATTATTTATGCAGGAACTGCATCTGGAGGATTATGGAAATCATCAAGTGCAGGCACAAAATGGGAACCAATTTTTGATAATCAAATCACAGCCTCAATAGGTGCTGTAGCTATACAGCAATCGAATCCAGATGTGGTTTGGATTGGAACTGGAGAAGGTAATCCAAGAAACAGTTTAAATGGTGGATATGGAATTTTTAAATCTAATGATGGTGGAAAATCATGGAAATCTATGGGATTAGAAAAAACTAGACACATTCACAAAGTTATAATAGATCCAACAAATCCAAATATAATTTATGTAGGAGCGATTGGATCTCCTTGGGGAGAACATGCCGAAAGAGGTGTTTATAAAACAACAAATGGGGGAAAGTCTTGGAAAAAGATTTTATTCGTAAATAATAAAACTGGAATTGGAGATTTAGTTATGGATCCAAAAAATTCTAATAAACTAATCGCTGCAATGTGGGAACATAAACGAGACCCTTGGTTTTTTAAATCAGGTGGTCCAGGAAGTGGATTATATATAAGTTACGATGGTGGTGAAAACTGGTCTAAAAAAACAGAAAAAGATGGTCTTCCCAAGGGAGAATTAGGTAGAATTGGAATTGCAATAGCTAAAAATAAAACTAACATTATTTATGCATTAATAGAATCTAAGAAAAATGCCTTATATAAATCAGAAGATGGAGGATTTACATGGAAAAAAATTAATGATAAAAAAGGCATTGGAAACAGACCTTTTTACTACTCTGATATTGAGGTTGATCCTGAGAACGAAAATAGAGTTTTTTCAATTTTTACCTATGTTAATGTGTCGCAAGATGGAGGTAAAAACTTTTCAGAACTAATGCCAGCATATGGTGTAGATAATGGAGTTCACCCAGATCATCATGCCTGGTGGGTTCATCCTGAAGATGGATCATTTATTATTGACGGAAATGATGGTGGTTTAAATATTACACGTGACGGAGGAAAAAGTTGGAGATTTGTCGGCAATATTCCAGTAGGACAATTCTATCATATTAGTGTTGATAATGAATTTCCGTATAATGTTTACGGGGGAATGCAAGACAATGGTTCTTGGAGAGGACCCTCCTATGTTTGGAAAACACAAGGAATTAGAAACTCTTATTGGCAAGAAATTGCTTTCGGCGACGGCTTTGATGTTGTTCCAGACTTAGATGACTCAAGATATGGATATGCAATGAGCCAACAAGGTTTTGTTTCAAGATACGACTGGAAGACTGGAAATAATTATATAGTTAGACCTACACATCCAGATCCAACTATAAAACTAAGATTTAATTGGAATGCTGCAATCGGTCAAGATCCATTTAACAATAGTACAGTTTATTTTGGAAGTCAATTTGTACATAAAAGCACAGATAAAGGACTCACATGGGAAACAATTTCAACTGATTTAACCACAAATGATCCCGAAAAACAAAAGCAAAGCGAAAGTGGTGGATTAACACTTGACGCAACGGGTGCTGAAAATCATTGTACAATATTAGTTTTAGAACCTTCTCCAATAGAAAAAGATATGATATGGGCTGCTTCAGACGATGGTCTTGTTCATTATACAACCAACGGAGGCATAACATGGACTAATGTCAGTAAGAATATTAAGAAATTACCAAAAGGAAGTTGGATTACCCAAATAAAGGCTTCAAATAAAAATAAAGGAGAAGCTCTATTGATTGCAAATGATTACAGAAGGTTTAATTATTCTCCGTATGCTTACAGAACAACTAACTATGGTAAAACATGGGAAAGAATTGTAGATGAAAATGATGTAAAAACCTTTACCTATAGTATTGTTGAAGACCCTTTAAATCCTAATCTTTTGTTTTTAGGAACAGATGATGGTTTATATATTAGTTTAGATTCTGGAAAAAATTGGGAAAAATTTAATTCTAAAGTATTTCCGACTGTTCCTGTAAAAGACTTAATAATTCATCCTAGAGAAAATGATTTAATTATTGGTACATTCGGAAGAGCTGTATGGGTTTTGGATGATATTAGACCATTAAGAGAAATAGCATCAAATAATGATGTGAAAAACAGTAGTTCTATTAAATTATTTGAACCACCTACAGCTTATTTGGCCTCATACCAACAACCTACAGGAAGTCGTTTCGGAGCAGATGCATTATATCAGGGTGAAAACAGAAAATCAGGAGCAATGATTTCATATTATTTTAATCCAAAAAAAGAAGAGAATCCTAAGAAAAGTGAATCTAATAATCCAAAAAAAACAAAAAAAGATTCAATTGTTCTTAATATTTATAATGGCGAAAAACTAATAAGAACATTAAAGAAAACTAGTCCCAAAAAAGAGGGTGTTTTTAGATGGTATTGGAATATGGATGAGAAAGGTGTAGCAAGACCAAGTAGAAGAGCTAGTAATTCAAACAGAGAACCTTCTGGAGTTAAAGTAATCCCTGGAGAATATAAATTAGTGTTATCATTTAAAGATGAAAAGTCTGAAAATATTATAAAAGTTGAAAGTGATCCAAGGCTAAATTTTGATTCAAATAATTTAAAATCAGTTTATAATGAATTGAAAGTTCTTGAGAATTACATGTCAAAAGCTAATGATGCTATCAAACAGTTAATCGAAAGTAAAAAAGTATTAAATGATTATTTAAAACTTTTTAAAAATAATAAATCAGAAAACATTAAATCTTTAAACAAAGAAATTAAAGTTGAAATTAAAAATATTGACACTATTGTTGCTTTATATTTGGGAAAAGAAGACAAGAGACAAGGAATTGTTAGAAATCCTGAAAGTACAGTTATGACAAGATTAAGAACAGCTTCTTCATATGTAGGAAGCAGAAAATCTGGATTAAGCTCTACTGAGTTCAGGTTAGTTGAACATGCAAAAAATGAACTTAAAGAAGCTTTATTAAAAACTAATGAATTTTTTACAAAAAGTTGGACCTCAATAAAGGAAAAAATTAGTTCTGAGAATATTTCACAATTTAAAGAAACAACTACAATCAAAGTTGATGATTTATAGAATTGTTGTTATTTAGATATTATAATTAATATCACGTGTCTTAGCTTATTAGGTTTTTAAAATTGTTGCAATTATTTTTTAGCAAGCACTACTAAAAAACAAAAAATCTGAATAGTAATATTCAATAGCCTTATTTGAAATCTTTTTTTAATAAATAAAACTTCTATCTAATTCTTCTGAGTCTTTATATTTAATTCTTATTTCTTTTAAATCTTGCGTTAATTTAATTACCACATCACTGTAGTCTGGATCATTGTAAACGTTATTCATCTCATTTGGATCATTTTTTCTGTCGTAAAGTTCCCATTCATTAACATCATGATAAAAATGAATTAATTTAAACTCTTTATTCACAATACCATAATGTCTTTTTACCATATGAACAGATGGATATTCATAATAATGATAATAAACTGATTCTCTAGTCCAAGTTATTATTATTACCTTTTAAAAGAGGAATTAAGCTTTCACCTTGCATGTCATCAGGTGCTTCAATCATAGCAGCTTCTAAAAAAGTTTGTGCAAAATCTAAATTTTGAACCATTTCATCACTAGTTGTCCCTGGTTTAATTACATTAGGCCATCTAATTAGCAATGGAGTTTTAAACGATTCATCATAAATAAACCTTTTATCAAACCATCCATGTTCTCCTAAATAAAAACCTTGATCTGAAGTATATACTACTATTGTATTTTTATCTAAACCAGACTGATCTAAATAATCTAAAACTCTTCCTACATTATCGTCTACAGACGATATAGTAGCCAAATAATCCTGCATATATCTCTGAAATTTCCATTTCATTTTTTCAGTATTAGACATTGTTGGCCAATTTTCTTTGAAATCGTTATTTATTTTATCTAAAGTTACATTGTACTTGTTTTTTTGATCTTCGTTTGCTCTATTAAAAGGTCCCATAAAACCATTAGGACCAGGCCTTACAACTGACTCGCCTCTTTTATAGATTATCTCAGGCAATACCTCTCCCATAGATTCTAAAGTTTCTGGTCTAATCTTACTATCATGCATATACTGCATATGAGTTAAAATATTCATTTCAGCGGTTTTTGCTGCAGTGCCTCTACCATTATAATTATCAAAAAGTGTTTCAGGTTCTGGGAAAGATTTTTCATAAAATTCTTTAAATTTTTCTGGACTTGGCCACCAAGGTCTGTGAGGCGCCTTGTGCAAATACATCATCATAAAAGGCTTAGTTTTATCTCTTTTTTTATCAAGCCAATTTAATGTAACATCAGTAATCACATCAGTAACATATCCTTCAATAATTGTGTCTTTATTTTTGCCTATAAATTTAGGATTTATGTAACTGCCTTGACCAGGAAGAATTAAAAATTCATCAACTCCTTTAGGATTATTTCCAAAGTGAAGTTTACCAAACATTGCAGTTTGATATCCAGCTTTTTGAAATAACTGAGGAAAAGTTACTTGAGTAGTGTCAAATGGTTTACCATTATCAATTTTACCATTTAAATGACTATGTTTTCCAGTTAAAATTACAGCTCTGGAGGGAGCACAAATTGAATTAGTAACCGAAGCATTACTAAACAATATTCCTTCTTTGGCAATTCTATCAATATTGGGTGTCTGAATTAACCTATTGTCATAAGCACTTATGGCTTGATATGCATGATCATCAGACATAATAAATAATATATTAGGATTTACATTTTTTTCAACTGAAGAACAACTGAAAACAAAAATTATGATGACAAAAAAATAATAATTCAAATATTTCATATTTAAGTATTTACTTTAATTTTAACTAAGTTATAATAAAAAGTAAAAAAAATGTAATTCAAGTTTTTAAACGTTGGTCATAACTATAATAATTATAAATAAGTGATCAGGGTTTTTCTTTATTAAAAGAGTTTATCAGTAAAAACTCTTTCTGTCTTCCATTAATGTATTTAAAACCATTTTGGTCAAATAAACCAGCTTCTTCTAACATAATTCTAACTTCTTTGTTCCATTCTTTTATAAACGATTTATTATTTAGTTCTATTGCGTAAACAGTATTGTATTTCATTAATACATCTCCTTTTATTGGAACACCATTTTGAGAATCCCACATTCCAATGGTAGTTCCAGCAGAGTGTCCAAATGTCCCTAATGGATGTGTATAAATTTGAGGATCCAAACCGTTTTCTTTAGCAATTCTTAGTGAATTTGATAATATTTCATTTCCTGTTTTATTTAGCATAAATTCTCCTGTCAAAATATCCTGTAATTTGTTAGCATCTTTCAAAGCATTTTTTAAAAATAAAGGAGCTTGTTTTTCATTAGGTTTTAATACATAAGCAATTTGTTGACAGTCAGTATTTAATGTTAAATAAGATATTCCAAAATCGCAATGAACTAAATCTCCAGGTTGAATAATGTCATATTTTGACTTTCCGTCAAAAGCATATAAATCACTTTTTTTATTTCTTTGAACATCCACCGTAGGATGAAACCATGTTTTTAATTTAAGTTCTAAAACTTTTTCTCTCATCCACCAAACAACATCATCAGTTGTGGTTAAACCAGGTTTAATAACTTTATTAGAAAAAGCTTCATTTATAATATTTTGTGTGATTCTTACTAAGTCTTTATATATCTTTTTCTCAAGTTCAGTCCTTGTTTCAATCCATTGTATTCCTAAGTTCTCAGCTGAAACTATATTCTTTTTAATTTCTGCTGACATAGAATTATAAAACAATTCATAGTCTGATTTTGAAATTCCATCAACTAAAGGAAAGTTTTCAGAATAGTTTAATCCAATAGTTTTTGGATTCTTAGTATTTATATATTCTTTTAGCGCCATTAACTGATTTGGAGTTTCTTCTTTATCCCAAATTGACTTGATATTATTTCCAAAATTATATCTTGAAATTGCAACACTTTCAGTTTTGTTAGTTAATTCATTATAACTAAAAACTAAAATTGTTCTTCTTCTAGCGTTAAGCCATGTAGGTGGCAATAAAGTTTTGATAATAGGATCCTCATTATATTCTCTGGTAATAATTATCCACATATCAATTTCATTTTTTGACATTAACTTAGGAAGAAGATTGTCTAACCTGTCTTTTTGTATTTTTTCAATTAATATAGCTCTGTCCTTAAGGTCTAAAACCTGTTGAGAATAAGTAAACTGACATAGAAATATTGCGAGGATTATTTTTTTTATCATATCTAAATTTAATAATTTTTACAATTTCAATTGTATAATTGTTATTCTTATTCAAGTGATGTAAATTAGTGAATAGCTAATATTTTTATTCAAAATACTTTTTTACGTATGAGTTCTAGAAGATCATTTATTAAAAAAGGAGTGTTAACCGCAAGTGTTCCATTATTTGCTCCTAAAACAGAGTTGTTTTCTATTTTAAAAGGAGTTCCGTCAGATCAATTAAATGTTGGAGTTATTGGAACTGGAGCTCGCGGTCAAGGATTAATAAATATAATTAATGAAATTGAAGGCATAGATTTGATAGCAATATGTGATACTCTTCCATTTCGATTAAANGAAGCTGCATCTCTAGCACCTAAAGCAAAACAATATTCTAANNATCANGAAATGCTTTTGTTAAAGAATTTAGATGCAGTAATAATAAGTACTCCTTTAAATACTCACTCTGTTATAGCATCNGATGCTGTAGATGCTTCAGTTCATATTTATTGTGAAAAAACAATGGTCAAAGGGGATCAGGATACACTTGATTTGATTCAAAAAGTACAAAACAATCATAAAAAGATATTTCAAACTGGACATCAATATCATAGTTCAAGATTATATTCANATGTTGTTAAAATGATTCAAGAAGGNGAAATTGGTCANGTAATTGCTATTCANTCACAGTGGAATCGTAATGGAGATTGGCGAAGATACGTTCCAGACCCTAAATTTGAACGTCAAATTAACTGGAGAATGTATCGTGAATATTCTTACGGACTTACTGCAGAACTGAGTTCTCATCAAATTGATTTTTGCAATTGGCTACTTAAAGAAAATCCTATTAAAGTAACTGGTTTTGGTGGTATTGATTATTGGAAAGATGGACGTGAAACATATGACAATACCAATTTGATTTACTCATATGCAAACGGAGTCAAAGCTAGTTTTACTTGCCTCACCTCAAATGCTAAAGATGATTATCAAATTAAAGTTATGGGTGATAAAGCTACGGTAATTATTAGCTATGATAAAGCCTGGAAATATCCTGAAGGAAAATACAACAAAGTTATAGGAAATGTTGATGGTGTTTCTGGAGCAACACAAAGTTGGACAGAGGGAAAAGGTAATCTAATTAATTTTAATCATTTAGAACCAACAAGACAAGCTCTTGAAGATTTTAAATCCTCGATTATTAATAATACTGTTCCATTATCCAATTTAAAAAGTGGTGCTGCTGTATCCTTTGCAGTAGATATGGGAATACGTGCTATGGATTTGAAAAAAGTTGTTTCATGGAATCCAAAATACAATCTATAAACATTAACAATCAATTCAATTCTTAGTGCAATCAAAATAGACAAATTATTTGCACTATCTTTAAATTAGAATCATCAAATCTTAAGCATGAAAAATTTATTTTTAATCCTAATTACTTCGTTTTTTTTAGTAAACTGTAACAATCCTAATCCCATGATAAAACAATGGTCAGACAAAAACTCTGAATTTGGAGGCGTTCCTGCCTTTAACAAAATGTCTCCCAAACTAGTCAAAGAAGCAATGCTAAAAGGAATGGAATTAAGCCTTAATGATATTGATAAAATTGCAAATAATTTAGATGCCCCAACATTTGAAAACACTATCGAAGAAATGGAAAGGTCTGGAAAACTTTTGAGTGATGTTTACACCTATTATGGAATATTATCTAGTAATATGTCTAGTCCTGAATTTAGAAAAATTCAAAGTGAGTTAGCGCCAAAACTTTCTGAATACTCCACATTAATCAATCAAAATGAAAAATTATTTAACAGAGTCAGCGCTATTTATAACGACTCTAAAACAAATCCTTTAGACAATGATCAACAAAGAGTTCTAGATTTAACTTACAAAGGTTTTGCGATGAATGGAGCTGCTTTAGATAATGATAAAAAACAACGATATGCAGAAATTAATCTAGAACTTTCTAAGCTTTATAACGATTTTTCCAACAACGTATTACACGATGAAGAAAATTATGTTACCTATTTAGATGAATCTCAATTAGATGGGTTATCAGACGGATTTATAAAATCTGCAAAAAAAATTGCACAAGACAAAGGTTTTGAAGACAAATTTGCAATTACAAACACAAGATCATCAATGGATCCTTTTTTAACATATTCTACTAATAGATCAATTAGAGAAATCGTTTGGAAAAACTACTATTCAAGAGGTGATAATGGAGATGAGTTTGATAATAATCAAATAATAGCCGAAATATTAAGATTAAGAAAAGAACGAGTTGGTTTGTTAGGACATGAAAATTATGCTCAATGGAGATTACAAGACAGGATGGCTAAAAAACCTGAAAATGCAATGGCATTAATGGAAGCAGTGTGGCCTGCTGCTATTGCTAGAGTTGATGAAGAAGTTTCTGACATGCAAAAAGTTGCAGACAAGCTAACGAATACCAAAATCACAATAGAACCTTGGGATTACAGATTCTATGCTGAAAAAGTAAGAAAAGTTAAATATGATTTAAATTCTGACGAAGTCAAACAATATTTACAACTAGATAAATTAACTGATGCTATGTTTTATGTGGCAGGAGAATTATTTGATTATAAGTTTATTGCTTTAAAAGAAGGTAAAATTCCTGTATTTCATGAAGATGTAAATGTTTGGGAAGTTGTAAATAAATCCTCAGGTAAGCATATTGGATTGTGGTACTTAGATCCTTATGCTAGACAAGGAAAAAGGTCTGGAGCATGGGCTACAACCTATAGAAGTCATACTACCATGGATGGAAAAACAAATGTTTTGGCCTCAAATAATTCAAATTTTGTTAAGCCAGCTCCAGGTGAAGCATTATTAGTCTCATGGGACGACGCTACAACTTTCTTTCACGAGTTTGGACATGCATTACACTTTTTTGCTTCTAATGTCAAATACCCAACTTTAAACAGTGGAGTTAGAGATTATACTGAATTTCAATCGCAGCTTCTTGAAAGATGGTTGTCTACAGACAGAGTAATAAATCAGTTTTTAGTTCATAATCAGACTGGCAAACCAATGCCCAAAGAACTAATTGCTAAAATAAAAAAAGCATCTACATTTAATCAAGGATTTGAAACAACTGAATATTTAGCCTCTGCTATAATGGACATGAAATTTCATTTAGCGGACCCAACAAATATAGATGTAGATAAATTTGAAAGAGAAACGTTAGCAGACCTTGATATGCCATCTGA
>JGI20156J14371_10004466_pt1 | contig 10085 bp, 8 predicted proteins | sample COG_06_FD_14371 | JGI IMG/M metagenome (IMG submission 14371) | reverse complement strand
TCAGCGGTTAAAGAGCCCTCAGCGGTTAAAGAGCCCTCAGCGGTTAAAGAGCCCTCAGCGGTTAAAGAGCCCTCAGCGGGTGAAGCGCCTCAAAAATAAGAGAGACCCAACGGTTGTCCGATCAAGACCGAATGCCACCAAGGGTCAATGCCGGTAAAGCCCGCCTGTGCGCCAGGCTTTAAAGGACCCACTGTTAGGATGTTTTAAGACGATTGAGGATGCCCACTAATGACGGGGTTCGTCGTCGATTTCGGGCGGTTTGCCGGCTCGCCATGCTCGGTACTTTTCCAGTTCGTTCTCAACTGCCGGTAAACGAAGGTGATCACCGTGACATCGTCAAGGTAGCCGAGTCCGAGAATAAAGTCCGGGATGCTGTCTAAAGGAAGCAGGAAATACAATATTGCCGCGATCACCATGACCGGTGTTTTCACGTCAAGGGTTTGATAGTTGCCGCGTAAGATATCTTGACTGAATTCGATGAGTTCGGTCAGCTGGCCTTTAATCCCTTGCAGCTGGCCCGAATCGGTCTGCCTCAATTTCTTTGCCGCATTGGCCAACTTTTCGCGCAGCCGGGCCGGTTGTTTCAACAACGCCTCAGCGGTTCGCGTTAGACGCTGGAGACGCTTTTTGGATCGATGGTCAGACATATCAGATTCAGGCAGCGATGCTTGCGCGTTGACTTTGTCGGTCAAACCAGGCTTTGAGGTGGGTGAGATCGGCATCCGGTTTTAACGAAACCATGCGTGAGGCAAAGTCTACGGCAACCCAAAGCGAGATATCGGCCATCGAAAAACCAGCCGCAGCAACAAAATCACTTGCTGCGAGCTCATCGTTGAACCGCTTATAGCCGTGCCGAACGGCTTTTTCGGCCTGGGTTAAAGCCATTGGGTTTTGCTCAAAACGGCCCATTTTCCCGACAATGGGCCCATTGACCCAAGCAATCCCAATTTGCATCCACAGATTCAGTTCAACATGCCGATTGCGCATTTCAATCAGACCCATGTCATAGGGGGTTGCGCCAAATAAACTTGGCGTTGGGTGGCAGGCTTCAAGGTAGCGGCAAATGGCAGTGGACTCATTGAGATATTGGCCATCATCCGTTTCTAAAACGGGTATTTTTCCGAGCAGATTCTTCTGCAGGAAAGGCTCTGATCGTTGCTCGCCTTTGGCAAGGTTAACGTTGACGAATTCGTAGTCGATGGCTTTTTCTGCCAAAAAGATCTCCACTTTTCGGGGATTGGGTGCGCCGGGGTAGCCGTACAATTTCATTGCGGTGGTCCACTACTGGGGTTTAGGCATCATAAGGGATTCAGGCGATCATCGGGTAGACCGCAGGATCTAGAATCGGCTGCTTTTTTGGTGCCGCGTCGTGATAGCATGCCGCGCATGAATACGGTCATCAATTTACAGAACATCTCGATCGCCTATGGCAGCGAGGCTGTGCTTCATGAGGCCAACCTTGTCATCGGTCAGGGCAGTCGATGCTGTATTACCGGTTATAACGGCAGCGGCAAATCAACCTTGCTCGGCATTATCGCGGGACATCGAAGCCCGGACGAAGGCGTTGTGACGATCATGTCTGGCCTTAAAGTGACGTTGCTCGCCCAAACGCCGAGTTTTGATGTTTCCGAGACGGTTTATGATGTGGTGGCGGCCGGACTTGGACCCATTGGGGTGGTCTTAGCAACGCAACGTCGACTCTATGCAACGCCCAATCCCGATGAAGATCAACTCGCGGCACTTCAAGAGCAGCTGGATAATGCGGAAGCTTGGGATTTCGGCGCCCGGGTTGATGCCATGCTGCAACGACTCGAGCTTGCGCCGGATCAAATCGTTGGGTCCTTGTCGGGGGGGTGGCTAAAGCGCTTAGCGATTGCCCAGAGTCTTGTTGGCGCGCCGGACATCTGGCTTTTAGATGAGCCAACCAATCATCTGGATATTCCTGCGATCGATTGGCTCACGAGTGAACTCAAACTGTTTAAAGGAACGGTCATTTTTATTACCCATGATCGGATGCTGATGAGCGAGCTCGCGACGGCGATGGTGGATATCGACCGGGGTCGAGTGAAGCTGTGGAGCTGCTCGTATGATGAGTTTCTGCTGCGCAGGGAGGCCGAGCGCGAGACCATGGCCGAAGCTGAGAAGCAATTCGATGCAAAGCTGGCGGAGGAAGAAGTCTGGATTCGTCAGGGGATCAAGGCCCGGCGGACGCGCAATGAAGGTCGGGTTCGGGCGCTAGAGGCGCTTCGTTCAGAGCGCGCTAAGCGCGTGACGCGTGGGGCGCTCAAGCTCGAAATCGATACCGGTGAAAAATCGGGGAAAGTGGTTCGAGCGCTCGAGAATGTGAATTATTCGGTTGCCGGACTTCAGTTGGTCCAGGACTTCTCCTGGATTGTGCAACGCGGTGATCGGATCGGGCTTGTGGGTCCGAACGGTGCAGGCAAATCAACGCTGATTAAATTGTTCTTGGGCGAGATTGCACCAACCGCTGGTCGGATTAAATTCGGAACCAAGCTGGATGTTGCCTATTTTGATCAAGGTCGCGCGGCGCTAGACCCCAATGCCTCGGTTGCGGATTATATTGGTGATGGTCGTGATTTTATCGAGCTCAATGGGCAGTCGATTCATGTGGTTTCGTATTTGAAGCGGTTTTTATTCGACTCTGTTCAAGCACGAGGCAAGATCAGGACCCTATCCGGCGGACAGCAAAATCGGTTGCTGTTGGCGCAATTGTTCACCCAACCGGCGAATCTCTTGGTGCTTGATGAGCCCACTAATGATCTCGATGTTGAGAGTTTAGAACTCTTAGAAGAACTGCTTCTTGACTATACGGGCACGGTCCTCTTAGTCAGTCATGACCGACAATTTTTGGACCAAGTTGTGACGTCTTTGTTGGTGTTTAAGGGCCATGGCGAGATCGAAGAACAGGTTGGCGGGTTTTCGGATTGGATTGCTAGGGGTGGTGAACTGCATCCCGCGAGCGCGAATGCGCGCATCCTGCCAGATCGCACCGAGGAGAGTGCTGAGGCCAATGAGCCAGTTGCCAACCCGAGTTCGCCCATCGATGAGGCAGCGGGTTATGAGGCACGTAAACAGGCCAAGAGCGAGCAGCGCCGATTGCAACGTCAAGCCGAACAAATTCCAGTTGAGTTACAACGGCTCGAATCGGAAGAAACCGAGATGATGGCGATTGTCAGTCAGCCTGAATTCTTCAATCAACCTGAAGCCGAGCAGCAAAAGACTTACGCGGCAGCACAAGTCCTACGGACGAAAATCCAGGCACTCTATGATGAATGGGCGGCGGTTGAGGCGGCGCTCGAGGCGACTACGAGCGACTGATTCTGAATTGAGGCAATGAATTAACACTGGATAGCACCAAAAGCCCTGCGAAGATCGCGAGGTTTTTGACAAAATTCTGGGTCTCGCGGTCGCTTGAAACCTCGGGGTACGTATTCCAAAAATCGTGCATGCCGATATTGATGGCAATGGTTAACCCAGCCAACATGAGCGCGGTATCGCGTATGCGAAAGCCGGACAAGAGCGCGAGTCCGCCGCCAACCTGAAGGACGATGGTGAGCGGCAAGAGTAAGTCGCTGAGCGGCACGTTATGGAGCTGCATGTAGGCAAGTGTGCCGCTGTAGCCGGTAATTTTCGACAAGCCTGGCACGAGGAAATAAAGGCCGAGTAAGCATCGGCCGAGGGTCAACGCGATTCGTTCGATCATTTTGGCTTTCCTTTTAACGTTTAATCATCCTAGCTTAAGCCAGGCGGTTGCGCATCGAAGCGTGCTCAGTATGCGTTATTCCAAGCCCGTGCGCCAAGCGGACAAGTCCCAACCCGGCCATCGGGCCTGGGTTAGGCGCAGCGTTCTGGGCGTCCAGTAGTCCGAACCGGGCTTTGGAATGCCGAGGCAGGCGAGTTGCTCGGGTGATGCGTGATTTAAAACCCGCTCCCAAGGTTTATGGGGCGAGGATTGCCACGCGTGATAGCCAATCATGTCGTTGCCGGCGGCTTTATAACCAAATGTCATTGTGTAGCGCCGGCCTTCTGGACGCGTAAGATTCGTGCCGCGATGGAAGGTGTCAATGCTGTGCGCGACCAAGGTACCCGCTGGGCCTGCAGCGCTTCGCTCTTTTTGTTTCAGCTTTGCTTGTGAGGCCTCGGGTGCGATGACTTCACCGGCGCCGAGTATGCGGTCGCTATCCGGTTTTGTAACATAGTGCAGCGCGCCCAAATCATCCTCGACATCGGTGATATACGCGATGAAATCAACCGACCTTTGACACGCGAGGTCGCCAGGGGCGGTTAGGGTGTGGTTGCCAAAGTCGCAGTGGTGCATTTGGTCATAGTCCGCAGCGCCAGTGAATTTCGCCCAGGTATGGGATTGATAGAGGTGCACGTCATTCACAGCAAGCAGCGCTTTGGCGAAGGCAATGAGCCCTGGATGCATCGAGATTAAGTTCAAATCAATGCTGGCTTCATAAGGCAACGAATCGATGTTTTGAAACTGCTTTGGGTGGACTTTGCCCAAAACGCCTGCCTGCTTTTTGTTCAGGGCAACCGCTGCAGATTGCGCAGGCGCAAGGTGGTCATAGAGGGCTTCAAAGTCCTCAAAGAGGGGCGCAATCTCATCCGGGGTAAAGAAGTCCTCGATAATAACGAAGCCGTCTTGTTGCCATTGTTCAAGGTGGTGAGGTTGGTGGCGCATGATGAGATCGATTCTAAAGTGAATAGCGGAGTCGTAAGTTTAGCGCCGGTTAAGCCAAGGCGTCCACAGGCTGTGTGTTAAGCCGCATCAGTGAATGGGATGGCGGATTAAAATGAAGGGTTGCGCCCTCTGGACGCGATGCGCTTATACTCTGGGTTGGCGTTGTCCGAGTATTTGTTACGGCAGAAGCGTGATCGTAACTAAGAAGGGCTTCTTGAGAGCTTGTTAATCAGGCCGTCTACCCGCGAATAGTGTAATAAGAGGCTGTTATGTCCCAACCGATCTTAGAGAAGAATCCGACGTTTTGGTTTTACGGTTCTGCATCGATAGCTTACGGCATTAAAAATAACGCCTTTAGTTACCTGTTATTAATTTACGCCAATCAGGTCCTTGGCTTGCCAGGGTATCTTGCATCCCTGGCATTGGCGATCGCAATGATTTGGGATGCCGTATCGGATCTTTTGCTGGGACATTGGTCGGATAAAACAAGTAGTCGTTTAGGCCGTAGACACCCGTTTATGTATGCGGCTTTTTTTGTGCTGCCGATTACCTTCTATGCCTTGTTCAATCCTGTCATCGAGTTGAATGAGGACAATACCTTTTACTACGTACTCGTGCTCGCGCTGTTGATTCGAACCGGAACCACGCTCTTTGAGGTGCCGTCGACGGCGCTGCTGCCGGATCTTGAAACGGACTACGATCGGCGGAATAAATGGTTGGCCTTAAGACACTTTTTTGGTTGGACCGGGGGCAATGGCATCCACATGATTAACTTCATGTTTTGGGTGGGTGCGTACGGGGTTGCCTCCCAAACCGGTTACGGTATTTATGGCATTGCCGGTGCGCTTTTAATTGCCGCTGCGATTTTGGTGTCATCCTTTGGCACGCAAAAGGTTGCGGCGGCGCTGCCTAAACCGAGCGAGCCGTTCCGATTCCTCGCCATCAAGCGGGAAATCAAGCAGATCTTTCAGTCGGTAAAAAATAAAAATTTCGCGGCGCTATTCTTTTTTGGTTTAACGGTTGGGATTGCAGGGGGATTAGGCACCGCGCTCTATCTTTATAATACAACTTACTTTTTTGGGTTCTCCGGGCAACAGATCAGCGTCACCGCGATCGGTGTTTTAATCTCACCGGTGATCGCGTATTGGGCGGCACCCTACCTGGGCAAGCTTTTCGGCAAAAAGCGCGCAGCGATCTACGCCATCTTAGTCAATATCATGCTGTACCCCATGCCCTATATTTTATTGCTGACAGGTAATTGGCCGGAACTGGGTAGTTGGACGTCGTTGTATATCTACAGCGGCTTTATCGTCATGGAAGTGATCTGCGGCATCATTGGCGGGGTGCTACTCGACTCGATGATGGCGGATGTGGTTGAAGACAGTGAGCTTAAAACGGCGCGTCGTTCCGAGGGATTGTTCTACGCTGCCCGAGGCTTTGCGGCTAAAGCAATTTCAGCCGGCGGCATCGTTGGGGCCGGCTCGATCGTCTCCATTGTTGGGTTGGATGGCATTACGTCCGTTGACGACGTGACCCAAGAGATTCGAATGAATTTAGCAACCCTGTTTTTGCCGATTTATTGTGGGCTGTATTTGTTGGGTTTAGTGATCGTCTCGAAATATCGAATCACTCGCGAAGATCATGATGCCCATCTCGCACAATTGAATGCACGCAAAGCGCCGTAAAGGCCTGAATATTGATGACGGTCTGCTGAATTAATTTGTGGATTAAAGTTTCCTGGGAGGGCGCGAATGTTTTCGAAAATTGATGAGGCCATGCAACGCTATGTTGACGATGAAATCTTGCCTGGCGTCAGTTATCAGATTTTAAAGGGCTCGGAGATCGTGCATGCCGGCCAGGTTGGGTATGCGGATATCGAGTCAAAGACGCCCTTGCAGGACGATGCGATCTATAGGATTGCCTCCAATACCAAACTGATGACCTCGGTTGTGCTCATGATGTTGTACGAGCGCGGCAGTTTCGATTTGAATGACCCGCTTGCAAATTATCTACCTGAATTTACGGATATGTTGGTCTTACCAAAAGATGCTGCCCGCATTGAAGACGCGACACCTGCCGCGAACCCGATCTTGATTCGGCATTTACTCAGCCATAGCGCCGGGTTGTCTTATGGTTTCGTCGAGCCGGATTCGATTATTGATCAGGCTTACAACGCGGCCTCGCTTGGCGGCTTAGCAGGGATCGATACCGATCTTGAGACGTATACGCTCGCGCTTGCAAGGCTCCCTTTGGCTTTTGAGCCGGGTTCCGGTTGGCGGTACAGTGTGGCAACGGATGTCTGTGCCCGTTTGGTTGAGGTGCTGTCTGGCCAGAAATTCGATGTCTGTTTAGCGAAAATGTTGCTGGAGCCCTTGGGGCTCATCGACACTGGTTTTTTTGTGCCGGAGGACAAAATCAGTCGGCTGACGACACTTTACACCCCGGTGCACCCGTTTGAGCCGATGAAGAGCGGGCTAACCGTTGCGCCCATGTTCGGGGAACGGGCATCAACCCAAAAGCCTAAATTTTTGAGTGGCGGCGGTGGTCTGGTCTCAACGCTGCCGGATTATTCGCGTTTCATTCAAATGATCATCAACGATGGGCAGTGGGGCGGCCGTCAATATCTGTTGCCCGAGACGTTGAAGCTGATGCGAGAAAATCAGTTGGCCGAGGGGGTTGTTGTCAACTTCCCGTTCTGGCCGATGCCAGGGACCGTTTTTGGCTTAGGGTTTGCCCTCAAAGAGCAACCGAGTGAGGCGGAGTCTGCGCTCGCTGTTAATGAATACCATTGGGGCGGTTTGATGGGGACCCATTCTTGGATTGCGCCGCAAGCCGACATCGCGGCACTGTGTTTTACGCAGCGCTTNCCAGGGTTTTGGCACCCTTACAGTCATGAGTTTAAACGCTTGGTTTACGAGGCCGCCGAAATTGGTTTTTAAGGCAGACCTGGTACGAGTCGATGGATCAAGGCTCGGCGGCGCTGTGCGTGCAAACGCCTGGTGGGTTGTGGGTTACATAAAATGCGCTTTACTGGGTTCATAAACTCTTTGATGCCTCTAGGTGCAACGGGCTGTCTTAGATGAAGGCCGTGCCGAACGTCTTGGTCAAAGCCCAGGAGAAGAAGGTGTGAAGCGCTTGCCGCGCCGCGCGCTCAAACCGAATGCAACGGCCTGGCCAGGTGCCCTGGGGCGCAATCGATTCCTGCGAGTGGCAAACCGGATATTAAATTTTCATAAACCGCTTTTGATGAAGGTGTTCAGTGATGGCGCGATCAAAGCGTCTCGACGAGCCTGCCTGAGCGCAATGCTAAGACCTCAACGCTATGATCGGTGCGCCAGTTGTGGTCGACACAGATTCGGCGCCAGGCGGCTTGGTGTTGATCTGCGCCTACAGAGTCCGTTGGGTAAAGCAAGGATGCCGGGTGTGCTTTGGGCCAGCCTAAGCGCGGGGCTCGGTTGTTTTTTTATGGCCAGTTCAGGGTTGGCGGACGCAGGAGTTGTGCTGGACCGATTAGAGCCTCGTTTTGATGGAGAAAAAATGATGCAGCAACCACAGGTTGAAACCGGTGAAGTCACCTATGAAGGGCTTTGGGCGGATGATGCGAAATCGGTCCAAGTTTTTAGAGGCATTGCTTATGCCGCACCGCCCGTGGGCGCGTTGCGGTTTCGGCCGCCAGTACCCAGCCCAACGTTAAAAGGTCTGTTCCGTGCGCAAACCGACCCTACCGCCTGCTGGCAGGCACACTCGGAGGACGCGTTCGTTTGGTCACTCGGGGTTTTTCCGAGAAGTGAAGACTGTTTGTACTTGAATGTTTGGACGCCAGCCGCTCACAGGATTTCAGATGAGTCCTTGCCTGTCATGGTGTGGTTTCATGGCGGCGGGCATAACCAGAGTTGGGGACATCATCCATTGTTCGATGGGTCAAGTTTCACAGATCAAAACGTGATCCTCGTAACGGTGAATTATCGTCTTGGGCCCTGGGGCTTTCTTGCGTTACCCATGTTGGCGGAAGAGTCATCGCAGGGATCTGCCGGCAATTATGGATTGCTGGATAAATTGGCCGCACTGCAATGGGTCCAAAACAATATTGCGGCCTTTGGCGGCGACATTGGTAATGTCACTGTTTTTGGACAATCAGCCGGATCTCAAAGCATTTGTGCATTGATGGCCTCGCCCTTGTCGAAGGGACTCTTCCATAAAGCGATTGGGCAGTCCGCAAGTTGTTTGCAGGCCTTCGATCATGACCCGAAGGGGTTTGAGACGGGCTCGAGATTGCTTGAGGCGCTCGGTGGTATTAATGATCTTAAGGCCCTCCGGTCGGTTTCGAACGAGGCGCTATTGGCGGCGGCTAAAACAACCCAATGGGCCGCTCGGAGTCGCATTACCATTGATGGTTGGGTCTTGCCTGAGGCGCCCTTGGCGCGCTTCCTGAATGGTCAGGCGCTGTCGGTGCCGTTGATGGTGGGATCGCTGGCCAATGAGGGTCATCTATTGATGCCGCGGGTGCAGGACACCGATGCGGCGGGTTTTCAAGCCTTCCTGACGCGCACCTTTGCGATGAATCCAGCCGCCATTCCCGAGATTCTGAAAGCTTACCAGTTCGAACTTGAGATTGACTATGCCACCGCTCGGCATGAGATTTCAACGGATCTGTTCATGGCGTTCAGTATGCGGTTGTGGGCGTCGCTGAACCAAAAACAGGGCGCGGCGAGTTATGTCTATTTTATGAGCCATGTCCCGCCGGCTTGCCGAATTTATCGTCCTGAGGCGCCCGAACTGTTGCTGCCGAGCGGGCCGAGGAGTGCCGGGGCTTACCATTCTGGGGATCTCGCCTACGTATTCAATACGATGCACAAAGCGGGCTGCGACTGGAATGACGCCGATCACGAATTGGCGCGGGTCATGAACCGGTATTGGATCAATTTTGCCAAGCGCAGTCACCCTAATGGAGGCGAGCAGCTGAACTGGCCAGCCTGGTCGGAGACCGGGGAGGTGATGGTCTTTGATGGTCGACCTCGGTTGGAACGCGATGTGCGCCATCAAAAACTCAAAGCCCTCGCCCAGGGTCTAGATTTGTCGTTGGATTAAGGCCTTAGTGAGCCACGCCAAAGGCTGTGGCTGTGGCATCCAGCGCCGCGCGTAAACTCGTCACGAGCTGTTCAATCTCATCTGTTGAGATGATCAGGGGCGGTGACAGAATTAAGCTATCGCCTACCTGGCGGGCCATCAGGCCATGCTGGATCGCGTAGTTGCGGCAGAAAACGGCGGCCGCAGCATCGGGGGCAATGCGAGTCGCTGAGCCGGGCCAGCGCACCAATTCGACTGCGCCGAGCATGCCTTTGCTTCGAACTTCGCCCACGATTGGGTGGGTCGATAG
>JGI20156J14371_10004459_pt1 | contig 10100 bp, 9 predicted proteins | sample COG_06_FD_14371 | JGI IMG/M metagenome (IMG submission 14371) | reverse complement strand
ACAGATGCCGTATCGGCTACTGCAAATGCAGCCGAATCATACGATTGTATTTCCGCACTGTTTTGACCTTCATAGTACCTCAAACCGGCAGCAGTCGCTGTAACCAACAATAAGATATAAAAGAGCCGAAGGTTCTTATTCATGTGAATTATTTCAAGCTATGAAGATAACGACCTGCCAAATTTACGCTTCCGACGAGTCACAAATCCCCATCCGACAAGGATGACCAATGCAATGGGCCCTAACAGCGCTCCAACCTGCCATCCTAATCGCTCTCGTCGAATGGTTTCTCCGTTCAGTGGACGAAGGGCAATGGTCCTGGAACGAACGGATATGGCGGCCGTCTCGTCGAGCAGGTAACTCACTGCATTGCGCAAAAACTCCTTGTTGTCATAAATAACCCGCCCCGCCTGACGATCGTATCCCAACGGCAAAATCATGGGGCCATTTGGGCCCGCCTTCACTTGATTCTCAATCAAATTCCCGTCTCCTATCATCAATTGGGCTGTTGGAAGGCTTTGGCTTTGGAAGGCAAAATCCGGATCATTCATTAAGGTGTCAGGCAATCGGTATTGAAAAGCTGATTCAAATTGTCCCTCCACCAAGACGGCTAAGGGTTGATGAGGCAAGTTGTTCTGGGTAAAATATTCAGGTTTCAGTTCCACAATATTACTGGAGACGCGCACGGGCGCCCTGTATTCCCGTGACATTTCTGATGTAGACAGCAGCACTGTTTTCTTAAGGTCACCTCCCGTCTCTACTGTATCCAATCGGGAAGCGAAATCAAATTTGATCGGATCCAAGTTGGTGGTGATGGGATGCTGAATCCCCATGGGAATGGCAATCGGAGCGAAATACCAATTGAACACCTGCCAATTTTCCTGATTCCCCATCGGACCCGCCCCCATGACGATGGGCGCGCATTGTAAATCCACGACCAAGTTCCGGTTGAATCGAACACCGTATTGAAACAATTGATCGTAAATATCAAGCTCATTGGTTACTCCCATGGTCATCTGGTTCGCAGACAAACTATCCAAATCCAGCGCTATAGGATCAATGAGCCAGATGACTTTTCCGCCGTTCATGATGAACTGATCCATTATGACCTGATCCTTCGGGTCAAAAGCAGAATCAGGCTTAGCGACAATCGCTAGATCAAACCGGTTCACCCGGCGGGTCATACCTTCTATTCGTTCAGAAAGAACACCCAATTGACCATTAAGCTTAACGCGGTACACATCATAATCCACTTCAAGGTCCATCACAAAGTCTGCGACGGAGGCTTCATCCAGTTCCTGATGTCCTTCGATCATTGCAACCCGCGGCCTCTCCAACTGTTGAAGTTTTCGAATGGCTCGGGTGAGCTCATACTCAAGTGAATTGATGGAGCCTTGGATCATAAGCTCCGTGGGCTCTGGCATTTCGGATCGAAAAAACTGCACAGGTTCCGTTTCGTTGCGATAAGTAACCAGCGCTGCAGGCCAGATCGTTTTAAACGCTTGAGCCCCCTTTTCTGAAAACGAAATACGCGTATACTGAAGCCCCTGTTCAACAAGCTTCTCTTCATTTTGACCAATTGTCTGACGGTCTTCTATGGCGTAGATGTCGACAAATTGAAAACGGACATTCCCCTTTGAAACCGACGCAAGTCCATCCAATTGATGACGAATGGCGCGTTCGAGACGCTTCCATTGCGCAGGAAAGTCTCCCGTCAGGTAGCATGTAACAAACACTTCATCCTCAAGCTCTTGAACGAGATCAATGGTAGACTCAGTAAGTGTGAAACGTTGCTCCTCCGTTACGTCCCATTGCCACGGAATCAGGGTGATTACCCAGAACAAAACTGCGATGATCCCATTGCCTAACAACCATTGGATCTTTGCATCCTTCGTATTCGAATACATGCATTGGAGCGTGTATTGAGCCAACCACAAAAAGACAACAGTGACCAAGACAAAATACCCCATATCCACCGTCGTCAATACCCCTCTACTCAAGGATTGGTAATGGGCGTCCATGCCCAATTGCGCGAAGGCATAATCCCATGTTCCCATCCAATCAAAACTCGCCAAAGCCGAAAAGCCGATGTAGCCCAATACGAGCGTGAAAAGTGCAATAAGGAAGGCCATCAAAGGATTACGCGTAAGTGCTGAGATTGCAACACCAATGGCTGTGTAAGCCGCGCTGATGAACACCAAACCTGTGAAGCTGCCCTTGATCGCGCCTAGGTCCAAGTTCCATTGAGGTTGCCCCAAAACCCCAATTACCGGGATAAATAACAAGGTGGGCAAAAGCGCAAAAAGCAATACACCGAAAGCCCCCAGAAACTTCGCTAAAACGATGCCGAATGAACTGATGGGTTTCGTAGCCAATAGCTCCATCGTACCCGTCCTCATCTCTTCTGAAAAGGTCCGCATGGTAATCGCCGGGACAACAAGCATGAGGACCCATGGGGCCCAAATAAAAAAGGACTCTAGACTAGCCTGTCCTGCGTCAAACACATTCCATTCACTTGGGAATATCCAAATAATCAATCCATTCAGGAGTAAGAATATGGCTACAACCACATAGCCCATCAACGTGCTGAAAAACGCCCGGAGTTCCTTAATGGCAAGTGCGATCATCGTAGGGTCAAAGTTACAACGAGAAAGGGAGGAATTCGGGTGAGTCCACAGGCCAATCAACACTCCAGGCTGCGGGTGCACTAGCAAACAGTTTCTTAGTCTGAGGCCATACTTCACCGAACAATTCTGAATTGCGGTATGCATCCAATGCGGGTTGATCAGCCCACCAACTCAAGGTGGTTCTGAGCCCTGCATGGCTTGTTCCTTTTAATAAAATGACCTTTTGGCAACCTGGCGTGGAGGCTATCTCCTGCTGGTAAAATTCAAACAATCGATCGAATGCTTCAACTGATGACGATTCAAACTCCATCTTAACAATTCTGAGAATTCCCATCAAAGCATTGTGTTACCGTCAAATTTCACCCGAATAATCTGCCCCTTATTGAGTCCCAATAAGGCATCCGCCCCTCCTCTATCTCCTGGCGCGCTGTGGTTGTTCATCGCAATTTCCAAGAGCCCTGCATAATTAAATAAAGCCACCTCTTTGCCGACTTGAACCTCTTGGTAGTGTTCGCTTATTGTGCGGATGTGCATGCGACTCGTGCGCAATTGAATCTCAAAAGGCCGGCCCTTTCCAAATGTTTGAAAGTCTTTTTTGGTGATGTTCGTTATTACATCGCCGTAATCATCTACAAAAACCACATGCCCCACGAGCGTATCTTGCTCATAGCTAACTCGTCGAGGCTCGACCTCTCTCAACTCACCTGCGGGTCGCCCGATCAGCTCCGCGCGACCGCCCCGGGCAAGATGAGCCGCTGCAGGCACGAAGACTTCTCGCTCCGGAAACGTTGGCGCATTGACGTCGAGGTTTAAGCCAGAAAAATCAAAGACTGCTTCTGGCTTAGATTCGGACAATAACCGAAAGACTCCGGTATCCGCACCAATAAAATAATGCCCTCCTAGAAGGACTAACCGATGCGGTGTTTCTGGTGATTGAGCCCCACGAACACATATCATGTGAATGGTCCCTTGAGGGAATTCCTGATACACCGAACGCAAAATAAAAGCTGCTTCCACGACATCAAACTTGCGAACCTTATGTGAAATATCCACCACCTGAACGTCTGGAACTCTCTGTAAAAGAGCCCCTTTGAGAATAGCTGAGTAGTAGCTGCTCCACCCATAGTCAGATGTTAGTGTTACGATCGGCATTTTGCAAAGGTGAGAAACCTATTTTTGTATCCGCATATGCAAAAGAAAGAGATATCCATTGAAGGTGTTGATCCATTGGTGTTTTTAGGCGCCGACAATATTAATTGGCGTGCACTAAAATCCCGCTTCTCCACCTTGCACCTAGTAACCCGAGGAGAACACGTCTCGGTTTCTGGGTCCATTGAAGACGTTGGCCGCTTCGAAGAAGTAATGCGCATGATCTTATGGCACATTGAACGCTTCAACGATTTGAACGAAGACGATGTGCACCGGCTGTTCGCGGAAGACGAATCCAAGCTCATGTCCCAGTCTAAAAAGGATGATACATTGGTTTACGGCCCGGGCGGGAATCGGATTACCGCGCGAACTCCCAATCAGCAGCGGCTCGTGGACTCCATCCGTTCAGATGACATGGTCTTTGCCATTGGTCCTGCTGGTACAGGCAAGACCTACACGGCGGTCGCGATGGCGGTGGCAGCCTTAAAGGATAGGCGTGTAAAAAAAATTATTCTAACGCGACCTGCGGTAGAAGCAGGCGAGAACCTTGGGTTTCTCCCTGGAGACCTGAAGGAAAAATTAGACCCTTACCTTCAACCGCTTTACGACGCACTTACAGATATGTTGCCCTTTGACAAAGTGGCGGATTACTTAGAAAAAGGAGTCATTGAAATAGCTCCTTTGGCCTTTATGCGTGGACGCACCTTGGATAAAGCCTTTGTTATTCTCGACGAAGCTCAGAATACCACAGTCGCTCAAATCAAAATGTTTTTGACCCGCATGGGCAAGGATGCCAAGTTTGTAATTACCGGGGACGCCACCCAGATTGACCTTCCCCGAAAACAAGCCTCTGGATTGAAATATGCCCATCGGTTTCTGACGGGAATTCCCGGTATATCGTTCATTGAATTGGACGGAAGCGACGTGATTCGGCACCGATTGGTCAAAGCGGTAATCCAAGCATTTGAAAAGGCAGAACCTGAACCCTCCTCCTCTGTTCACTCGGCAAATTTGCCATCCGATTCTTCGTCCTCATGAGTAAGCATTTGTTCCACACAGATTTTAAATTCCTGAACCAAACCGAGGCTTATCACGGCAAGGTAAGGGATATGTATACCTTGAATGATGACCTCATTGTCGCTGTCGTTTCAGATCGAATCAGTGCCTTTGACGTGGTCTTACCTCAGCCCATCCCGTTCAAAGGCCAGGTTCTGAATGGCATTGCGAGCTATTTCCTCGATGCCGTATCAGACATCATCCCTACCTGGAAATTAGCCACTCCCCATCCACAGGTCACCATTGGTCACAAATGTGAGCCCATTCGACTTGAAATGGTGATTCGCGGCTATTTAACGGGTCATGCCTGGCGCACGTACAAGTCGGGCAAGCGAATCCTCTGCGGAGTATCATTGCCCGATGGAATGAAGGAGCACGACCGATTTCCTTCACCCATCATCACGCCTGCAACAAAAGCGGACGAGGGACACGATGAAGACATCAGCAAAGAGGAAATAGTAGAGAGAGGCCTCGTTTCACCTGAGCTCTATGCCCAGTTGGAATCTGCCACTAGGGCACTTTTCGATCGGGGTACAGCGTTGGCATCCGAGCGCGGTCTAATCCTGGTGGACACCAAGTATGAATTTGGACTCAAGGATGGACACTTGATTCTAATCGATGAAATCCACACCCCGGACAGTTCGCGCTATTTCATCCAAGAAGGATACGAGCAGCGACAAGCAGAGAATGAAAATCAAAAGCAACTCAGCAAAGAGTTCGTTCGTGAATGGCTCATGCAGCAGGACTTTATGGGGCTTGATGGCCAAACGGTTCCTTCATTGCCCACAGAATTTGTGGAGAAAGTAAGCAAACGGTACATCGGATTGTATGAGCAAGTGACGGGTCAGTCCTTTGTGATGCAGGAAACTGACGCGTTAGAAGCCGAAATCCAACAAGCCGTTGATCAATGGATTACAGAAAACAGAGTCCATGGCTAAGCGAAAACAACCTTGGCATGCGGATGCGGTTGAAACGGTTCGTGCGCTTCGTAGTGGCGGTGTGGCTCTTCACTCCACAGACACCGTTTGGGGCCTTGCCGCCGACTCAATGGATGCTGCGGCCGTATCGAAGATTTTTGAGTTGAAAGGCCGTGATCCGAATGATTCGCTGCTTATGCTCATTGATTCAGAGCGCTTATTAGAGCAATTGCTCCCGCAATTGCCTGATGCCGCTTGGGAACTATTGGAGGTAAGTGACCGGCCTATTACACTGGTCGGTCAATTATCGAAGCAAAGCCCTTTTGAATTTGCACCGGGCATGGTCCGCTCCAATGGTTCGATCGCCGTGCGCTTAGTCCAAGATCCTTATCTGCAATTTTTAATTCAAGGGTTGGGTCGACCAATGGCCTCCACAAGCGCCAATATAACAGGCCAGCCAGCGGCTGTGAAATGGGATGACGTGCATCCGCAATTAAAAAATCAAGTCGACTATTGTGCTCAATATAAAGGCTCCGTCGCCCAAGTTGGACGTCCGTCGATGCTCGTTCGTTTCGACGAACATGGCCGAATCGAAATCCTTCGAAGCTAACCTTGAATGAATCGAAGTACCTTTACCGGTGATTCCAACAACCTGATGAATTACGCAGCTCACCTTAATCATCCTTTGTTCAAAACCATCGGAGAAATCGCAGATGCGGAAGGGAGGCATGCCTTTGCCATTGGCGGGTTTGTTCGGGATTTGATGCTCCAGAGGAGATGCAAGGACATTGATGTGGTTGTTGAAGGCAGCGGCATTGAACTTGCCAAGAAATCGTCTGAAGCGCTCAATGCAGGAAAAGTGACGGTCTTCAAGAATTTTGGCACCGCCATGTTCCGCTACAACGACTGGGAAGTCGAATTTGTAGGGGCCCGCAAAGAGTCCTATGAGAGAGAGGCAGCCGGAACCCCATTGTCGAGGACGGAACGATCGAGGATGATCAAAACCGCCGTGACTTTACGATCAATGCCTTGGCTTTGAGCTTGAATGCCGACTCATTTGGCGACTTGATTGACCCCTTTGGCGGCATGCGAGATTTAGAAGACAGGTGCATTCAAACGCCTCTTGATCCGGATATCACATTTGGCGACGACCCCCTTCGCATGCTGCGTGCGATTCGATTTGCAACCCAACTCAATTTTAGAATCACTGATTCCAATCTGGAGTCCATTCGAAAGAACGCGCATCGCCTTGAAATTATCACCCAAGAGCGAATCCATACAGAACTGCATAAAATCATCTTAAGCACCCGTCCATCCATCGGATTCAAGTTGCTCGATAAATGCGGGCTCTTGGAAATCGTGTTCCCGGAAATGACAGCTCTCAAGGGCGCCGAAGTGAAAGATGGAATTGGCCACAAAGACAACTTCTACCACACGTTGGAAGTTTTGGATAATGTAGCCCAAGTGTCCGATGATCTCTGGTTGAGGTGGGCGGCTATATTGCACGACATCGCCAAACCAGCTACGAAACGTTTTCAGAAAAATCACGGATGGACCTTCCACGGCCATGAAGACCGCGGAGCCAGAATGGTTCCGAAGATTTTTAAGCGCATGAAGTTGCCCCTGGATCAGAAAATGAAGTTTGTGCAAAAGCTCGTCCTCTTGCATCTACGTCCCATCGCGTTGACTAAAAATCAAATCACCGATAGTGCCGTGCGGAGGCTTTTGTTCGACGCAGGCGACGACATCGATGCGCTCATGATTTTATGCCGCGCAGACATCACGTCCAAAAATGAATCTCGCGTCAAACGATACCTGGCGAATTACGATGTCGTGATGGAGAAGTTGCGTGACGTGGAAGAAAAAGATCATCTCCGCAATTTTCAGCCTCCTGTATCCGGAGAGGAGATCATGGCAATATTCGGTATTCCCCCGAGCAAGCCGATTGGCGACTTAAAAAATGCCATCAAAGAAGCCATCCTGGACGGTAAAATCCCAAATGAACCATCGGCTGCAAAAGCATTGATGTTTGAGTTGGCAGCTGAAATGGGGTTATCAGCAGCGGACCACTAACCCTTCCAACCGTCCTTCAGCGTCACAGCTCTGTTGAACACGAGAGCGCCAGGAGCACTGTACTTCGAGTCTACGGTAAAATATCCCAGTCGTGTGAACTGGTAAACGACACCCTCTCCTGCCTGGGCCAGAGAAGGCTCTATTTTACAATTTGCTTGATTTGAAGGCTATCCTCATTCAGTGCATCCATAAAATCTCCTGAAGCCTCCGGATTAGACTCGTTGAAAAGGCGATCATACAATCGCACCTCGGCATCGATTGCATGCGACTGGGAAACCCAATGCAATGTGCCTTTGGCTTTCACGCCTGACACATCTTGACCGCTTCGACTATTCGGGATGTAGTTTACATGTACCTCTGTGACATTGCCCGACTCATCCGTCAAGTGATTCACGTATTCCACGATATAGGCGGATTTGAGACGCACGACTTTGCCCGGAGCCAATCGAAACCACTTCTTATTGGCTTCTACCTTAAAGTCATCAGCTTCCATCCAAAGCTCCCTTCCAAAGGGAACCTCCCGATTGCCCGCAGTTTCATCTTCGGGGTTGTTCACCGTTTCCAGCCATTCATTTTCACCTTCAGGATAATTCAAGACCACCAATTTGATGGGATTAAGCACCGCCATTACTCGTGGCGCGCGGCGATTTAAGTCGTCTCTCAATGACCATTCCAATAAGCTGACATCAATGACATTGTTCCGCTTAGCCACACCTACGCGATCAGCAAAAACGCGAATACTCTCAGGTGTGTATCCCCTTCTTCTCAATCCGGAAATGGTCGGCATCCGAGGATCATCCCAACCATCCACCACCCCTTCTTCGACCAAGCGCAGCAACTTTCGCTTGGACATGATCGTGTAACTCAAGTTGAGTCGAGCGAATTCAGTTTGCTCGGTTGGGTAAATGTCCAGTGTCTGAATGAACCAATTGTACAAGGGACGATGATTCTCAAACTCTAGTGAACACAAGCTATGCGTAATGTTCTCAATCGAATCCGATTGTCCGTGTGCAAAATCATACATCGGATAAATCACCCAATCCGTCCCTGTTCGATGGTGCTCTACAAATTTGATGCGATAAATGATGGGATCCCGCATCAACATGTTGTCATGGGCCATGTCGATTTTAGCCCTCAACACCCGCGATCCCTCTTGGCATTGCCCCTCCTTCATTTCATTGAATAAGCGGAGGTTTTCCTCTGGACTTCTGTCTCGAAAGGGACTGTTCGTGCCTGGGACACCCGGAGCACCTTTTTGAGCGGCCATCTCCTCTGCCGATTGTTCATCCACGTATGCTTTGCCCTGTGCAATCAATTGACAAGCAAAATCATATAGCTGAGAGAAATAATCACTGGTGTAGTACTCCCCTCCATTCCATTCAAATTGCAACCAAGAAATGTCCTTCCGAATGGCATCTACGTATTCTGTGCTCTCCTTTTCTGGGTTGGTGTCGTCAAAGCGAAGGTTCGTTTTGCCCCCGTACTTTTTCGCAAGGCCAAAGCTGACGCAAATGGCTTTGGCATGTCCGATGTGCAGGTAGCCATTGGGCTCGGGAGGAAACCTAGTCAAAACCGCACCTCCGTGCTTTCCAGCGGCGATGTCCGCCTCAATCTTTTGTTCTATAAAATGAAGGGGACGCTTCTCCGTCCCGTCTTGCACCATTTCCGGATTTCCCATGGCAGCAAATCTAACTCCTAGCGCCTCGAATTAAATGAATTTACCTTTTAAAGTAGGCGCACATTTTTCATCAGGTTGTCTTTGTATGTTCGGCTTACTGGAACATCTTCTCCACCAATGTGCACGGTGCTTTGGTAGACATCAATGTGATTGATGTGGTTCAAATTGACGACATAATTGCGGCTAACGCGAACGAAATCGGCTGAAGCAAGAATGATGAGCAGGTCTTTTAACGATGCCTTCACATGGTACTGCCGACTCTCAAGCTGGATTGCGCTGTACTTTCCTTCTACTTGTATATACCGAATGTCCGAAAGATTTATCCTGCGTAATTTGTTGCCTACCTTGGTGTAAAAGTGCTGGTTTTGAGCAGGTTGAAGAGCAATGGACTGCAAACGAGAAAGAAGTCCTTCTGCGTTAGTAACCGGTAGGGTTTCATCCAAGCTAAAAGGCTCTTCGGCTTTGGCAAGCGACTTATCCTCTGTATGCGTCCATTTCGTGGATACAGACAAGAATGGGGTTCGAGCTTCAAGGGCAGCCTTAACCCGCTGCCATTCCGTCAAATGATCCAAACCCTCAGACCAAATCACCACCTTAGGG
>JGI20156J14371_10004457_pt1 | contig 10102 bp, 7 predicted proteins | sample COG_06_FD_14371 | JGI IMG/M metagenome (IMG submission 14371) | reverse complement strand
ATCTCAACTATATTCTAATTGTTAATCGAACGCTAATAGTACTCATTTTCACTTATTATCTATTTTAAGGGGTTTGTTGAGAAACTTAGAAAAAGTCACTCTAGCGTCATAATATTCTGATAATGTTTTAAGTATAAATTATGAAAAATTGGCAAAAAAACTTACTAAAGATAACAGTTTTTATTTCATTCGTTTTTCAATCTCATTTAACCATAGCTAATGAATTTCCAATAGATCCTAATATTCAAAAAAGAACTTTTGAAAATGGTCTTACTTACTACATTAAAGAAAACTCAAAGCCTGAAAATAAAGTAGAATTAAGATTAATGATTAAAGCTGGATCTATGATGGAGGAAGACCATCAAAGAGGTCTCGCCCACTTATTAGAACATACAGCTTTTAATGGATCTAAAAATTTTCCAAAAAATTCAATTGATGAATATTTTAATAGTATAGGACTAAATCTTGGATCACATTTTAATGCGTATACAAGTTTTGGAGTTACAGTTTATGAAATTCAAATACCAACAAATGTCGAAGGAGCTTTAGATAAAGGTTTATTATTTTTCTCAGATATAATTAAAAATTTAGATTTAACAGATGAGTCTTTCGAAAAAGAAAGAAAGATTGTTGAAGAAGAAGTTTTGTCAGCGTTAACAGGTGGTACAAAATATCAAGACATTTTTTATGAAGAACTATTAAAAGGATCTAAATATCCTGAGCGTCTTCCACAAGGTGATTTAGAGATTATAAGAAATTTTAAATATCAAGACGCAGTTGATTTTTATAACAAGTGGTATCAGCCAGAAAATATTGGCCTGTTTATAGTGGGAGATGTTAATAAAAATGAAACTTCAAAAATAGTTGAAAAATATTTTTCTAAAATTCCAAATGAAACTATTAACAATGAAATTGATTTTACTATTCCCGAATATACTGAAGATAAATTTTTAAATTTTCAAGATGAAAAAGAGAACCGTATAGAGTTTACAATTTATAAAAAAAGTAATTTTGATAAAATTAATACTAAAGAAAATTATAGAAAAGATATTCTAAGACATCTTACATACGATATTTTTCAAAAAAGACTTGATGAAATATCATATTCAAATGACCCTGATTTCATATCAAGTGCGATACGTAGTTTCAATTTTAATGACGATTACTTGTTTGAATACTTTTTTGTAAATCTTACAAAAGATAATCTAGAAAGAGGAATAACTAGATTATATACAGAGGCAGAAAGAGTGTTAAAATATGGTTTTAACGAATCTGAGCTTAAAGAAGCAAAAGATCGTTATTTGTTATCTTCAGAAGAAAACTTGTTAAATTCTAAAACGAAATCATCAACAAGTTATATTGGTGAGTTGATGAGAAATTTCACAAAAGAAGAAATGATTTCAGGTATTGAATATGAATTAAAACTTGATAGAGAGCTAATTCCAACTTTGACTATTAATGAGGTAAATCAATACTTTTCTAAGTTATTCAACGATGGAAACAAATTTATAGAAATTAAGTCTCCACCTAATATTCAAAATTTACCTGATTTAAATGAAATAAAAGCAATACAAAGTAATGCTAAAAAACAAGATATTAAACCATATGAAAATAAGGAGTTAGAAAGAATAAAAATAACTGATGATTTAAAGGGTTCAAAAATAATAAAAAAAACAAAAATACCCAGTACAGGAATTCAAAAAATTATATTAGAAAATGGAATAACTATTTTTTTAAAACCAACTGATTTTGAAGAAAATATTATTTATTTTCAATCAAGAAGTGATGGTGGTTATTCTACAGCAGATAACAAACTATTACCGTCCGCAAAACTTACTAGCAACATTTTAGAATTAGCAAATATTGGTAATTTAAAAAAAGTAGATTTAAGAAAATTATACCCAGCAAAATCTTTAAATGTTTATCCAGTTATTAGTCGATTTCAAGAAGGTGTGGATGGATATAGTACTAGTCAATTTTTAGAAGAAATGTTTATGTTAATTTATCAAAATTTTTATCATTTAAATTTTGATAAAAAAACTGTTGAAAACTTTAAGGCTGAAAAAATAGATAGATACAATCACCTTTCTCAAGATCCAAGATTTGAGTTTGATAAAAATTTTTATGAAACAATGTATAACAATCATCCTCGAGCTTTATATTCAGATGTAGAGTTTTATAAAAAAATAAATTTTGATGATGTAAAATATTTTTATGAAGATCGTTTTAAAGATGCGAAAGATTTTATTTTTACATTTGTGGGTGATTTTGAAATAGCAAAAATTGAACCTTATATTGAAAAATATCTTGGAAGTTTAAAAACAACTTCTAGAGAAGAAAGTTTTGTAGATCACAACATTCGATATAAAAAAGATTATCAACTATTTTTATATGAAGAAGAAAATCCACTAAACTTAAATAATATGAGATTTTATAATGGAAATTTTAAAAACACTTTAAAAGAAAGATTTAAATTCTATTTTATAGAAGAGATTCTGAATGAATTACTAATGGAAGAAGTACGAGAAAAAAACAATTTAGTGTATTCTATTAGTGCCACATCTTATGACTTGAAAAAGTTTCCAACTGAATCTTATAGTTTTATAATTAACTATTCGAGTAGTTTAAAAAATGAAGAAGAGGTTAATCAACAAATTGATGACGTCATCAACAGATTTATTGACAACGATTATGAAGATGTCAAATTTGAAAACGCAAAAAAAAAATTGTTAAATGATTATGAAGAAAACTTAAAAAAAAATATTTATTGGGAAGGTGTAATTCTTCAAAACCATACTTATGGAGAACCAATTTCAAGAATAAAATTTATTGATACAATAATTAATTCTACTACTAGGAGAGAATTATCAAAATTAGCTAAACAAGTTTTTAGAAAAGACTATTTAAATGTGGTTGAAAAATTAAACAAAAAATAGACTTGTTTAGTATTTGCTGATTAAGTTAAACTTTAATTTATGAAAAATCTTTATTCACCATCAATGTTAAAGAGCTATTTAAGCTGTAAATATACCATTTTTAATGAAGTAAATGAAAAGAAGCTAAACCTTAAGAAAATAGAATTATCAAAAAATGATCAACTAAGGCTTGAGAAGGGTAATATTCACGAAAAAGAGTATCTAAAAGAACTTAAGAAGAAATATAAAAAAGTAATAGATCTTAAAAATTCTAAACTTTCTAGAGAAGAAAAAGTTCCTAAAACTATTCAGGCAATGAAAGAGGGGTGGGAAGTTATTCATGGAGGTTATTTAAAGAGAGATAATTGGAGAGGTGAGTTTGATTTCTTGATAATTAACAAAGATCTTAAATCAAAATTTGGTGATTATAGTTATGAAGTAATAGACACAAAAAATTCCAATAAACCAAAACCTGATCACATCATACAATTAGGAATGTACACTTACATGTTAGAAGAAACACAAGGAGTGCTACCTAAAAGATTTACAATAGTACTTAAAGATATGGTTAGAGAAGATGTTCAAGTAAATCAAGTTAATGAATTCTTTAAAACACATAGAATAAATTATGAAACATTTGTAAAAAATGGAATTGATAAAACTAAACCAGAAAAATGTAGTTTTTGTCAAATTTGTTCTTGGAAAGAAGAATGTGAGAAAATATGGATTGAAGAAGATAACCTAAATCAAATTGGAGGATTAACAAAAATTCATCTTAAAAAATTATTAGAACTAAAAATTAATACAGCTTCTAAGTTATCAAAACAAGATCTTAAAAAAAATATCAAAGGGTTTAAACCAGAGATATCTTATAAGTTAATTACACAAGCCCGTCTTCAAAAAGAATATGAAAAAACTCAAGTTCCAATTTATGAACCAAATCCAATTAATCTAATTGGTGTTAAAGGATTTAACTTATTACCTGAGCCATCAGCGTGTGATTTGTATTTTGATATAGAAAGTGTTGAGGATCATATATATCCAGGTGGTTTAGAATATCTTTTTGGAATTTATTATGTAGAAAATGATAAGGAAAAATTCAAAGCATTATGGGCACATAATAAAGATGAAGAAAAACAAAATGTAATTAAATTTTTTGAATTTACAAAAGCTCATTTTGAAAAGTACCCTTCATCTAAAATTTATCACTATGGGTCTTATGAAACCACAGCTCTTGAAAAATTAACATCATTACATAAAACAAAAGATGTTGAATACGATCATTACATGAACTTAAATAAGTTTGTAAATTTACTTAATGTAAATACTCAGGGAATTTTTATTTCTGAAAATAGCTATTCGTTAAAAAATATTGAAAAATTTTATAATTTTAAAAGAAAAGGAGATGTTCAAAAAGGTGATGTTTCACAAGAATATTATAGTGAATGGGTCGAAACACAGGATCAGAAGTATCTTGATGAAATTGAAAGTTATAATAAACAAGATTGTATATCTACTATTGAGCTTCATAGATGGTTATTAAAGATTAAACCTGAAGAAACATCATGGTTTACTTCTAAAAAAGAAGAGATGGAATTAAGAGATAGAGAGATCAAAATGATCGAATATCAAAATAAAGTAGAAAACTCTAAAATTAAAAATAAAAGAATTAAACAATTATTGTCAGATATTATTGGATTTTATGTTAGAGAAAACAAACCTTCATGGACCCATTTTTTTAAACGTAGAGGTAAATCTGATGAAGAATTAGTTGAAGACCCTGAGTGTGTGGGAAATATGAAATTAAATTCAGAACCAACACCTGAAAAAAAATCACTTATTTATTCTTATAAATTTGAAAACCAAGACTTTAAATTGAGAAAAAATAAAAAATCTGTGATCGCTAATAATCATGATATTGAGCAAAAAGACTTTGCCGGAACTATTCTAGATATAGATTACAAAACTAATGAAATTTTATTAAAACGAGGAACTGGTAGTGGAATACTTCCTGAAACGTTATCGATTGGTCCTGAAAAACCAAGGCTTAATGAAAAATTAATTCTCAATACTTATAATTATATAGATAGTGTTTTAGATAATGAGAATAATAACTCGGCTCTCAATGATTTTTTAAATAAAGAAATTCCAAATATTAAAGGCGTTAAAAGAGGAGAAAAACTTTTAAAAACAAATGATTTTAACAAAGAGATTCCAAATATTATTTCTAACTTAGATAATAGTTATCTGTATATTCAAGGTCCTCCTGGGACTGGCAAAACATATCAAGCAGCAAATACTATTTTAGAACTTTTGAAAAAAAGAAAAAAAATAGCTGTAACAGGTCTTTCTCATAAAGTTATTCATAATTTACTTTATGAAATTGAGGAAATGTCAACTAGTCCAATTAAGGGATATAAAGCTGGAGACCCCGAAGATGAAGAAACCGTTTTCAAGGGCAAATATATTGAAACTTACAAAGATGATCCTCGAAAATCAGTTTTTAAACAAGCGTTGTTAGAAGAAACAAATGGATTTATTTTTGCTGGTACAAAGTTTCATCTAGCAAGTTCATACTATGATCAAAAAATAGACTATCTATTTATTGATGAGGCTGGTCAATTGAGTGTCGCTGATTTAATTTGTATTGGAAATATTGCGAAAAATATAATTTTAATTGGTGATCAAAATCAATTAGGTCAACCAATTAAAGGAACCCATCCAAATGAGTCTGGTCAATCGATACTTGATTATTTGTTAGAAGGTAAAGATACTATACCAGAAGATAAAGGGATATTTTTAAACAAAACTTATAGATTAAATACAAAGTTAAATGATTTTATTTCATCAAATTTTTATGAAGAACGATTAATATGTGATGAGTCTAATGATCAACGATTAATTAAATTTGATAAAAAATCTAGAATTAAAGATAGTGGTATTCATTTTATTGAAATGAATCATAGTTTAAATGTACAAACTAGCATTGAAGAGTTTGAGGTTGTTAGAGATTTATTGAAAGACATGATCGGTCTAGAGTTTGATGATAAAGGCAAAACTAGGAAATTAACAATAGATGATTTTTTGATTATTAGCCCATATAATACTCAAGTTAATTTACTTATTTCAAAATTAGAACAATCTAAATTTAAGAGTCCAAGGGTAGGAACTATTGATAAGTTTCAGGGTCAACAAGCACCAATTACAATAATTTCGATGACATCTTCTGATAGTGACTCTTTACCTAGAAATAAAGAATGGTTTTTTAGTCGTAATAGATTGAATGTCGCAATTTCTAGAGCTCAAGTCGCATCTATAATATTATTTAATCCAAAACTATTAGACAACGCACCTAAAAATGTTGATCAAATTAAATTGATGAATAATTTTTTCAAGATTTATAATTTAAAATAGAAATTATCTACTTATAAAATTAGTTTTCATTATTTCTTTCAAAATAAAATCTAAAACATTCACCACTACAGAATTGCCAAATTGTTTGTATGAATGATTTTTATTTTCTGATAATGAAAAATTATCAGGGAACCCAGTAATTCTAGCACATTCTCGCGGTGATAGTTTTCTTAGTTTGTTATTAACTAAATATAGCCCTGTCTTTGATCCAATACCACCACCATAAGCAGTAAGAGATACTGCGTGACCATTGATACTATATATTCTCTCACCTTGACCACCTTTATTTACTTGACCTAATCTAATGGGCTTTTGAGGATAATTACCAAAAATATCTTTTTGAATTTTCTTATCTTTTTTTAATTGAACATCATCTCTATTCAAAACTAATTCTTTGGTTAAGTTATCTGGTAACAAATAATCTTTTAAAGAAACAAAAATGTTTTGATTAGATGGAAACTCAAATTCATTTATTTTGAGTTTTTTATTAAAAGCTACAATATAGATTCTCTCTCTTTTTTGAGGAATACCAAAATTAGATGAGTTTAATACTTTGTAAAAAACATTGTAATTTAACTCTTCTAAAGTTTTTTTAACTACTGAAATTGTATTACCATTATCATGTGTTAAAAAATTTTTAACATTTTCTAGTAAAATTAATTTAGGTTGATGATATTTAATTATCCGAGCAACATCAAAGAAAAGTGTTCCCCTGGTATCTTTAAATCCTAATCTTTTTCCAGAAACACTAAATGCCTGACAAGGGAAACCAGCACACAATACATCATGTTTTGGAATATTTTTTTCTTCAATCTTGGTTATATCACCAAAGGGTTTTATTTGAAAATTTTTTTCATATACTTTTTGACATTCTTTATCCCACTCAGACGCAAAAACACATTCACCATTTAACTTATTTAATGCCAAATGAAATCCACCAATACCAGCAAATAGATCTATAAATTTAAATTTCATTAAGAGCTTGTAATCATGTTTTTCAATATAAGTAAATCATCATCATTATTTTTATTATGAAATTCAATTGAAAATATTAAAGTTGGATTATTAGTCCCGCTTTTCTTTTTTAGATAAAATTCGTTATTTCCTTTAGGAGAAAAATATATATTGATATCGCTAAATATACTTGACCTATTTTTTTTTAATTTTAATTTTGATGATTCTTCTTCACTAAGTTTTATTATTAGACCTTTTTCATCAGTAAAAATTAAACAATCTTTGAATAATTTTTTTAGATGATTTCTTAATGGCTCACTATCTTTTAAATAAGAAGTTCCACTTTTTTTTTTTCTATATTTTCCACTTACATCAAAATTTTTTTCAAAATTTTGAGTAGATATGATTTTAAATGAAGAAGATTCTTTTTTAGATATAAAAAATTTTATATTATGGTCATCACAATATAATTTTATACTTTCATACATTAAATCTTTAGAACATTTAAGAATAATACCAGTACTGTTTGGTGATTTATAATACTCAAAATTATTATTCATGTGAGTATGTATTTTTGAAATTCTTTTAGTATTAAATTTCAAATTTCCCAAAACAAAATTTTTATTCTTGTTATCTGGGAGTATTACAAACTGACCTATTTGAGAGCAATCTTTTTTAATTTCTATATTAAATAAATGTTTATTTTTTTTAATAATTCTAATATCGCCCACATTTGAGTCACTACCCCCTTCAAATTTAATTTCTACATCTTTAAGATTAATTTTTTCTTTAATATATTTTTGTGCTTCTTCTTCAAATTTTTGCCAAAACATTAAAGATTAATGGCATTTTTTCTTTAAAAAATCCAAACAATATTATTCTTGAATTAACTAAAAGTTTTGAATTGAGTGTTTTATAATATAATCAAAACTTTGTTTATCTATTCGACTAACACCTCCTTGAAGATATAATCCAAAATATCTTTTATCTTTAGTTTTAATAAATGACAAATTGTTAAGATGATTTTGAATTTTAACTCCCTGTTTAAATAAATTTATATCCTCAAATTTAATATTACAAATAACTCTTGAAAATTTATTATTTGGATCAAATTCCATTATTTCATTTTCGATTATAGTTTTAATTTTAGCACTTGCTATAAAGCTTTGAGCTTTTTCATCCTGACCAGCTATATAAAATATTACTTTTATACCCTCCTTAAGGTATTTACCAAATTTAGTTTTAAAATATATTGGCCAGGTATTTTTGCTAATTCTTTCATTAAATATTTTATATGCTGTTTTTTCAGCGTCATTAGCTATAAGTAATATTTGTTCAATATCATAGGTATCACTCATAAATATATTTTACATTTAGAAATTTGATTAATAAACTAAAATAATTAATAGCAATGTTTGTAAGATTAACAAACTAATATCTTTAGTTGTCAATTATTTAATATCATTATTAAAGAACATATTTTTAACAAATTGATTTCTTAACTTTAATAATGATTAATAATTTTTTTAATTGGTGTGTATATATTTTGGAAGTGATAGGCGATATTACAGGAATGGGTTATGAGTTAGCAAATATAGTTATATTTGTAATAATTCAACCTTTGTTGATATTGTTCTTTTTTATACTTTGGAGAAAAGAAATTAATAAAAATAAGATAAAAAATCATTCTAATCGACTTATCGATTAGAATTAAATTGGTATAACTCTAATAAATTAAGTAATTTTTATAAAATTATGTTCTACATCCCATTTCAAATCAATTGAAAGTCCACCTTTATCTAAAAATTCGCCAACGCTTATTCCATTGTGGTATTTATTAAATCTTTCATATGATTTAGAACCCAATTTTTTGGGATTACTTTTGACCAAAAGTTTAATCTTTTGTTCTCTATTATATTTTTTGTTTGATATCTTTTTAATAATCTTTTTTGAGACCACCTTTTCTTCTTGAACATTCTCCAGTCCCTCAATGCTTTTTACAAGCATATTATTTTCTTTTAGTTTTTTGATTATATTTTTAGGAATAAATTTATTGTAAAATATCTTAATATTTGGATTAGATTTATAATATCTTTTCCATACGTCTTTAAAATCTAGATATTCATCACTTAAAGAATAGTGTTCAGAATTTGTTACAACAACAGCAAAACCTTTATTTTTTAAATCATCATATATCTCTTTTTCAGTCACATGTTTTTCATATTTGTTAATTAGATAATCTGTGAAACGTTTTCTAGGAACTATGTGTTCGTGTGAAAGAGCGTCAGGGACTCCAAGTTTGTTATGAGCTCCAGAGTATTTATTATAAGATTTTATAGCTGATACTGACCAATAAATATTACCAATATATTTACCTTTAGATTTATTTAAATTTTCAGATAATTTCCATAAAAGATGCTCATGAATAAGTTTATTTAAATTTATTTCATCTTCAGTTGTCCATTCTTCTTTCTCTAATTTTTTAATTTTATCATCAAAAAGAAGAAATATAGTTCGAGCAATTGCCTTTATAACATTATCTTTGTCTATATTTGGGATTTGAAAACTTGGTAGCCTCATTAAATTTAACATAATTTAACTCTTTCAACTTTACATTAAAACAACAATCTACCTTCGTTGAAACTTCGTTGAGACCTTCGTTGAACTTTTAAACAAAAAAAAACGCCAGAGAGGTTGATTTCTCTGGCGTTTCTAAATTTTTTAGAAAGGTTTTTGGGATTACATGCCCATTCCGCCCATGCCACCCATGCCGCCCATTCCACCAGGCATTCCACCAGGCATTCCACCAGCACCAGAAT
>JGI20156J14371_10004449_pt1 | contig 10113 bp, 5 predicted proteins | sample COG_06_FD_14371 | JGI IMG/M metagenome (IMG submission 14371) | reverse complement strand
GAAGGTCAAAAAAACGTTTATCACGGAAAAGTAAGAGATGTCTATAATGTCAATGATGATTTGATGGTGATGATAGTAAGTGATAGAATATCAGCATTTGATGTGGTGTTGCCGGAAGGAATACCTTACAAAGGGCAAGTATTAAATCAGTTGGCTGCGAAATTTTTAAAAGAGACAGAAGATATCGTTCCGAACTGGGTTATTTCAACTCCAGATCCGAACGTAACTATTGGACACAACTGTGAGCCATATAAGGTTGAAATGGTTATCAGAGGTTATTTAACTGGTCATGCTTGGAGAACCTACAAAAATGGAGAAAGAGTATTGTGCGGTGTTCAAATGCCAGATGGAATGAAGGAACACCAAAAGTTCCCTGAGCCAATTCTAACACCCTCTACAAAAGCTGATTTTGGAGACCATGATGAAGATATTTCTAGAGAAGAGATTCTATCACGAGGAATTGTTGCTGAAGATGAGTATGTTAAGTTAGAAAAGTATACTAGGGCTATATTTCAAAGAGGAACCGAAATTGCTGCAGAACAGGGGTTGATTTTAGTGGATACTAAATATGAATTTGGGAGAAAAGAAGGTAAAATCTACTTGATTGATGAAATTCATACACCAGATTCATCTCGTTATTTCTATGCTGATGGTTATCAAGAAAGGCAAGATTCGGGTGAAGCTCAAAAGCAGCTTTCTAAAGAGTTTGTAAGAGAATGGTTAATGGCAGGTGGTTTTCAAGGTAAGGAAGGTCAGCAAGTTCCAGAAATGACTGCTGAGTTTGTGAGTTCTGTATCTAACAGATACATTGAGTTGTTTGAAAAAGTTTCGGGAGAATCTTTTAATAAAGATGTCAGTGGAGATGTTATGAGTAGAATCGATAAAAACGTTTCTGCATTCTTAAAAGAATACTACTCGTAGAAGAATAAAACTATATTGTATTAAGCCTAGCTTACCAATACGCATGCTAGGATTTTTTACTGAACTTCTCCATTTAAAATAACTGTCTCAATCAGATTACTGCCAAAGCTGTAGGGTAAAAAGGCATAAGAGTTTATTTCTTTGGTGATAAAAAGATTCGCTTTTTTTCCAATTTCTATACTGCCTAATTTGTCGCTTACTCCCATTGCGTAAGCAGAATTTATTGTTGCTGCATTAATAGCTTGTTCTGGTGTCAATTTCATTTTAATGCAAGCTAAGGAGACAACAAAATTCATGTTTCCAGATGGTGTAGAGCCAGGGTTGTAATCACTTGCTAAAGCTATAGGTAAATTGTTTTCAATTAATTCCTTTGCAGGCGCATACGGGATCCCTAAAAAGAAAGAACAGGAAGGTAGCAGAGTTGGCATCGTTTCGGATTTTTTTAGAGCTTTAAAATCTTCTTTATTTAAGACTTCTAGATGGTCAACGGAAAGCGCATTATTGTTAATCCCAGTCTGAATTCCTCCTATTGTGGTAAATTGATTTACGTGAATTTTAGGTGTTAGTCCGATTGCTATTCCGGCCTTTAATATGCGGTCAGTTTCTTCTGGTGTGTAATAATTAGTCTCGCAAAACACATCTATGTATTCAGCTAAACCTTCGCTTTTTATAATCGGTATCATTTCATTGATTATCAAATCTATATACTTGTGTCTATTGTTTTTATATTCTTTTGGTATTGCATGTGCTCCAAGGAAATTTGCCTTTATTGTTAATGGCGAATTTTGTTTCATTCTTTTAATGACACGGAGCATTTTTAATTCTGCTTCAACCGTTAAACCGTAGCCACTTTTTACCTCAAGGGCCCCTGTNCCTAATTTTATGATTTCATGAATTCTAATCATTGCAGAGTCGTATAATTCGTCTTCTGAAGTCTCTTGAAGTTTTTCAGCAGAATTTAAAATACCGCCTCCTTTTAGTGCAATTTCTTCATATGTTAATCCATTAATTCGATCAACAAATTCCTCGTCTCTGGGAGCTGCAAAAACAAGGTGTGTATGTGAATCGCACCAACTTGGGAATACTAGTTTGTTTTTGGCGTCAATAACAGTGAAAGTATCATTTTCTATTGAAGTTAAATCAGTCATTTTTCCCAAATGATTTAATCAATCCATTTTCAATAATTACAAAGGCATTTTTAATAGTAGAAAGTTGGTTCATTTCTGCTCCTTTTTTCAGTAAAATACCGGAATATGATATTCCAACTAGTTCTTTTATGTTTTGAATAGTAATTTTTGACATGCGTCTAAGTAATTAGTGTTTCACAAAAATAACAACAAAGATTACTCAATTAATTAATTATTAAAAATATAACTTATATTAGAACCTAAATTTTNAGCTTACTCGTTTTAATGGATGTAATTTTTAATTTAAGGAATGGATAATATATTTATAGAGCAAACATCTAAAACTCCTAGAGTCGATTTTAATGCGCAGACCGGGTTTATGCTTATAGCGGGAATTTCCATTCCAGAAAACACTGTTGATTTTTATCGTACTCTTATTTCTTGGATAAATGAATATGCATTGAGCCCATTGCCAGAGACAACATTAATTCTTAAGTTAGAGTATTTCAATACAAGTAGTTCGGTTGTTTTGCTGGACATGTTTAAAATATTATCTAAAGTAACAGGGGCCAAGGTTCACTGGTATTATGAAAGTGATGATGTTGAAATGGAAGAAGTTGGGGAAGATTATGCAAATATGATTGATATTTCATTTAAGCTTATTGAAGTAGATGCTTTTTAGTAATTCTTTTTATCATTTTCACATCAAATTCTGGATTATTAAGATATTCAAAATAATTCTCAAAACATTCTATTTATTGTCATCGATTCATTATATTTCGAATAATCTAGTATGACTGTTTTAAAGTGAAGCTGGATATCAATCATAGAATGCAAAGAGGAGTAACATTTATTTTATTATTAATAACGACTGTGTTTTCTCAAGCGCAAGACTATGGTTTCTTGCTAAAATCACAACAGTATAAACTGGACCAATTTGACCAAAATTTTGGGTTGAATAATCCTTTTGTTTATACAATAAACCAAGCGGATAATGGGAGTTTACTTGTAGGCACTGGTGAAGGTGTGGGGGTGTTTGATGGCGAAAATTTTGAAATGTATTATACCGATGATCACTTAGCTGAAAATTTCATTTCTGCTAGTTTCAAAGATGATGCAGGTAATATTTGGTATGGCCACCAAGCTGGGGGAGTTAGTATATTTGATGGAGTTAGTTTTGATTTAGTCCATCCAGGAGCAGGTATTAATAGTGTAATAAATGACATTGACCAAGACGAAAACGGATTGATTTGGTTCTCAGCAAAAGATTTTGGGCTTTTTAATGTGAATGAAAAAGGAAAATGTGAATTTTTCAATAATCAGTTTGAAGAACAACATATATATTCATTCACGATTACTAAAGATGGGTATTTTTTCGTAGGAACAGATGCTGGAGTTGATGTTTATAAGTACTATAAAGAAGGAGGTATCCTTAGTAAAGTTCAAGGTATTAGTGGTGTTTCAGGAGATCAAGTGTCTGGAATTATCGAAGTTGAATCCGGAAAGATTGTTGTATCGACTTTTGCTTCTGGTTTGTATTTGATAGAGAAGGAGAATGATGTTTTTTTAACTTCTAAAATTGAATTTTCAAATTTTGAAGACGACATATTAATTAGAGATGTTAAAGAGTTTGGAGATGCTATCTGGATTAGTACTCTGCGTTCGGGATTGCTAAAATGTAAATGGAATAATAAGGAGTTTTTGGTTTTGGAAAGCTATCATTCAAAAAGTGGATTAAGAACAGATGCCGTTAACACAATGTTTATTGATCGTGAAGGCACCTTATGGATAGGAACTTTTGGAGAGGGACTTGCAGCAAAAAGAGATAATTTATTTACTTTATATTTCGCTAACCCTAAAATAGCTTTTAAGGTGAGGAGTATCTTAGTAAACGAGAATGAAGTTTGGGTTGCAAATACAGGTTTAATATCTGTTCGGAATAAACATACACTAAAAGAACTAAAACATTTTAATGAAGAAAATGGTTTGCCTATTGAAGCAATTTCAGCGATGCATTTTACTGAAGACTCAACTCTTTTTATAGGAACAGAGCATAGAGGAGTTTATCGATACGTTCCCGAGACAAATTCGTTTAAAGAAATTTTGCTTTCAGGAGATGATTTATCATTGACAATAACAAGCTTAACGTCACACGAAAATCAGCTTTGGATCGGCACTTTAAATGGTGTTTATAAGATGAACGTAAAAACAGAGGGCATTGTAAGTTATGATGTTTCTTCTGGCCTTTCTCATAATTCTGTGGGAGATATTTTAATAACAAAAACGGGAGATGTTTTTATCGGCACTAGAAGTGCGTTTTTAAATAAGTTTAATGATGGTATTTTCGAAAAAATAAGGTTAACACCGGAATATGATATTGTTACTGTAAATAAATTAATTGAATCCAGCGATGGTGCTATTTGGATCAGTACTTCGGATAATGGCGTCTATAGAGTTGGGGAAAAAATACTCAATATATCTGTTCTTGATGGCTTAGCATCTAATTATTGCTACGGAATTGAACAAGATGAAAAAGGAAGAGTTTGGGTTGTTCATAACGGCGGTCTTAGTAGAGTAGTTTTTGACATTGAATCTAAAGACTTTAGGATTGAACTTTATGGTGCCAAACATGGAATAAGCAAAAGGTTTTTAAGGAATTCAATATCTAAATTTAATAATCAGCTTTGGTTTGGTTCGGAAAATGGAGCGGTTCTTTATAATGCAACTGAAGATAAGCAAAACAGGGTTCCTCCTTTAACAAGTTTTTCTACAATTACAATAAATGAAATAGAGTATGATCCAAATCAGGATATAATCTTGCCATATGGAGAGTATGATGTCTTTATAGGTTTTAAAGGAGTTAGTTTAAAAAAATCAGAAATGGTTACGTATCAATTTATGCTGGAGGGACACCAAAGTAAATGGTCGGAGAATTCGGTTATTAATATAGCTAAATACCATAAGGTGTATGATGGAGAATATACTTTTAAAGCGAGATCATTTAATGCAGATGGAATAGTTGGCGATACTATAACAATTAAGATTAGTATAGCAAAGCCGTTTTGGAAAGAGTGGTGGTTCATCATTGCGTTAGGAATTATGATGATTTTTATTGTGGTATTTATTATAAAAATGAGAGAGCGCAGCCATTTACGTTATCAAAAAGAATTAGAGTATCAATTGGCTTTAAGAACAAAAGAGGTTGTTAATCAAAAAGAAGAGATTGAGGAGATAAATAAAGACTTAACGGATAGTATTAATTATGCTAAACGAATTCAAACAGCAATTTTACCGGAAGACGATGAGTTTGATAAGATGTTTCCGAAAAACTTTGTGGTTTATAAACCAAAGGATATTGTTAGCGGTGATTTTTATTGGGCGAGAAAGTTTAATAACCTTCATTTAATAGTGTGTGCTGATTGCACNGGTCATGGTGTTCCTGGGGCTTTTATGAGTATGATTGGAATGATGCTGTTGAATGAAGCTTGTGTTTTGAAAAACATACTAGATCCTGGAGAAATATTGAAGGATATGGATAATAGTTTAAAGGAAATTCTTCGACAAAATGATGATTTTGAATCTAACAAAGATGGTATGGATATATCCCTTTGTTTGGTTGATGTGGATTCTAATAAGATGTATACTGCTGGAGCAATGCGTCCAATATATGTTTACCGAAAAGGTAAGCAACATATTATAAAAGGAGATCGCTTTTCCCTAGGAGGAACTATTGTGAAAAATAAGGTTTTTAAGACGAGGGAATATGATTTGATGAAAGATGATTTCGTCTATATGTTTAGTGATGGGTATGCCGATCAATTTGGCGGTCCTAACAAAAGGAAAATGAAAGTCCTCAAATTAAACGAACTATTAGATCAGGTTTCCCAATTAGATATATCAAAACAAGCGAAAGAGATTGAATCTTTTTTTGAAAGTTGGAAAGGTGATATACTTCAAATGGACGATGTGTTGTTAATAGGGTTTCAGTATTGAGTATTGTGCTTCTACAGAATATAAAAAACGCCTCTGATTAGAGGCGTTTTTTATTTGTTAGATAGGTTTATTTTTCTTCTGAAGACGTAGATTCATCTTCCTTTTTTTTCTTGGTTGATTTCTGCTTCTTTCCTGTTTTAATCAAGATTTCACTCGTTTTTACATCTAAGTCAACATTTATAATGTCTCCCTCACTTAGGTTGGATTGTATTATCTCTTCAGCTAAAGGGTCTTCCAGGTATTTTTGAATTGCTCTTTTCAGGGGTCTTGCNCCATATTTAGCATCAAAACCTTTGTCAGCAATATAATCTTTTGCTTTTTCAGATAATTCAATAGAAAACCCAAGTTCTTTGACTCTTACAAATAACCTTTTAAGCTCTATGTCAATTATTAGGTGAATATCTTCCCTTGTTAATGAATTGAACAATACAACATCATCAATTCGATTCAAAAATTCAGGAGCAAACGCTTTCTTTAAAGCGGTTTGAATAACAAATTTCTGATTGTCATCTTTGCTTTCTTCTTGCGCTCTAGTTCCAAATCCAACACCCGTTCCAAAATCTTGTAATTGCCTTGATCCAATATTAGATGTCATAATTATAATAGTGTTTCGGAAATCAATTTTTCTTCCCAAACTATCCGTTAACTGACCATCGTCTAGTGCTTGCAATAATAGATTAAACACATCTGGATGCGCTTTTTCTATTTCATCTAATAATATGATGGAATACGGCTTTCTTCTTACTTTTTCAGTCAGTTGACCACCTTCTTCATATCCAACATAGCCCGGAGGTGCTCCAATCAACCTAGAAACAGCAAACTTCTCCATGTATTCACTCATGTCAATTCTGATTAGTGCTTCTTCACTATCAAACATGTTTTTAGCCAACACTTTACATAACTGGGTTTTCCCAACACCTGTTGGTCCTAAAAAGATAAATGTTCCAATTGGCTTATTTGGATCTTTTAATCCTGCTCTGTTACGCTGAATAGCTTTAACTACTTTTTTAATTGCTTCGTCTTGTCCAATAACCGAACCTTGTATAGCTTCTCCCATTTTGATTAAGCGGCCGCTTTCTTTTTCAGCTACTCTCTGCACAGGGATCCCCGTCATCATGGCTACAACTTCTGCAACGTGCTCTTCAGTTACGGTTTCCTTATGAGACTTACTGTGCTCTTCCCATTTTTTCTTTGCTGCATCTAATTCGTTATTTAATTTTCTTTCAGTATCTCTTAATCGAGCAGCTTCTTCGTATTGTTGACTTCTAACAACTTGATTTTTCTCTTCTTTTATTTCATCCAGTTTACTCTCAATCTCAATTATATCCTTCGGAACATTAAGGTTCGTAATATGGACTCTTGAGCCGACTTCATCTAAAGCATCTATTGCTTTGTCCGGTAAGTGTCTGTCAGTAATATAGCGAGCGGTTAACTTAACACAAGCTTCTATTGCATCGTCCGTGTAATCAACATTATGGTGATCTTCGTATTTGTCTTTTATATTGTTTAGAATTGTAATAGTTTCATCAATATTAGTTGGTTCAACTAATACTTTTTGAAACCTTCTTTCTAAGGCCCCATCTTTTTCAATGTATTGTCTATATTCATCTAAAGTAGTAGCACCAATACATTGTAGTTCTCCCCTTGCTAAAGCTGGCTTAAACATATTAGAGGCATCTAGACTTCCAGAGGCTCCGCCAGCGCCAATAATAGTATGAATTTCATCAATAAAAAGAACAATTTCTGGAGACTTCTCTAGTTCATTCATCACTGCTTTCATTCTCTCTTCAAACTGCCCTCTGTATTTTGTTCCAGCAACTAAAGATGCTAAGTCAAGAGAGACAATTCTTTTATTAAATAAAACGCGCGATACTTTTCTTTGGACAATTCTAAGAGCCAGTCCCTCAGCAATCGCAGATTTGCCGACTCCGGGCTCACCAATAAGTATGGGGTTGTTTTTCTTTCTTCTGCTTAAAATTTGTGATACTCTTTCTATCTCAGCTTTACGACCAACTATTGGGTCTAATTTTCCTTCTTCCGCAAACTTTGTTAAATCTCTTCCGAAATTATCTAAAACGGGTGTCTTAGATTTTGAGTCAGAAGGCTTTCTTGAAGAACTTCCTGAGGAAAAATTTTCTTCACGTTCATCGTCATCAGTGCTTCCTGGTAGTTCTGCTTTTGGGTTTTGATATCCTTGTTCCATCATTAGTTCCAATTCGTCTTTTACGAGTGTGTAGTCTATTTTAAATTTATTTAATGTTTGAGCAGCAACATTGTCTTCTTCTTTCAGGATAGATAGTAATAAATGCTCAGTACCGATCATGTTGCTCTTAAATAACTTCGCTTCCAAATAGGTGATTTTCAACACCTTCTCAGCTTGTTTGATTAGTGGGATGTTATTCGTATCTACCTGTTTACTATTTCCACTTTCTAAATTACTTTCCAAAACTTTCCTTAGTTCCTTTAAGTCGACATTAGAGTTTTCAATAATTTTAACAGCAATACCTTCACCTTCTCTTATTATTCCAAGCAGCAAATGTTCAACACCAATATAGTCATGCCCAAGTCGCAAAGCTTCCTCTCTACTGAAACTTATTACATCTTTTACTCGTGGAGAAAACTTCGCTTCCATATCTATCTGTCTTTAATTTAAATTTGATTCATCTCTATCAGTGAATGCAGAGTTACAAAAATAACACCAAATATTTGTATTTTTTTATAAAGAGTTATACAAAAAAGAACATTTTAAAGATAAAAAAATCATTTGGAAAATAATTGTCAACAATTAGCTTATTTTTCACAGAATTTTGTTAGCAAGTAGCGATCATTTTTATGCTTCTATGAATTAAGTATTGATTATTTTCGAAGCGTATTAAGCCAACTTCGTTCCTATCTATCAATGTAGGTGTTTTTAGTATTATTAGGGTGGTTTTGGGTTAAATTAATTTGAATTTTTAGATTAAAGAAAATATATGTCAGAAGAAGAAAAAGGAGAGAAAATTATTCCCGTTAGTATTGAAGAAGAAATGAAGACGGCCTACATCGATTATTCGATGTCAGTTATAGTTTCGAGAGCCTTACCAGATGTGAGAGATGGGTTAAAGCCGGTTCACAGAAGGGTGCTTTATGGAATGTTAGATTTAGGAATAAGAGCGAGTGGAAGTCATAAGAAATCTGCACGTATTGTTGGTGAGGTCTTAGGAAAGTATCACCCACACGGGGATTCATCTGTTTATGACGCAATGGTTCGTATGGCTCAATTTTGGTCTTTACGCTATCCTTTAGTCGATGGACAAGGTAACTTTGGGTCCGTGGATGGTGATAGTCCTGCTGCGATGCGTTATACTGAGGCGAGACTTCAAAAGGCAGCAGAAGAAATGTTGAGCGATTTAGATAAAGAAACAGTAGATTTTACCGCTAATTTTGATGATTCATTGATGGAGCCTACGGTTCTTCCTACAAGGATACCTGCGCTATTAGTAAACGGTGCTTCTGGTATTGCCGTTGGTATGGCGACTAACATGGCGCCACACAATCTTACTGAGGTTGTTGATGGTATTATTGCTTACATTGATAACAGAGATATAGATATTGATGGTTTAATGCAGTATGTTAAGGCTCCGGATTTTCCAACTGGAGGAACTATTTATGGTTACGAAGGCGTAAGAGATGCATTCCATACAGGAAAAGGTAGAGTTGTAATGCGAGCGAAAGCTTCGATCGAAGAAATTCGTGAAGGTAGAGAAGCAATTATCGTTACAGAGATTCCTTATCAAGTCAATAAGGCTGATATGATTCAGAAAACAGCTGGATTGGTTCATGAAGGTAAAATTAGTGGGATTTCTGAATTGAGGGATGAATCGGATAGAAACGGTATGCGTATCGTTTATGAATTGAAAAGAGATGCTATTCCAAATGTTGTATTGAATAAATTATTCAAGTACACCGCATTGCAAACTTCTTTTTCTATTAATAATATTGCTTTAGTTAAGGGGCGTCCGGAAGTATTGAATCTAAAAGATATGATTCATCACTTTGTGGAACACAGACATGAAGTAATTGTTCGAAGAAC
>JGI20156J14371_10004439_pt1 | contig 10129 bp, 10 predicted proteins | sample COG_06_FD_14371 | JGI IMG/M metagenome (IMG submission 14371) | reverse complement strand
CCGCCCATGCCACCCATATCTGGCATACCGCCACCAGCAGCTGAGTCGCTAGGCGCATCGGCAACCATGGCTTCGGTGGTGATCATAAGACCAGCGATAGACGCTGCAGCTTGCAGCGCGGTGCGCGCAACTTTAGCCGGATCGAGGATACCCATTTCGATCATATCGCCGTACTCGCCAGAAGCCGCGTTGTAACCGAAGTTACCTTTTCCAGCTTTGACTTTGTCCACGACTACTGAACCTTCGCCGCCAGCATTGGTAACGATCTGACGCAGTGGCGCTTCCATGGCGCGCAGAGCAATGCCCACACCCACAGTTTGATCGTTGTTGTCGCCAGTAATGTGAGCAATTTTCTGCAACACACGTACCAGAGCAACACCGCCGCCAGGTACCACGCCTTCTTCAACCGCAGCACGAGTCGCGTGCAGGGCGTCTTCAACGCGGGCTTTCTTCTCTTTCATTTCCATTTCAGTGGTCGCGCCAACCTTGATTACCGCAACACCGCCAGCCAGTTTAGCGACACGTTCCTGAAGCTTCTCGCGGTCGTAATCTGAACTAGTATCTTCGATTTGCGCACGGATCTGCTTAACGCGAGCACCGATCACCGCTGCATCGCCAGCACCGTCAACAATGGTGGTAGCTTCTTTGGTCATGGTAATGCGCTTAGCCGTACCCAGATGCTCAAGGGTAGCAGTCTCAAGATCCAGACCGACTTCTTCAGAGATCACGGTACCGCCAGTCAATGTGGCGATATCTTCAAGCATCGCCTTGCGACGATCACCGAAACCAGGTGCTTTACAGGCTGCCACTTTAACAATACCACGCAGGTTGTTAACAACCAGAGTCGCCAGCGCTTCGCCTTCAACGTCTTCAGCGATAATCATTAACGGCTTGCCTGCTTTAGCAACATTTTCCAGCAGCGGCAGCAATTCGCGAATATTAGAGATCTTCTTATCGACCAACAAAATATATGGGCTTTCTTGCTCGGCGCTCATGCTCTCTTGGTTGTTGATAAAGTAGGGTGAGAGATAACCGCGATCGAACTGCATACCTTCAACAATATCCAGCTCATTTTCGAGACCGGAGCCCTCTTCAACACAGTAATCACGCCTTCTTTACCGACTTTATCCATCGCTTCAGCAATGATGTCACCAATATGTGCATCACTGTTGGCCGAAATAGTACCAACCTGCGCGACTTCTTTTGAATTAGAGCAAGGCTTGGCCAGCGCAGCAATTTCAGTCACCGCAGCAATCACCGCTTTATCGATACCGCGCTTAAGATCCATTGGGTTCATACCGGCAGCCACTGACTTGAGGCCTTCGATAATAATAGCCTGAGCTAAAACGGTTGCGGTGGTGGTGCCGTCACCGGCTTCATCAGACGCTTTTGAGGCCACTTCTTTGACCATTTGAGCGCCCATGTTTTCAAACTTATCGCTGAGCTCAATTTCTTTCGCTACAGAAACACCATCTTTCGTTACGGTTGGCGCACCGAATGACTTATCCAGCACGACGTTGCGGCCTTTGGGACCGAGCGTTACTTTAACCGCGTTGGCGAGGATATTGACACCGTCCAACATACCTTGGCGAGCACTGCTGCCAAACTTCACTTCTTTAGCTGACATGTTTAATTCCTTTCGTAAATCGTTATAACAAAATTTCTATAAGTATCTTTCACTATCGAGGCTGAGACTTAACCTTCGATAACGGCCTTGATATCGGTTTCGCTGAGAATAATCAGCTCTTCGCCGTCGACATCAATGGTGTCCTGTCCGGCGTATTTGCCAAACACAACCTTATCACCCACTTTGACATCAACCGGACGCAGATCACCGTTATCGAGAATACGACCACTGCCAACAGCGATAACTTCACCTTGATTTGGCTTTTCCTGTGCAGAACCTGGCAACAAAATGCCACCAGCAGTTTTTGCTTCTTCTTCCTCGCGACGAACGATCACTCGGTCGTGTAATGGACGAATTTTCATACTTTGTCTCTCCAATTTATCTATCTTCAGTGTTCAAAAGTTACTTGTACTTGCGGATTCCCGCAGCTACACAACATATGGTGGCGCCGGATTTCTTTTTCAAGGTATCACGGCAAATTTTTTTATCTCTTCCTGATTGGCAAACCTCCTTGATTATCACTGCGATTATGTTTTCAAATTACCGTTCGTCCCACGACTCTCCTTCGATAATGTCATCGGACTTTTTTGCTGCATCTCTTGCAGAGTGATCAGCCCTGCTGCTGTATAGATGGGCACTGCCCATCGTTGCGCCGGTAACAACCATGCGGCTCAGTACCAGCCGCGCAACTGCGCCACGAACCGCAGGGATCAATCCAGCAAAGCCGATGCCATCGGTGACAAAGCCCGGTGTCAGCAACAGCGCACCGGATACCGCGAGAATAATCCCCTCAGCAATTTCCTGTGCCGGCAACTGACCCTCCGCAAACTTGCGCTGCCCACGCCACAATGTATCGAAACCCTGATGGCGCAGCAGGTTGACGCCGATAAAAGCGGTCAGCAATACCAGACCAATAGTTGGCAGTGCACCGATCTGGCCACCGACGGTTATCAGCAGCCACATCTCCAGCACCGGCATAATCACAAATATCAAAAACACATAGCGCACAGCAAAAATCTCATTTTCGCCCGCTCTGTATAAGCGGGATAGTGAGATAGATTGGGGTGGTTTTGTCTATTTCAACAGCACAGCGAATAGCGTAGTCTTGGCGCATGAAAAATAATGACTTTGCAGAGCTGTCCCATGAAGAGCTGGTTCACCAAGAACCCACGCGCGAGCAGAGAATTTATCTGGCATTGGCCGCAGTGCCCTGTGGCAAAGTGGTAACCTATGGCCAACTCGCCGATCTGGCCGGACTGCCGAGAGCGGCGCGGCTGGTCGGGCGCACCCTTCGCCATTTACCCAAAGGGACACAGCTGCCGTGGCATAGAGTGATCAATGCCGGCGGCAAAATAAGTCTTGCTGAGGATTGCCCCAGTGGTCAGCTGCAGCGAGCGCGCCTGCACGAGGAAGGGATTGTTTTCAACAATAGCCGCATCAGCCTGCGGCAATACCGATGGCAACCGCAGATGGCAGCAACAACCAGTCGGCGACAGGATAAAGAATCTCAATGAGTTCAGCGACGATAAAACAGGCACTGCTCAACCGCCGCATGTTGATCTGTATTTTTACCGGCTTTGCCTCAGGGATGCCACTGTATTTATTGATCTCACTGGTGCCCGCCTGGTTGCGCTCGGAAGGTGTTGGACTCAAGGAGATCGGTTTCTTTGCCCTTATCGGTCTACCCTACACGTGGAAATTTTTCTGGTCGCCGCTGCTTGATCGCTATCATTTACGTCTTCCGGGCTTTAACGCTGGTCTGCGCCGCAGCTGGATGCTGACAACACAGGTCGCACTGCTTTTTGCCATTGCCGCGCTGGGCTTTTTTGATCCCGACACTGAGATCTGGACCATCGCCTGGCTGTGTCTGTTGATCGCCTTTTTAAGCGCCACCCAAGATATTGTTCTCGACGCCTACCGTCGACAGATACTGCCCGACCGCGAGCTCGGCCTGGGTAATTCTATTCATGTTAATGCCTACCGAATTGCCGGATTGGTACCCGGATCGCTGTCGCTGATATTGGCCGATAGCCTGCCCTGGCAGTCTGTATTTATGGTCACCGCAGCCTTTATGGTGCTCGGCATTGGGCTAACCCTGAGCATCGACGAGCCGCAAGCCGATAGCCGTCATCCCACCACGCTCAACCAGGCGATTGTCGAACCGTTTAAAGAATTTTTTTCCCGTCAGGGGGTTCAACAGGCCTGTCTGATTTTGGCGTTTATGCTGCTTTATAAACTCGGCGATAGCATGGCGACCGCTCTGGCGACGCCCTTTTATTTGGATATGGGTTTTAGTAAAACTCAGATTGGTCTGGTGGCCAAACATGCGGCGCTGTGGCCAATGATTATCGGTGGTATTCTCGGCGGCATCATGATGCTCAAGATCGGTATCAACCGCGCACTTTGGTTGTTTGGTATGGTCCAGATCGTCTCTATTCTTGGCTTTGCGGTACTTGCCAGAGTCGGTGAAGGCCTGTGGTTGTTAGGACTGGTGATCAGCTTTGAATATCTTGGCGTCGGTCTCGGCACCGCCGCCTTTGTCGCCTTTATGGCACGCTCCACACACCCGGCCTTTGCCGCCACGCAACTGGCCCTGTTTACGGCGCTGACCGCGGTACCGCGCACTGTTGCCAGCTCAGTCACGGGTATTATTGTCGAAGGCGTCGGCTGGGAGAACTTCTTCTATCTGTGCACCGCGCTGGCCATTCCCGGCATGCTTCTGCTGTTAAAAGTCGCGCCCTGGAATCACCACGAAAACACCTTAGCGCATTAACTGATCAGCACAAGCAGCGCAATCACCACCAACCATCCGGTCATCGAGCGTCGAAACAGCGCAACCATTTCCGCAACCTGAAGAAGGGCTGCCGTGTCATCGGCTGACTTATCAACGTCTTGAGGCGCAGCCTCTTTCGCCAGCGCACCCAACACACAGCGGCGCAGGACGTCAGCAGTAGAAGTTTTGGTACAAAAGACCAATTCCTTTAGCTGCGCAGTGGCCTGGGAGAAGTCACCCATCAAACCGAGCGTTAAGGCCAAAAAGCGCGCCGGAAGCCACTCCAACATCCACAACAATTGATTCGCGCCACTGCAACTGAGGTCTGTGTCGGTGGCCTGTTCTCCAGCGCTAATATTTTCGTCTGCGCTAGTTTGCTCTACCTGGCGCGCAAGCATAGCGTCGGCATCCAATTCCATATCGCCGTGTAGAGCCAGTAAACGATAGGCTAAGGCAGCCGGTGCACCGAGGAAAAAGAACCAAAATACGGCGGCAAAAGTGCGTTCAAACAGCCGGTAAGGTAAGGCGCTGGTGAGTTCTCGGTAGAGTCCTTCTGCGCTGTTAGCCGAACTGGCGCGGTGGCCAATATTAAACACTGCCGCATCATGAAAAGCGGCCTGTAGGTCGCTGCGTTCAATATCTGACTCCAAGACCTTTATTTGCGCACTGAGATCGCCGCGACCAAAGCTGTAGAGCAAGACAGCCAACTCAAGCAGGAACACCAGTATGCCATTGCCGAGATTAAGTAGCACAAGCTGCAACAGCGCAACTGGCACCAGCACATAGACGAGAATATTAAGCCTAGCGCCGCCGGATGCCGGCACAAACTTGGCGACTGCCGAATGCCACTTCTGCACCCACAGATCGCGCTGAATAAAGGCAAGCTGGGCGTTGCTTTCAAGCACTGCGATGGCGATTAAAACAATTAAAAAATGCACTCTGAACCTCTGTGGTTAGTTGAGCTGGTTATCTGAGAAGAGTTTAACTCAACAGTTTTTTGTAACGTTGCCATTCGAAGGCTTCACCCGGATCGGTTTTGCGTCCCGGCGCGATATCGCTGTGGCCGACAATTCTATCTCGATTAAGTCGCGGATAGTGTTTTAGCAGCAGCTGCGTGACCGATGCCAAGACTTCATACTGGCGCTCAGTGTAGAGAATATGGTCGGCCCCTTCCATTTCAATACCAATCGAAAAATCATTGCAGTTATCGCGACCGTCAAACTGCGATACCCCCGCATGCCAAGCGCGTTGATCAAACGCGGCAAACTGAGTGATATGGCCGAGGCGATCAATAAGCAGATGAGAAGAGACCCTGAGATGACAAATCTCGGCAAAATAATCATCGCCAGCCGGGTCGAGGCAGTTGGTAAACAACTCACCGATATGCGGCCCACCAAACTGATTGGGCGGCAGACTGATATTGTGAATCACCAGCAAATTGATATCGCCGACGTCTGGGCGTTGATCAATATTTGGCGATGGCATCTGAGTGGCGCTGCTTAACCAACCGTTATCTATCTGCATAAGAGCAATCTACTAGCTTGCGACGGGCAACCCTTTGATCTGGGTAATGGCCTGTTTAATGGCTTTATCAAACAAATGTGAATTGTCTAACACGGTGACAGTACCATTCAAAAGATCGACCGCCAACCGCGCTCGGTCGCGCTCTGCGATCATCTTGCCATTGTGGTCGACAAACACATATTTCCACGACGGCCCGACAATTCCTGCCAGCTTGCCGCGCTTGTGCGCCTTTATATCACCGCCCAATTCAATCCAGCAACCCTTTTGCATCGACATCAGCCTGCTCTGCGCGACGCTATCAATGGTTTCGGCATCATGCACTAGCTGAGAAATATTTCTGCCGGGAAGCTCTGTTTTAACCGCTGACATCAGTACGCGGGTGACCTCGTCAACGAGTTTACGTTCTGCCTGCCGGCCCGATTTACGAAATTGGGTGATTTTTTTTGCCCATTTGCGCTTCACCGGCGCGATCTCGGTGACGGCTGCTGGTTGCTGCGGGCATTCAGCAATACCCAGCGCTTCACTGAGCTGTTCAATCTGCAGGCTGCGCTGCGCAATATCAGTGGAAATATGACCGAGCCGAACATCAATATGGCGAATTAATTCGTGACGGTACTTGAGATCGTTGGTGCTCGGTTGGCGGCGCGCCAAATAGAGCAGATTATCCAGCAATTTGATGCCTACCTGCCAGTCGGCACCGCCCTCACCGTCTCGTTGATGCGCCATATGCAGCACCACGCACCAACTCCGCTGAACGAAATCAATCACCCCCTGAGGATGCTTTTTTCCGACCATGCGCTTGGCAATCTCTTCCTCAACCCGTGTTCGCGCCCAGTTGATTTTTTCCTGTGCCGCCACACGTTCAACTTCTTGCGCCTCAGCCTGCGACGTCGCGCGACGATCGCGGTCAATAAGGCTCATAAACTCGCTGAGTATTTGCCCTAGCTTACGCTCATCGAAGGACTCCGCCAGCATCGTCTCGGAGAGTGTCAGCATCTGCTGATAAATTTGGTTGTCTTCGCAATCGCCCTGCTCGAGACCGATGGCGTATTTCGCCATTTCATTAAACAGTCGTCGTATGGGATGATTTTCCTGTTCGAGAATTAACGGTTTTTTCAGCGCCAACTTAAGCATCGGAACCTCACAGCGGTTGATCACCTGCTGCACCTCCGGCGCCAGCACCATGGACTGACCAAAGCTGGAAAATATGTTTTCTACCACCTGAAAGACACTGGCATCGTGACGGTGCAGACGGCCGCCATTTTCCCCCTGATTCAATGCCTCAATGGATTTCGCCAGTTCGCGAGTGATCTGGCCATTGCTTGCCAACTCGCTACTGTGTGCCATTAGGTGATTGACGTGTTTATTGATCTCGGCAAACAGCTGTGGCTTATCCATGCACGGACGACGCTGTTGTCGCGGACTATTCGCCGGCGTTGACCCGCCGGCACTGACTTGTGATGTCTGCAGCCCCTCAATTGACCCCTGCTGCGCGTCGCGCTCGGTATTTTCCAGCATTGAGGTGATCTTTGCCAACAGCTCAGTCTGAATACGGGTATTAGCAATTAACGCTTCATCGGCATAGGCCGGACTATCCTCTTCAACTCGCTGCGCAATTGGCTGCTCAACTGAGTCCTCTGCAGGCGCACTGTATGACTCGGCAACGTCCTTTTCTGCTGCCGACTTGGCTTCGTTGTCTGGCACATCGCCACTCATACATTCGTCGGCTGGGGACGCCAGCGACGGCTTTTCTATCATATCAACACCCGCTTTCTCGAGCTGATCAATAGCAAGGTTGAGCATCTCGCCATAGTCCCTATCGAAGCACACCTGATCAAATAGCTTGATTAGCTCTAACTGGACGTCGGCCGCGACCATGTCACTTTTAAGAGAGCCTATAAAGGCCTCGAGCAGGGCATCTGGTGACAGCGGTAATGGACTCGGCTGATTGCCATCTGCCAGCAGCGACATAAAGCGACCTTCGATTTCACTCAGTTCGAGACGTAATTCCTCACGCACTCGACTGGAACAGTTGTCCAGTGCAATGATTAATTCGAGGTCATCATGGCCGAGCAACTGCAGATTGTCGGCACCGCTGCGCCGCGAACGCAGAGATGCCCGCGCTGAATCGACCTGCCCAGTTTTGTCACCGGTTACACGCGCTGGTCGACGTTCGACCGCGGCATCCAAGCGCATCAAATACCCCACCGCGGTGTCGCTGGTCATGCGCTCGATCTCAACACCCTGTTGTTTCAGTATCCGCTGCATATCCCTATACAGGACTTGCAAGCGGTTGCTGTCCGCGCGGGCACTCAGCGCCGAAAAATGCTCATTGGCAAGTGGATAGAATTTTTTAAAGACGTTTGACAAATGCTGGCGGCAGAGCTGCCCCAGCGACTGCACGAGCTGTTGCGTTGCCTGACTAGATCCGTTGCTCATTAAGCTTGCCATCCCTGTGGCGAGGTACTTTTCCGCTGGCTGACTGCGATTTTTCAATCACCTGACGCGTGGTTCAAGTATGGCCGTTATTGAAACAGATCACCTGAGAAAATCCAATGCAAAATTACCCTGACAACAAATAACTGGCTGAGCAATGCTGCTATAATCAGCCGCTAACGACTCTGCGCAGCAAGGCCGCCGCGCACCATATAACACTGACTACCGAGACACCCATGGCCAGCATCGAACCCTCTCAACGCACCCAACTTTCCACGGCTATGCTCAATGATATTCCCCACTGTGTTGCCCGCGCTCTGCAGGAAGATATTGGCAGCGGCGATATCACTGCGCAGTTAATCCCCGAACAGCAACAGGCCAGCGCGGTAGTAATCTGCCGTGATCACGCCGTGATCTGCGGGCGCCCCTGGGTCGATGAGGTGTTTCGCCAACTCGATAGCAGCACCCAGATTGAATGGCATATTAACGAGGGCGATTCCGTGAGCCCCAACCAAACGCTGTTGACCCTGCGCGGCAATGCCCGCGTGCTGTTAACCGGCGAGCGCGCGGCACTGAATTTTTTACAAACGCTGTCGGCCACGGCCACCACCGCGCGTCACTACGCTGAGGCCTGCCTGAATAGCCCTATTAAAATTCTCGACACACGCAAAACCCTGCCCGGCCTGCGCCTGGCGCAAAAATATGCCGCTGCCGTCGGCGGCTGCCAAAACCATCGTATTGGCCTCTATGACGCGTTTTTAATTAAAGAAAACCATATCGCCGCCTGCGGCAGTATCGGTAAAGCCATTGCCAAAGCCCGCGAACTCGCCGCCGACAAACTGGTTGAAGTGGAGGTGGAAAGTCTCGATGAACTGCATCAGGCGTTAGCGGCCAAAGCCGATGTGGTGATGCTGGATAATTTTTCACCTGCCGATATAGACGCGCTCTCGTCGATTGATTTGGGCGCCACCAAAATTGAAGTGTCCGGGGATATTACCGAAGAAAAGCTTAAGGCTTATAGTCATGCCGCGGTGCACTTTATTTCATCGGGGAGTATTACCAAGCATATTCGGGCAGTGGATTTATCGATGCGATTAATGGATTAGGGTTTAAACGTAAAAAAGGCTCCCGAAGGAGCCTTTTTGAGTTTTGCCTATACTTCATAACGGACTATGGTTGTTTTCTTAACCTTGACAAGAGCCCGGCAAATATTTAGCCGGCATTGGGTTAGTGGTAGACGGCCCACAAGTCCAGCTTGCAATAGTCTTTCCACCATCCGTAGTACCAACCAAAGCGGTGGTACCTGTTTGAATAGGAGTCAACGTTATAGTATTTGCAGTTGCTGATGTATCACCACCCAAAGTGGTTTCATTGCCTACGATTGTTATAACGCCACTTGCACTTACAGAACGAGAAGCGACATATTTACTAACCGTACTACCGCATACATTAGGCAATATACCACTAACATCAGCGCCACTTGCAGTCTGAACAGCCTCCGTAACAGAAGTACGGCAAGATGATGCAGCCAAAATTACTTCGGAGGCCTTGGCGCGCACGGTATAATCCTGATACGCCGGCAATGCCACAGCCGCCAAAATACCAATAATAGCCACTACAATCATCAGCTCGATCAGGGTAAAACCACTTTGTTTTCTATTCGTTTTCATTGTTACTCTCCATTTAATTAAAAACTTGTAATTCCAGTTAACTGGCAAATGACTTTGCACGCTAAAGGGATAGCAATTGCTGTGCCAATTCATTTTTAT
>JGI20156J14371_10004437_pt1 | contig 10133 bp, 10 predicted proteins | sample COG_06_FD_14371 | JGI IMG/M metagenome (IMG submission 14371) | reverse complement strand
AGGAGAAAAAGATGTCGATAACTAAAGAACTTAAAACAAAAGTAATCTCTGAATTTGCAAATTCTAAAGAAGACACTGGGTCACCTGAAGTGCAAGTTGCTATTTTAACAAATAGAATAACCACACTGACTAGTCACTTTAAAACCCATAAGAAGGATAATCATTCGAGACGAGGTCTTTTAAAAATGGTTTCTCGACGTAGGAAACTTCTGGACTATGTGAAAAGTAAAGATGAAGACCGCTATAAGCGTATAATAGAACGTTTGGGAATCCGAAGATAGCAAGGCGAAATAGTATCAAAAAATACGAACTAAATTTGCAGTATTAATTTAGAACCAACTCGTTTTTAGTTTTTAAAATATAAATTTATAACAAAACTTGTGGTGTGCTCAACCCCAGAAAAGTTATAATAGAATAAGATAAGAAGAGCAGAAAAAGGAAAAGAATGTTTAAAGTAGTGAAAAAATCAATCGAATGGGGTAGAGATACCTTAACACTTGAAACTGGTAAAGTTGCACGCCAAGCTGATTCAACAATAATTGCAACATACGGCGAAACAACCGTGTTGGCAGCCGTAGTTTTTTCTAAGGAAAGTAAGCCCGGTCAAAGTTTTTTCCCCCTTACCGTCAATTATCAAGAAAAGTATTACGCAGCAGGTAAAATACCAGGTGGTTTTTTTAAAAGAGAAGCAAGACCAACCGAAAAAGAAACGTTGACAAGTCGCCTTATAGATAGACCAATTAGGCCACTTTTTGTAGAGGGCTTTAAGCATGAGGTTCAAGTAACTTGTACAGTTCTTAGTCACGATTTGGAAAATGACCCTGACGTAGTGGCTATGATTGCAGCCTCTGCAGCCCTTACACTGTCAGGTGCACCNTTTAGAGGCCCGATTGGNTGCGCACGAGTTGGTTTTTGTGATGGTAAATATATATTAAATCCCNTGATAGATGATATGNATCACTTACGAAGNAATCCAGAACAAAAATTAGACTTAGTCATTGCTGGAACAAAAGACGCTGTAATGATGGTCGAATCTGAAGCGTACGAGCTTTCTGAGTCTGAAATGCTGGGTGCTGTAAAATTTGGGCACGAAAGTATGCAGCCCGTTATAGATATGATTATTGCGATGGCAGAAGATTGCGCAAAAGAGCCCTTTAACTTCATTGAAGCTGATACTAAAGACCTCGATAAAGCAGTCAAAAAATTAGGTGAGAAAGCTATGCGTGCTGCATTCGCTGAAACTGACAAAATTGTGAGACAAAAAGCGATTTCTGAAGCTATAGAAAAAATAAAAAATGGTCTAAGTGATGATCAGTTGGTGGATGAGCATCTAGGCGATTGCATAAAACAGCTTGAAGCCAACGTTGTGCGTGGAGACATAATAAAAACAGGGAAAAGAATTGATGGCCGTGATCTAACAACAGTTAGACCAATAGTATCGGAAACAAGCCTGCTACCGAGGACTCATGGATCAGCNCTTTTTACCCGNGGNGAAACACAAGGGNTAGTTGTGACNACATTGGGNACAGGTGATGATGAGCAGATTATTGANGCNTTGCATGGATCTAGCAGATCAAACTTTTTACTCCATTATAANTTCCCACCATATTCAGTAGGTGAATGTGGAAGAAACATGGGGCCCGGTCGGCGNGAAATAGGTCATGGAAAACTAGCGTGGAGAGCTCTGCAAGCGGTTCTTCCNGCAACTACAGATTTTCCNTATACGATTCGATTAGTCTCTGAAATTACAGAGTCTAACGGTTCGTCCTCAATGGCAACAGTATGTGGAGCATCTCTCTCTATGATGGATGCAGGAGTACCACTCAAGTCTGCAGTAGCCGGAGTAGCAATGGGTTTAATTCTGCAAGGTAAAGACTATGCAGTCCTTACTGATATACTTGGCGATGAGGATCATCTAGGTGATATGGACTTTAAAGTTGCAGGTACAGAAGCCGGGATAACGTCTCTTCAAATGGATATAAAAATTGCGGGGATAACACCAGATATAATGGAAAAAGCGTTAGACCAAGCAAAAGAAGGTCGAATTCATATTTTAAAAGAAATGAATACGGCATTATCAGGAACATCTGATTTTTCTATTCACGCACCGCGAATTGAAACAATGAACATTTCCTCTGATAAAATCAGAGAGGTCATTGGATCTGGTGGAAAAGTAATTAGAGAGATAGTTGAAGTATCTGGGGCGAAGGTAGACATCAACGATGAGGGAGTAATTAAAATTGCTTCTCCAAATGGTGAAAGTATAACAAAAGCCAGGGANATGATTAATGCAATTGTTGAAGAACCCGAGGTAGGCAAAATTTATACTGGCAAGGTCGTAAAGTTAATGGATTTTGGAGCATTTGTAAACTTTTTTGGAAAACGAGATGGCTTAGTTCACGTCAGCCAGATAGCTTCTGAGAGAGTGAATCATCCAAAGGATATTCTCAAAGAAGGTCAAGATGTCAAAGTAAAATTACTGGAGATTGATAATCGTGGGAAAGTTCGTCTCTCCATGAAAGTTGTAGATCAAGAAACAGGCTCCGAAATAAATGGAAACGAGTAAACAGTATTTGATTGTGAAAAATTTATAACATTATTAGAATATTAAAAGGGTATTTTATGTTTGTTGAGAATTTGAAAGTACGGCTCAGCTTTATCAATAAGCTGAGCCTGAAAATCTGAACTCGCTTCATAGTTTGCTACGGGAAGACCAAATCTAGTGCTTTTGTTAACGGATCTGTACCAATAGGCTCCCCATAAACCGTCATATGAATGAGATCCAGTGTTCCACATCAACATTTCATCGTCGAAGTCAATACCCAAGGCTGAGCATAAGCTAATCAGTACTGACCTAGGATTAAGGCACAACTCATCAGCATCTATCACTGGTGGTGCCTTGCCGAGTGAATTGGAAATCATATTAAACAAATCAACCTGTTGAGAAAAGCCTAGGTCCTCTAGGTTGAAATTGATTATTTTTTTTCCAAAGCTTTTAATAACTTTTTCAGGAGATCTAATCAAAAATGCGTTAGAAACCTCATGCACGAATGAACGATCAAAGCTAGGTATCATGTGATGAGCCATATGCTTTTGATATTGTATAATAGTATCTGTTGTACCTCTAACGCAATTTTCTGATATTGCTAGAGGATCACTGTTATAAGAGGCTAAAATTTGATCTCGCATGGGATGATCTATTCCTGTGGTCTTTAGATAGGCAGAATAAAATGGTTCATCGATAACACTACAATCCCGTCGCGATGCAAAGCTTCTCATTAAAGCTGTTGAAAGGTTTCTTGGACCGGACCACATTGCGATTCTCTTAGTCTCCATTTTCAATCATTGCCATGTAGTAATTTTTGATTTTACGAGTCAACGGACCCATAACACCCAACCCAATTTTAATTTTATCTATTTCACTAACAAAAGTCTGGGCTCCAAAAGTGCCAGTAATAAAAGCCTCGTCTGCACTATACACCTCACTTAACGAGAAATTGCGTTGAAAAACTGGTATCGCATTATTACTACATAGCTCTATAACTTTCTTTCGAGTAATTCCATTCATGCAATAATCACCAGTCGACGTCCACACCTCATTTTTCCTGATAATGAAGAAATTACATGCGTTAGTAGTATTTACAAACCCAAGCGGGTCTAACATTAGTGCTTCGTCAGCACCTGCTTTTTCAGCCTGGATGCAAGCTAAAACACAGTTTAATTTTGAATGACTATTCAACTTAGGGTCTTGGCTTGTAGGAAGGCCACGAACCTGAGGAACTGAGGCCAACCGAATACCGTTTTCCAGAGCACTAACTGGCGCCGAGTGTTCCATAATAATAACTATTGTTGGTCCATAGATAGAAAGCTTAGGATGTTGGAACGGTCTTTTTTTCTTTCCCCGTGTAACCATCACTCTTGCGTGCACATGAGTATGCATTTTATTTGCCTCTCTTGTCTGCTCAAGCATAGAAAACAATTTAGACTCAGTAATGCCAATATTAAGATCGATAGCTCTCGCTGCTTCAAATAGTCTACAAAAATGCTCCTCCCAGAACGCCCACTTACCTTCGTAAAGCCGCAAACCTTCCCAGACTCCATCACCTAAAAGAAATCCACTATCAAAAACAGAGACTTTAGCTAAATTCCGATCAAATAATTCTCCATCAATATTAATTAAAACACTCTCATTTCTTAAATCATCATCAGCTTCATGTGTTAATGTCATAATATTTCCTAAGCCGTATAAAATAAAATAGAGTTTACAGAATTGTACTTAATTTTTTCAAACTTTCAAACCCACCCCAAAAGCTCATTTTCTATTATTAGAGCAAGGGCATCAATATGGTCATCTCTATCGTTCAGACATGGTATATATAAAAAGTCTTGCCCACCTGCTTCTATAAAACTCTCACGAATTTCTTCATTAATCTCTTCTAATGTTTCAACACAATCAGCAGAAAATGCTGGGGCAACTACTGCAATATTTTTGATTCCTTTTTGTGCAAGTTCAGCTACATAATCAACGGTGGCTGGACCGACCCACTTCTCAGGACCAAACTTTGATTGAAAGGTAGTAGTAACGGTATTCTTCTCCCAACCTAAATTGTTTACCAGTAACCGTGTAGTTTTCTGACATTGACAGTGGTAAGGGTCTCCAGATAGCAAATATCTTTCAGGAACGCCGTGATAAGACACTACGAGATGCTCTGGCCTTGTAACGCTTTCCTGGTATGCTTCCTGAACCGAAGAAGTTAGAGATTCAAGATAAACACCATTATCATAATATGCTGGTACAGTTCTAATCGCAGGCTGCCAATTCATTTTCATTAGTGCCCTAAATACCTGATCATTTGCTGTGGCTGTAGTGGGCGCGGCATATTGAGGATATAATGGAAAAAAAAGGATTTTTTCACAGCCTATATCTCGTAATCTTTGCATTACACTTATTGTAGATGGATTACCGTATCTCATGCAAAAATCTACAATTACTTTATCTCCATACATATTACTAAAATATGAGGCTAATTTTTCTTTCTGGGCGCGCAATATTGTTAATAGAGGGCTCTCATCTTTTTCTGTATTCCAGATCCCACGATAAGCTGCACCAGAAGAAAAAGGTCTTTTAGTGAGAATGATCAACTGCAAAAGTGGTTGCCATATGAACGGCGAGTAATCAATTACTCTACGATCAGACAAGAATTCACCCAAATAACGACGCATGGACCAATAATCTGTCGCATCAGGGGTCCCTAAATTACCAACTAAAATTCCTACTTTTGCTCTTGGAATGGCTGGGTGGTCGTCAGTTGCAAAGGTTAACCGTTCTTCGCCAGCCAGTACTAAATTTTTTGAGTTCAAATCCCCACCCTCATTCCGTTCATCCCAATCCTAATCAAATGCTTGTGGATTAAGTAATATGTCCAACAACTTTATCAACCAATATTTCTACTGGATTTACGGGTATAGTCTTTCAAACAATTTTACAACTTGTATGTACCAAGTACATCTGTAAAACTGTGTGTCGCTGAGCCTCTTCGAAGAGGCTTCTGTTGGTTTTTAGAAGGAGCCCAACCTGTTAAACAAAAAAGCTGAAAAGTAGCCTTTACTCCTCCATCATATTTGTGTGCATTAAATTGAGTAGCATAAAGTTCAATCAAGTTTTTTAAAGTTTCTCTTTTTAAGAAGTTTTTCCGACGATCAACCATTATATTCGTTTCACCCATTCCTCTAAGGTCGTGAAGTAACTCTATGGGTGTCGTGTAAATGACCTCTAAGTCAGTACTATCCGCTACACTTAAGGCGAAGCCCGCCCGGACTAATAAATCCCCAGCATCACGAAGTTCAATCATTGGCGCCACCCTTGGTGAAATGCCATTTTCTGTCTTAAGCTCAGCCTGTTCAAATACTGTTCTCAGTTCATAAAGTGTCTCTCCACCAAAAAAAAACGCAAGCATTAACCCATCGGGCTCTAAAGCTTGACGAACTTGAATCAACTGACCAACAGGGTCATTATGCCAATGAAGCGAAAGTGCATGAATTATGAAGTCGAACTTCTTATCATTAAAGTCTAGGTGATCATCATCATCAATTAAAATAGCATTATTCAAGCCCAATTTTTTAGCCCAAAAACTTGTCTTTTGTCCAATAATTGCGGGATATTTAAATATTCTATTTATGTCTGAAAGCCTTTCATGCACCTGATTTATGGAAAATTCGTCAACAAAATCAATAGGCCCTAAAAGCTTGGCCCGCCTTTGGTGCATCCTTAAAGCCAACATATCGAATATTTTTCTAGTATTTGACATTAGATTTCTTTCATATTTTGCTACCATTTTCAAAATCTTCAGGCATAGTGACTGTTAATACTAAATTAAATTGCATATATTTATAATCTACGACTCAATCTTAGCTAAACATCATTCATTTTATCTTATTAGATCAATATAAATTCTGAAAGTAACAAAGTTATGGTAATACAAATTTATACTGCGAATTTCTGTGGTTACTGCACACTTGCTAAGAAAATGTTAACTAAAAAAAATGTGCCATTTTTGGAGACAAATTTAACTTTGGAACCAATTAAAAGATCAGAGATGATTGAGCGTAGCAATGGGCTCAGTAGCGTACCTCAGATTTTTATCTCTAACATGCACGTCGGTGGATACGACGAAATATCTCAATTGGAAAAAAGTGGACGGCTAGATTCCATTCTTAAAGAGAGTAAGAGTTAGATAGAAGCAGCGTATGCAAACACATCATGTCAAGTCAAAAAAATTTACTCCACTGCCTTTTGGTTCAAAATGTCAAAGCTAATTAACGATCCTTTAGCAGTCTCATTGTTTAGTGAAATTTCAGCAATTGACCATCTTTTTAAGGTACGCCTCTCAAAGACACTTCCACAAGGTATGGAATTATCGCACTTTGCGGTCCTTAATCATTTTTCAACGCTACAAGGCGAAAAGACGCCAGCCCAGTTAGCCCGTAGCTTTAATGTAACCAAGGGGGCAATCACAAATACATTAACAAAGCTTTCCAAAATGGGTTACATTCATATTAGGCCTGACTGGGATGACGGAAGAAGTAAGCAGGTTTCAATAAGTAAGGCCGGTAAAATTGCAAGAGATAGTGCTGTATCCGCTATTGAACCAATTATAGGAGAACTAATGACAGTTCTAGGATCAAAAAAAGCAAAAGCACTTATCCCATTTTTAAGAGACCTCCGAATACTTTTAAATAGCGCCAAATAATAGGAAATAATTTGACCCAAACAAGAAGGAACGCTGTCCATAAATGAGTAACATTTTAATTTTAGGAAGTGCACCAAATGCGATTGTGGCGAGAGAGTGGCCCATGAAGCAATTTGAGTATATCATCGCAATAAATAATGCTTGGAAAATTAGAAGTGATTGGACACACAATATCTTTCCAACAGATTTTCCACTAGAAAATCGACCTAACACTAAATTACATCAATATATTATTTCGGCCAAAGATTATGTGCCTGCACAAAATCTTTATGGAGGCTTTGTCTACGCCGGAGGCACAATGGCATTAACGGCTGCTTATTGGACGTTAGCAATTTTAAAACCAAAAAATTTATTCTTTTTAGGATGTGATATGGTTTATGGCAGTGGGAAAACCCACTTCTACGGTATGGGAACGGCTGATCCACTTCGAAAAGACATTTCTCTAAGGTCACTTGAGGCCAAATCTGCACGTTTTGAGTGTTTTGCTAGCTTAGAAGGTTGTACCGTGCACAACTTGTCTGAGAAAAAAGAAAGTCGCCTGATTTATAAGCGTAAAAAATTTAAAGACCTAGATGAAGTTTTGACTGATGTTCCACGGAAAATAAATATGGAAAGATTCGATCAAGTACTCAAAATAGAAGCTGACCTCAATTATTTAATTCTTGATGGAAAATACTGGAAACATGAACATAAGTTCGATACCTACCAAATAGATCAGTTAGACAAACTTTGGTTAACCTGTTTGCTGAAATGAAACAATAAACTTTCTATTTTACACTTGTCGTAACATAATTTATTGACAAATCATTATTTGAAATAGTCCATGTCCAAGATATTTTATTAAAAGAAAAGCCCTTTTTATCAACTAACTTTAGGCCCGCACCCTCCAACAGAGTCGAAAGCTCATCCGGAGTAATGAATTTACTCCACTCATGTGTTCCTTTTGGCAGCCACCTCATTACATACTCGGCTCCGATTATAGCGTTTAAATAGCTTTTCACATTTCTATTTATTGTTGAACAAATCATTAAACCATTTGGCTTCAACAGCTCGGAACATGCCTTTACATAGCTTGATGGGTTTGCTACGTGCTCAATTACTTCCATATTAAGTATTACATCAAACCGCTCCGTTCCTTCAACGAGCTCTTCTACTGTGGTATGCCGATAATCAATGACTAAATTTGATTGAGCAGCGTGTGCTCTAGCAATTGGAGGATTTCTATCTGCAGCATCAGCTCCAATGACATTAGCTCCCATGCGGGCCATAGGCTCAGATAATAGCCCGCCACCACAACCGATATCTAAAAGACTAATTCCTTTAAAGGGTTCTTTTTTTGTTAAATTTAAGTCAAAGTGCATTGCAATTTGATCAACTATATATTGTAATCTACTCGGATTAAGCATGTGCAATGGTTTAAACTTACCATTTGGATCCCACCATTCATCAGCCATAGCTTGAAATTTAGAGATTTCGTTATTATCAATTGTATTATTGATTGGCATTATAGATCCTTCTTTATAATAAGTATAATTAAGTTAGTCCATTTAGGGGTTTGTGCAAGCATGAGAGAGAATTTTTTGAAATCAACAAGCAATATTAATGATATTTTATACGCTCCAATTGAGCCTTACAAACAGAATATAATAGATGTTGGTAACGGTCATAAAATTTATTTAGAAGAATGTGGGAATCCTATTGGGCAACCAGCTCTCATAATCCATGGTGGCCCTGGTGGCGGCTGTAACCCAACTATGAGACGATATTTTGATCCAAATATTTATCGAATAATTCTTTTTGATCAACGTGGCTGTGGCCGATCTAGACCTCATGCAAGTGTTGAAAATAATACCACGTGGGATTTAGTTAATGATATTGAGATCATCCGAAAAAATCTTGGTATAGAAAAATTTATTTTATTTGGAGGCAGCTGGGGGGCTGCACTATCATTAATCTACGCAGAACAGTTTCCTGAACAGGTTGCCGGTATGGTCTTACGTGGTGTCTTCACTATGACAAAACGTGAATTAAATTGGGTTTATACAAATCAGGGTGCAGCAAAGTTTCTGCCAGAATCTTGGCGTTTTTTTGAAGAAATCATTCCAATATCAGAGCGGTCTGACTTATTATTAGCCTATCATAAACGCTTGTTTGGTAGCTCGCCAGCTGAGCAAGCTAAATATTCGAGAGCTTGGACTGTATGGGAAAATTCACTCGCATCTTTTAGATCACTTGGAAATGGTTACCGTCCATCTACTGAATATGCAAAAGCATTTGCAAGAATTGAAAATCACTATTTTATCAACAACGGGTTTTTAAATAGAGAAGGACAAGTGATTGAGGACTTATACCTGATCAAAAAAATTCCAACAATAATTGTTCAAGGACGGTATGATATGATCTGCCCACCTGAAACAGCAGACACTGTTCACAGAGCTTTACCTAATTCTAAATTGGTTATTGTGAAGAATGCTGGTCATGCCATGTCAGAGCCCGGAATAACTGAAGAGCTTATATATGCCACAAATGAAATGAAAATTTAAAAGGTCAACGCCAGTCGCGTACCTTGATCAATAGCTCTCTTGGCATCTAATTCAGAAGCAACATTAGCTCCACCAATGATATGCGGATTAATATTTTCAGCTTGCAAAGCGTCATAAAGACTTCGTTCAGGCTCTTGGCCTGCACAGATTATTATTGTATCAAACCAAAGTGTTTGAAGGTTTTTTCGTTCTTCACCATAACTAATAGTTAAACCATCTGATGTTATTTTTTCATAATTAACCCCAGATACCATCTTAACATTCTTTTTATTCAAACTCTCTCTGTGGATCCAGCCTGTTGTTTTTCCAAGACGCCGGCCAATCTTCTCTTTCTTACGCT
>JGI20156J14371_10004436_pt1 | contig 10133 bp, 14 predicted proteins | sample COG_06_FD_14371 | JGI IMG/M metagenome (IMG submission 14371) | reverse complement strand
TCAGCGTTTGCAACATCTTGTTTTGCTCTACTGTAGTTCAATTCTGCATTTTGAAAATCTTGTTGAGAAATGATTTCTTTTTCAAAAAGACCTTTGTTTCTGTTGAATTCGATCTTAGCATTCTCCATCAGGATCTTGGTGTTTGCCAAACGACCTTTTGCACTATTGAGTGATTGTTCGTTAGGAACAACCTTAACTTTAGCGAGTAGGTCACCCGTTTTTACATTGTCACCTTCTTCAACATAAAGCGTTTGGATGATTCCAGAAATTTGAGGTTTAATCTCAACTTCATCTTCAGGAATTACTTTTCCGGTAGCAACTGATTTCATCTCAATAGATGTTATTAGTGCAGTCTCCGTATCGTACTGAACCGCGGGCTTACTATTCGATTTAATAAAGAAAACAGCCGCATAAAGAACTCCAAACAAAATGGCTGCTATTAACATATATTTAAATACTTTTTTCATGGGAAATGGTTTATTATTTATATCTAGGTGTTATTATTCTTCTCTTAGGGCGTCAATAGGTTTTATACTAACGGCACGTTGTGCTGGGATCAGTCCGATTAAAGTTCCTAAGGTAACCATGATTGCCAAGGCTCCTAGAACAAAAGATATCGGGACTGTAGGGTTGGTATAAGGAAAATCGGTCATGTTTGCAGTTGCTGCATCAATTCCAGATAAGACAAAAGCTCCAAGGATAATCCCAAAAACTCCTGCAACAAAGGTTAGAAATACAGATTCTAAAATAATTTGAATGCGAACTTCAGCTGGTGTAGCTCCCAATGCGCGGCGAATACCCAGTTCTTTGGTTCGTTCTTTTACGGATATCAATAAAATATTACCAATTCCAATTACTCCAGCAATAATAGTTGCTATGCCTACAATAAGAGATAAAAAAGTCATCCCTTGAGAAAAGCCCATGATTCTACCAAAAAGCTCTCCCAGATTGAATGAGCCAAAAGCACGTTCATCTTTTGGAGACACACGATGTATCCGTTTAAGAGTTTGCTTAACTTGCTCTTCTACAGAAACTATATCAGCGTCGTCGAAGGCTGCAATTGTAAACCAACCCACATTATCTCCTGAATTATATAGTTTTTTATATGTTGAAAAAGGAATAAAGACATCTCCATCAGTTTCAAAGCCACCACCCTCAATATATTTGTGAACACCGATGACTTTAAAATAAATATCATCAACACGAATATACTGCCCAATAGCTTGTTCGTCTTCATCAAACAATTCCTTTTGAGTTCGTTCTCCGATTACACATACTTTTCGTTCTTCATCGATATCAGCCTGATTTACAAATCGTCCACCATCGTAAATTTTCTTAGAAAAAATTTTAGTGTATTCAGGGAAATCGCCATAAACCGTGTAGGTTCCGGACTTAGATCCACGAACCATTTGGGAACCACCTCCACCATCAAATACACCTTTGGCATTCCTTGGAGCAATAAACTCAATAGCTGGAATGTTATTCTTTAGGGTTTGTACGTCTTGGATTTTGAGCTGAGGATTTCTTCCCGTCTTAAATCCCTCGTAAGGAATGCTTGTGCTTTGTGCCCATACAAGTAAGGAATTCATTGCAACTCTTTCGAATTGTCTCTCAAAACCATTGTCCAAACCCTTGGCTGCACCCGAAAGGGCTATGTATATAAAAATACCCCACAATACTCCAATCACAGTAATTATAGTCCGAACTTTATTTTTCTGGATAGAACCAAAAATTTCTTGCCAGGTATCACGATCAAATATTATTTTAAAACTATTCATCTCTTAGTGCAACTATGGGTTTAATTCGTGCAGCTCGTTTAGCTGGAATATATCCTGCAATACCGCCAAAAATAATTAATATTAGCATAGCAAATAATGCAGTAGAGGAGTCTATGTATGGATTTTTTATGAAATAGTCTTTAAGGATTACACCAATAGACTTCAGAACAAAAACTCCAATTAGCATTCCTATGATTCCTGAAAGTGTAGTAATGAAAATAGACTCTTGAAGAATCATTTGGATTACAGATTTTGGCGTAGCGCCTAATGCTTTTCTAATTCCCAATTCTTTAGTCCGTTCTTTTACAACAAAGACCATGATGTTTGAAATTCCAATGATACCTGCAATCAAGGTACCCAGGCCCACAAAAGTTACAATAAGTTGAAGTATGTTTGCAAATTGTTGGTTTTGTTTTAGCTGATCAGCTCTATTTCTAATGCGAATCCCGTTAGGATCTTTTGGCGCAATTGACTTTTTCTTCTTAAAAAATTCACGCAACTTACGTTCAAAAACTAAAGATCCTGAATGGCCTATTTGGGGCTTAAAAGCAAGGATAATTTGATCTACTTTATCGTTACTTTTTTCAAGTAATTGTCTCGTTGTATAGGGAATGTAGATATAGCGCTCTTCCCGGTCACCTCCATCATCTTGGAAGACTCCAATCACTTTAAAAACACTATTTCCAATATCAATAAATTTTCCTAAAGGATTTTCTTGTTTGAACAAATCTCGAGCAACCAAGCGTCCAATAACGGCGTATTTTGATTTGTTCGCAATATCACTTTCGTTGATATAACGTCCCTTCATTAAAATTGTTTTTTCAGCAAACTGATGAGCTGGGCCAACTCCTCGGGTAGAATAGTTATCAAACTCGTTTTTATATTTAACAACTGCTGTTCTAGAAATTCTAGGGGTAATATACTCTAAGAAGAAAGGAAACTGTTCTTTAATATCTGTGATATCATCGTTCTTAAATTCGATCTTACGGTTAGATTTAAACCCATCATAAGGAATAGAAGTTTTACCTGGAGAGAAAGAAATAGTATTGGTTGCATCATCCAAGAAAAACTCTTGAAATGTGTTTTTAAGCCCATTGCCAAAGCCAAATAGGATTATAAAGATAAAAATCCCTAAAGCAACAGTAAAACCTGAAAGAAAGGTTCTTAGTTTATTCTTTCGAATAGTTTCGAATATTTCTTGCCAACGATCTCTATTAAACATAATCAGCTGCTAAAACTTGGTTTACTTTAATATCTTCTACTATGACGCCATCTTTGAGTTTTACAATGCGCTTACACATTTTTGCAATATCCTCTTCGTGAGTAACCACTAAGATGGTGTTTCCTTCTTGATTTATTTTTTGGATCAAGTCCATTACTTCATACGAAGTTTTAGTATCTAAAGCTCCAGTAGGCTCATCTGCCAAGAGTACCTTGGGACGTGACGCCATAGCGCGTGCAATTGCAACCCGTTGTTTTTGACCTCCAGAAAGCTCACTAGGCAGGTGTGTAGACCAATCTGCCAAGCCTACCATGGTAAGGTATTTAATAGCTTGTTCTTGTCGTTCCTTGCGGCCTACTCCTTGGTAGTACAAAGGAAGGGAAACGTTTTCTGCGGCTGTTTTGTAATTAATCAAATTAAACGATTGAAAAACAAATCCTAAGAATTTATTACGGTATTTAGCTGCTTTAGTCTCATCCAAGTCTTTAATCAGAACATCGTCGAGGGTATAAGAACCTTCATCAAGAACATCTAACATACCCAGTATGTTTAGGAGGGTGGATTTTCCAGATCCCGAAGAACCCATTATCGCCACTAATTCGCCTTTTTCAACTGCAAAGTCAATGCCTTTGAGTACGTGAAGCGAAGAGCTTCCCATTTTATAAGACTTATGAAGGTTTTTTATTTGTATCATGAAATTTGGAATAAATGTCTTTTAGAAATGAATCTTGCTTATAAGACGTTTAAAAAAGTAAAAAGTTACATTAATGTAACACATTATTTTTTAAGCATTCGAAATACAGCGACTCCAACTGCTCCAACCAAGACGTAAGGAATGGCCATTAGGTATACAATCCCGTTGTTTATTCCTTTGGCGGTTTGTTGTCCTTCTTCCGATTCAAGAACTGCTCTACACATAGCACATTGCGCCTCTACATCTTCAGAACCTAAGATAAAAAGAGCTAATGTAAGGAGTATTGTTTTTTTCATTTAGAAGCAATTAAACGTAATATGGAGAGATCATATAATAAACAATCACCCCAGTAACGGTTACATACAGCCAAATAGGAAATGTAATTCTAGCTATTTTTCTGTGCTCTGTGAATTGTTGAGAAATTCCACGAACAAATGTGATCAAAACCAAGGGTATGATTATAATCGATAACAAAATATGTGAAATCAGGATGGTGTAATACACTATTTTTACAACACCTTCTCCTCCAAAAGGAGTAGGATCAGATGTAAGGTGATAAGCAACATACATAACCAAAAAGGCTAATGAAAGACCAATCGCCGTTTTCATCAATTGCTCATGCAAATTAATTTTACGGTTTTTAATTGCCCATAGCGCTACTAATAATATGATTGCCGTATAGCCATTGACTGCTGCGTAGATTGGAGGAAGAAATGATAGTGATTGAACATTCTCTAATCGAATTCGAAAAAGAAAAGCGACTACAACGGGAATAGTTATTGACACTACAATGATCCAGTTTTTATACTTTAGGGTAGATTTACTTGCATTCATAATAATTAATATTCGTTAAGTAAAAGATCTATATCTTCTAGAAGCATATCTACTCCTTGTTCTTCTACATCTTCTTGGTCTAATCCAGAATAATAGACAATTGGGTTTCCATAATCGTCTTGTCGAGACCGAATAAAGCCCTTTTTGTCGATTAATGCAAAATAGCCCTGATGTTCAAATCCCCCAGCGACTGCAGGGTTTATTTCGGCAAATATATTGAATCCTTTGTTTGCCAAATCATATACGCTGGATTTTGGTCCTGTCAGGAAATTCCAGGAAACTTCTGAACCAACATAGCTTTCGGCATACTTTTTTAATACAGACGGCGTATCGTGATCCGGATCTATGGTGAAGGAAGCAATGCCAAAATTCTCTTGATTCCCAAAGGCATCATGTAAGGTTTTCATGTTTTTATTCATGATCGGACAAATGGATGGGCAGCTTGTAAAAAAGAATTCAACAACATAAACCTTCCCTAAATAATCCTCATTGGAAACGTATATACTGTCTTGATTCAAGGAATAAAAACTCAGGCACTTTCTTCGATTCTCCATTGATCTTAATGAAATCTAAAGCTTTAAAGCCCGGCTTTATGGAGCGGCTACTATCGACGGTTGCATTGTTTGTGAGTCGATCAATGATTTTAGGGACAACAATGATTGCAAATACGAGTATGATGATTGCAAGTCCGATGTAAGAAGATTTCTTCATGTGTAAATGTAGTTATTATCCACCTAATTGTTAACACACTAGAATAACTCTAGTTTACTTTTTCCTGTTGACATTGTTTTTTTTAAGGGCTAAACGATATTCTGCAAGGATGACTTTCACATCATCAGTCATTTTATTATTCAGTGAAGCAACAGACGAAGCATCGTACCCGAAAAGGGTTCCTACATCTTCATCGTCGTCACGTCCACGTAAATTAGCTTCTCTGTCGACGATAAAAACAGTTGAGGTACTTTCTTTAGGAGATAGATTGATATCACTTTTAAGGCTCGAAAATAGGGTCTGAATTTGTTCAGCAGTACCAAAAATAAAGTTCCACTTCACCATGTCGGTTCCGACTCCTTCTTCTAATTCTGAGATAACCTTCGCAATTTCTTCTTGATATCCGTCTTCAACAGCAACTACGAATTGAAAATCTTTGAATTCATAAAAGCGTTTGTATATCTTCTGATTTAAGTTGAAAGCATCACTCTTTTTACTCTCAAGGTCATTCCCCCAAAAACCGATTACGGTAATACGGTCTTGAAATTGAACAGGATCACCACGGAGGGTTTTCCAAGAATTTATTTCAGGAAGGTTCTTGGTAAGTATCGGTAGCTTTGCAAAATTATTGATGCCCGAAGCAAAAAACAAATAAATAACGATTGGAAATACAAAGAGTATTCCGAGTACGACATACTTTTTAAATGCGTTATTATTCATTTTTTATTTTAGAAATTCCAACTAACAAAACCGGTACGCATAACCTCAAAAATATAATCTGCTTCTAACAAAAGGATGAAGCATAGATAAGGAATAAGTACAACTAAAGGCAAAACAATGGATCCTTTTAGGCCGCCCTTTTCATCTCGAATGTGCATAAAATCCCAAGCGATATAGTAGGCTTTAACAATTGTTAGAATGATGAAAATCCAGTTTAATATTTTCATCCCTAAAAACATTCCCATAAGGCTTTCAGGTTTTACAATACCCAGTATAACCTCGACCGTTGTAACGATGGATAGGAAAATCAAAACGCCCCATATTTTCTGAACGTTTGATTTGAATTTTAATAATCCTCTGAAGATGGCTAAGTTTTCTGTATCGTGTGCCATGATGTATATTTTATAATTAATTAAACTAAATAGAAGAACGTGAATACAAATACCCAAACTAAATCTACAAAGTGCCAGTATAGTCCAACTTTTTCAACCATTTCATAGTGCCCTCTTTTTTCATAAGTCCCCATGATCACATTAAAGAAAATAATGATGTTGATGACAACTCCCGAGAGGACGTGAAATCCGTGAAATCCGGTAATGAAGAAAAAGAAATCGGCAAACAAACGGTTTCCGTATTCATTGTGAACGAGGTTTGCTCCTTCAACAACATTGACTGCTTCCTTTATTTTCAATAAAGATTCTTCTCTCGAAAGAATAATCTTATGACCCGTTTCATCTATTTTTTCACTTTTAACGACTAAACTTTCATTGGCAACAAATCCCGCTGCTACTTCTTCTAGGCTATAACTTGGCAATGAAGATTCTCCAATGAACCAAATCCCGTTACTATCTTGGTGCGTATCTCTAGGTGAGTCGATATTCGCAGCAAAAGCTTCTAAAGCAACACGCTTCCCTGTTTCAGCGTCCATAAACTGAAGGATTTGACCGCCTTTAGTTTCAAGAGCTCCGTATTCACCTTTGATGAAGTTTTTCCATTCCCAAGCTTGTGATCCAACGAATATTGCTCCACCAATGATTGTGAGTAGCATATAAAAGGTCACTTTCGCTTTATTCATGTGGTGCCCTGCATCTACTGCCAATACCATCGTTACAGATGAGAAAATTAAGACAAAAGTCATTAAAGCTACGTAATACATTGGAGCATCAACTCCATGTAAAAATGGGAAGTGAGTAAATACTTCATCGGCAATTGGCCAAGAATCGATGTTTTTAAATCTAGAAAAACCATAGGCTACTAAGAAGCCTGTAAAAGTTAAAGCATCAGAAACAATGAAAAACCACATCATCAATTTCCCATAACTCGCTTTTAGAGGTTTATTACCTCCACCCCAAACATTGGTTTCGTCTATTGTATTGTTTGCTGTAACTTCCATATAAAAGTGTCAAATTTTAATTTTACAAAAATAGTATTTTTTTTAACTATACACACTCACGAAAACGTATAAATAAATCCATAAAAAATCGAGAAAATGCCAAAACAACTCCGCTAATTCATAGCCCAATTTATCCTTTGGTGTATATGCATTATTATAGGTTTGAAAAAGAACAACCATCAGAACAATCATTCCTCCAAAAACATGGGCAAGATGGAGGAGAACAAGTACATAAAGAAACGAGGTCGTGATTGAACTTGCTGCTCCAGTAAAGTAATAGCCTTGTTCTATGATTTGTGAAAATCCTGTGAACTGAAAATAAACAAACAAGAGTGTCAGACCTAGTGTTGCCCAAAGAAAGGTTTTTTGTAATAAAACATTCCCCTGATTCAAAGCCTTTTTACCTAGGAAAAAGGTAATACTGCTCAGAAAAATAAGAATCGTACTGTACAAAAATACTGTTGGTAATTCAAAGGAGGTCAGCCAGTCAGCTCGACTACTACTCACTACATAAGCACTGGTCAAACCTGCGAAAGTCATCGTCATACTAATCATCCCAAACCAGAGCATCATTTTTTTTGCTCGAGCATTCTTTTCTACTGCTGTTTTTTCCATTTTAAGCGATCATTTTATCAATAACATATATAATTTGTACCAGTGTGATATAGCCTACACTAGAAAACATCAATTTTCTTGCTGCTTCATTTGTTTTCTCAATCATCAATTGGAGTGCAAAATAGAGCATAATTAGACCCAGAATTCCAACTACGACCGCTCCAATACTACTTAAATTGAAACTACCCGTATGGGCAGTCGCTGGAAGCAAAGAGATTACAAGCATCCAAAGGGTATAAAACACAATTTGAAAAGCAGTAGCATTGTCTGGATGTCCAGAGGGAAGCATCTTAAAGCCTGCGCGTTTATAATCATCATCTAGCATCCATCCAATAGCCCAAAAGTGAGGGAATTGCCAAAAAAATTGTATCATAAACAATACCCCAGGTTCGATTCCAAAATGATTTGAATAGGCAACCCATCCAAGCATAAAGGGGATGGCCCCGGGAAAAGCCCCTACAAAAACTGCCAAAGGAGTTCTTGTCTTGAGTGGCGTATACACACAAACATATAAGAAGATTGAAATTCCGCCAAACAAGGCTGTACGCGTGTTGATGGTATACAAAACCAATAAGCCCAAAACGGTTAGAATAAGAGCAATCGACATAGCGGACTGAACCGACATTCTCCCTGAAGGCAATGGCCTGTTTTCGGTTCGATCCATCAATGCATCGAGGTCTTTTTCTAAGACTTGATTGAACGCATTCGATGCACCTACCATAAAATATCCACCAAAGGCTAAGAGAATAACATCGATAAGAACAGGAGTATCGGCAGCTAAAAAATAACCTGCTACAGAAGAAAAAACGACGCTTACCGCTAGGCGCACTTTTGTCAACTGCTTAAAGTCGTCCATGAAGAGCGAAAAAGCAGACTCTTTTGGGGTTTGTAAACGAATTTTTTCTACATCCATAATCTTGGGCAAAGATAATGTACAATCCCCTATTTACCATAGAAACGGAAACCTAAATTATTAGGCACAAAAAAGCCCGAAGTTTCCTTCGGGCTTTGGTAAACAAAGGGCGTTGTTTTAGTTTAATCTAAATATAATTGAAATANTGAAAGGAACACGTACCGNACGCCCTCTTTGTTTTCCGGGTATCATTTTTGGAAGTTTGTTAATGATACGAATTGCTTCTTTTTCTAAATTTCTATCCAGTGACTTTAGTACTTCTATATTCGTAATACTTCCGTCCCTTTCAATCACAAAACGCATATACACCTTCCCTTGGATTCCCATCTACTGTGCAATTTCAGGATATCGAACAGTTTTATTGATGTGTGCAAAAATCATTTTTTGAAAACATTCTTTTTGTTCGGACTTTGTTACATCTTCGCAACCAGGGAAAATTGGCACCTCTTCGATGATAGCAAAAGGAACGTCTACATCGTCAAAATCGTCTTCTACTTCAATCTCAACAATCTCTTCTTGATCTGTTTCAGTAGATTCTATCACCGTTTCTTCAACCTCTTCTTCTTCCTCAACAATCTCAATTACTTCAGGAGCTGGTGGCGATGGTGGAGGCGGTGGTGGTGTTTTCAGTTGTTCAGTGATTGGCACTTCTTCGTCGTCTTCGTCATCAATGTTGAGCGCTTGGTAGTCGAAAACTGATTTCTCATACGTCTTCCATTCGATGGATTGCCAGGTGAAGAAAAGAACGAAGGTGAGGCCAATTGCGAAATAAAGGCTGCTGTCTTTGGTTAAGTCTGCTTTTGGGTTTTTTTTTGAGTTTCATGATGCAGGGATTTAGGTGATATACTACTAATCAAACAGCTACCATGCCATGAGATGCCGAACACTAAAAACAAAAAGCCCGAAGTTTCCTTCGGGCTTTGGTAAACAACTGGTGTTGTTTTAGTTTAATCTAAATGTAATTGGAATACTGAAAGGAACACGTACCGGACGCCCTCTTTGTTTTCCAGGTATCATTTTTGGAAGCTTCGAAATGATTCGAGCAGCTTCTTTTTCTAAGTTTTTATCGGGACCACGCATTCTTACGTTCGTAATGTTCCCATCTTTTGAAATGATAAAATTCACATAAACTCTTCCTTGAATTCCCATCTCTTGAGCAATTTCAGGGTAACGGAAATTTTTACGGATGTGCTTATTCATCTTATCTTGAAAACACGCTCTTCTTTCTGATTTGGCTACACGCTCACAACCAG
>JGI20156J14371_10004435_pt1 | contig 10133 bp, 8 predicted proteins | sample COG_06_FD_14371 | JGI IMG/M metagenome (IMG submission 14371) | reverse complement strand
ATATTTACCTTTTCAGTTCTCCAATTCAAAGAGGCGCTCCCTCTAAAGTTTTTAGGAACTCCAGTATTTGCAACTATAGAACCGTTGAAGCCATCTAAAGTATTTTTCTTTAAAATGATATTCAAAATCCCAGCAGTTCCAGCTGCATCGTATCGAGCTGATGGAGAAGTTACAACTTCAACTTTTTCTATAGATTCTGCCGGAATTTGACGTAAACCTTCTGGACCAGAGAGTCCTACAAGCCCAGACGGCTTTCCATTTATTAATATACGAACATTGTCATTACCTCGAAGAGAAACAACTCCCTCAACATTTACAGAGACAGAGGGTACATTATCTAACACATCGGATACACTTCCACCACGAACTGTGATGTCTTTCCCAACATTATATATACGTTTATCTAGTCTAATTTCGACAGTAGTTAACTCACCAACCAATTCAACTTCATCAAGACTAGAAGCTTCTATTTGTAGGTTAATAGTGCCTAAATCTGTGTTTGATCGAATCATAACTCCTTTTTGAGTTATTGTTTTAAACGAAATATATTCTGTACTGATGTTATATTTACCTGGAAAAACTTCAATTGAAAATTTCCCATCTTCGGTAGTTATACCTCCTTGGAGCATTTCTGGACGAAGTTCATTTCTAAAAGTGATGGTTGCGTACTCAAGCGGTTGCTGAGTTTCTCGGTCAACAACGGTTCCTGTTACTGTAAGCTTTTGAAAACTTTGAGGGCGTTGTGAAAAAATTATGGTACTCGATAAGAGACAAAAACTCAGAATAGTGAGTTTAGAAAAATAAAATAATGGTTTCATTAAAAGATTTTAATTTTGGACTATAAATAATTAGTATGGTTTAATGAGATTTTAGAAACCTTATTAAATTATCCATTTGACGTCCAATGACTGCATTTGTTACAGATTTAATGATAGGTCTTTGTATTAGTTTTGGATTTTCAATCAAAACGGCTATTAACTGACTGTCTGTCATTTTTTTATCTTTAAAATTCTCTTTCCAAATCGACTCGTTTTTACGCACCAATTCCATAGGGTTAATTTTCAATAATTGAATAAGGTCCTTTAATTCAGAAATTGATAGTGGAGTCTTCAAATACTCAACAATTTCAATATCAAATCCTTTAATTTGTATGTATTCTAATGCTTCTCTTGATTTACGACAGCGGTTGTTGTGGTATATAGTCAGTTTCATTTTTTGCTCTTATTGTTTAATATAGGTACCTAATTCCTTATTTAATTGTTCTGGGCTTTGAAAATGTATGGAATGGATTCCGAATTTTCTGGCTGCTTCAATGTTTCTTAAATTATCATCTATAAAAAGAGATTCTCCAGCTTTAAGATTAAATTTACTCAACGTAAGTTCATATATTTCTGGGAAGGGTTTTCTGGTTTTTTCCTCTCCAGAGACAAGAATACCTTCGAACCATTGTAGAAAACTGAATTTTGCAATTGCCTTAGGGAAGGTTTCATGACTCCAGTTTGTTAAGGCAACTACTTTGTAATTAGGATCATCTGATAATTCTTTAAGGATATCAACAGTTCCTTGAATTTGATCCCCAAGCATATCGTCCCAACGCCCATAAAACATTCGAATTTCTTTTTCATATTCAGGAAATAATGCTACGCGCTCTTCAGTGGCTTTTGCCATAGGGTATCCTGCATCTTGGTTTTCATTCCAATCCTGAGTGCAAATTTTAGTATAAAAGTGGATCATCTTTTCAGAATCATTATTAAATACATCTTTATACACTTTGTCCGGGTTCCAATCTATTAGAACACCACCCAGATCAAAAATTACATTTTTAATATTCAGATTTGGTTTCATGTTTTATTTTAAGATTTATATTTAGTCGTTTTGCCCCATCATCATCAGGTAGGCTTTTAAAAACGGATCTATGCCACCATTAAGGACTTCATCAACATTACCCGTTTCATGTTGTGTTCGCACGTCTTTGGCTAATTTATAGGGGTGTAACACATAATTACGTATTTGAGATCCCCATTCTATTTTCTTTTTAGAAGCTTCAATTTCCTGTCTAGCCGAAAGTTTTTTTTGGAGCTCAATTTCATACAATTGAGATTTCAAGAGCTGCATAGCTTTTGATTTATTGTCAAGTTGAGATCGTGTTTCAGAGTTTTCAACTACAATTCCAGAAGGTTCGTGGCTTAAACGAACTGCTGTTTCAACTTTATTTACATTTTGTCCTCCAGCACCACTAGATCTCATGGTTTCCCATGAAATATGAGCAGGGTTGATTTTTATTTCAATACTTTCATCAACCAAAGGGTATACGTATACAGAAGCAAATGAGGTATGTCTTTTTGCATTACTATCAAAGGGTGAAATTCGCACCAATCGATGAACTCCATTTTCACCTTTTAACCATCCAAAAGCAAAATCACCTTCAATTTCTAGGGTTACAGTTTTGATTCCAACAACATCGCCTGCCTGATGATTTAATTCTTTAATTTTGAATCCTTGTTTTTCTGACCACATTAAATACATCCGCATCAGCATCTCTGCCCAATCGCAACTTTCTGTACCACCCGCACCAGCAGTTATTTGAATAACAGCACTCAAAGAATCTCCTTCATCAGAAAGCATGTTTCGGAATTCAACATCTTCGAGATCACTCAAGATTGTTTCGTAATGAGTCATAACTTCCTTTTCAGAAACATCATCCGTCTTAAAAAAATCAAGGAGTACTTCGAGGTCTTCGTTTTTTTGAATTAAGTTGTCGTAATCGCTAACCCACTTTTTAAGAGTCCGAAGTGTTTTCATATGGGCTTCAGCCTTAGCAGGGTTGTTCCAGAAGTCAGGATCAAGAGTAACTTCTTCTTGGTTACGTATTTCTATATGTTTGGCATCAACGTCAAAGATATCTTCTTAATGCACCAAGGCGCTCCAAAAGACTTTTCTGTTGATCTGTAGTTAACATATTTATTTTTATGTAAAAGTATAATTAAACTCCAATTTACTCTTTTATTAGCATTATTTTTTTAGCTTAGATTCAAAACTTTTTAAGATGAAAACTATTTTTAAATATTCCCTAATCTTATTGATTACTTGTTCTTTTACGACGCAAGCTCAGCGCTCTAAAAGTAAGACAGTTAATTCAAAACAAACCAAGCAAAATATTTTGGATGCGCAAGCGGATGCATATCAAGGTTTTTTTGATTTTTACTACGAAAGTAATTCAGGTAAAGTTTTTTTAAAGGTTAATAAAAAAACTCAAATTGACACCGAATTTTTATATGTCAATAGTCTTAGTGCAGGAATCGGTAGCAATGATATTGGCTTAGACCGAGGTCAACTAGGTGATGAACGCGTAGTGTATTTTAGTAAAGCAGGAAAAAAATTATTATTAATTCAGCCTAATTTAAAGTATCGAGCCTCAACACAGAATGCATTAGAGAAACAATCTGTTAAAGAAGCTTTTGCCGAATCTGTTTTATTTGGTTTTCCTATAGAAGAGTCTCACCTTAATCATTATTTGATTGAACTAACCCCTTTTTTAATGCAAGACACGCATGGTGTAGCTCAACGTTTAAAACGATCAAAACAAGGTAGTTTTAAATTAGACAAAACGCGTTCTGCTATTTCACTAGAAAGAACCAAAGCATTTCCTAAAAACATTGAATTTGATGTTCTTTTGACTTTTGGAGGACAAGCTGAAGGAGGTTGGATCCGCTCCGTTACTCCTTCTCCAAATAGCATAAGTGTTAAGCAACATCATTCTTTTATTGCCTTACCTGAAATTGCTTTTACACCAAGAAAATTTGATCCTAGAAGTGGTGCAATTCCTTTTTCTTACTATGATTATTCTACCCCGGTAGAAACTGCTACACGTAAAGTATTTGCTCTGCGTCATCGTTTAGAAAAAATAGACCCTAATGCTGCCCAAAGTAGAGCAAAAGAGCCAATTATATATTATTTAGACAACGGAACCCCAGAACCGGTTCGCTCAGCACTACTTGAAGGTGGTAGCTGGTGGAATCAGGCCTTTGAAGCAGCTGGATTTATAGATGCCTTTCAAATAAAAATGTTGCCAGATGATGCAGACCCTCTGGATGTTCGATATAATGTCATTCAATGGGTACATAGATCAACTCGAGGTTGGAGTTATGGTTCTAGCGTAGTTGACCCTCGATCAGGTGAAATACTTAAAGGCCATGTTAGCTTAGGAAGTTTACGAATTCGTCAAGATTTTATGATTGCTCAAGGATTAACAAAAGATCCTTATGCTAATGACATTATGGATGAGTCTAAAATGTCTGCTTTAGCAATTGCAAGAATTCGACAGCTTTCTGCTCACGAAATAGGTCATACTCTTGGTTTTGCACATAATTTTGCTGCAAGCACAAATCAAAGAGCCTCGGTAATGGATTATCCTCATCCAACCCTTGATATTGTAGATGGAGAAATCTCTTTTGAAAATGCATATGCAGTAGGAATAGGAGTTTGGGACAAAACATCTGTTCGCTACTCATATAGTGATTTTCCAGAGAATACAAACGAATCTGCTGCACTCAATAATATTTTAGAAGAAAGTATACTCAAGGGAAATCGATTTATATCTGATCAAGATGCTCGCCCAATTGGCGGTGCTCATCCTTATGCTCATTTGTGGGACAACGGTTCAAGTGCAATCGAAGAATACGAACACCTTCTTAAAGTACGATCCATTGCTTTAAATAATTTTTCAGAGGATCAACTCAGAAAAGGAGAGCCCTATTCTATGCTTAATGATCGTTTAGTTCCAATGTATTTTCTTCATCGTTATCAAGCAGAAGCAATTGTAAAATTAATTGGCGGGGTTGATTATTCATATGGAGTCAAAGGCCCTATCGCTTTTGAAATAAAGGTGGTTGATAATCTCACACAACGAGCGGCTCTAAAAGCTATGATAAACTCATTAGCTCCAGAAACATTAGCAATTCCAAAACAATTATTAAAACAACTTCCCCCTACGGCCTATGGCTACGGATCTAGCCGTGAAAGTTTTGGGTCTCAAACTGGAAGAGTTTTTGATGTTTTGGGAGCTCCATCTTCTTTAGGAAAAGGAATTATTCAGATGATCCTCCATCCACAACGTATTTCACGATTGATCCAGCAAAATGTTTTGGATTCAAATCAATTGTCTTTTGATCAATTAGCTAATCAACTAACCCAAGTGATTTTTAAAAATAAACATAAGGATTCCTATTTTAAAGCAATTCAAGTACAGCTCAAAGAAGTTTATTTGAACGCCTTATTTGATCTTCATGCGAATGCTAAAACAACAGCATCTGTCAAAGCAATTAGTTTTAGTATAATTGAGGAAATCGAAACAATAATAAAGAATAATAAATCAATGCTTAATGGTTCATATTATTTAAATAAAATCAATCGATTTGTAGATAATCCTGAGGCTTATGAAGTTTTACAAACTCCTGTTCTTCCTGATGGATCACCAATAGGTATGGATACTTTTTGTAGCCAACCTAGTTTTCAGTTACAATAATAATTTAACTCTATATCTTAAGAAATCTTGGAAGTAAATTTAATAAGCGATACCATTACCTTGCCTTCTCCAGGTATGTTAGATGCTATGAAAAACGCAAAAGTTGGAGATGATGTTTTTAAAGAAGACCCTTCGGTTAATTTACTAGAAGAAAAAGTAGCTCATTTATTTGGAAAAGAAGCTGCATTGTTTTTCCCTTCAGGGACAATGGCAAATCAAACGGCCATTAAACTTCATACAAACCCTGGGGAACAATTAATTTGTGATCATTATGCGCATGTTTTTAATTATGAAGGAGGTGGAGTTAGTTTCAATAGTGGCGTTTCCTGTGCTTTAATTGAAGGTGAAAGAGGACGAATTACCGCTTCTCAAGTTGCTTCAAAAATTAACCCACCAGATTTTTATCATTCTCCTTTGTCAACCTTAGTATGCATAGAAAACACAACGAATAAAGGGGGAGGAGCATTTTATGATCTCAAAGAACTTGAAAAGATTCGTTTGGTTTGTGATGAACATAATTTGGGGTTTCATTTAGACGGAGCAAGAATATGGAATGCTTTAGTTGCTTCTGGTCAAGATCCCAAAAGCTATGGAAATCTTTTTGACACCCTTTCGGTTTGCTTCAGTAAAGGCTTGGGAGCACCAGTTGGTTCTGCGCTTATTGGAAGTAAAAAAGACATAAGTAATGCACTAAGAATTCGTAAAGTACTAGGGGGTGGAATGCGTCAAGCAGGTTTTTTAGCAGCTGCAGCATCTTATGCAATAGATAATCATTGGGATTCTTTAACTGAAGATCACAGAAAAGCAAAAGAGTTAAAAGATGTTTTAGACACCTTATCTTTTATAAGAAAAGTTGAACCCGTAGACACCAACATTGTCATTTTTACTTTGTCTGATGGAGTAGATGAATCTAATTTCAACAAAACTTGAAGAAAAAAAGATTCGTTTTATTTCAATGGGACAAGGAAAATTAAGATTGGTAACCCATCGAGATTATTCTCAAGCTCAACACGAATATGTATTTGACATATTGAAAACCCTTAAATTTTAATTTTGAAAAGATTTACTTGAAATTATTCAAGTAGAAGTTCCCTAATACTGATTTTTGGTGTTATTTTCGCCCAATCTTGTGAAACAAAAATGAAGACATTGCCTATGAAAGATCTAGTCCCTCCTAAAGCCGATCAAAGGCCTTATCAACATAAAATTCATAACGATATTAGAGTAGATGAATATTTCTGGTTAAAAGAGAAAGCAAACCCAGAAGTAATCGATTATTTGGAAAGAGAAAACGATTATTATTTAAAGTCTACAGCACATACAATTGACTTTCAAGAGGACCTATTTGAAGAAATGAAAGCCAGAATAAAAGAAGATGATAGTTCTGTGCCTTATTTTTACAATGGGTATTGGTACATAAGTCGTTTTGAGAGTGGGAAAGAATACCCTATATATATCCGAAAAAAAGCATCATTGGATGCCGAAGAAGAAGTTATATTCGATTGTAATGAAATGGCTGAAGGGCACCAATACTTTCGTTTAGTTGGAATCACAATTAGCCCGGACAATACTAAAGCGGCATTTTCAATTGACACCATTTCTAGAAGACTTTACACGACAAAGGTTAAAAATTTAATCACCGGTAAATACCTTTCTACTTCGATCAAAAACACAACTGGAGGGGTTGTTTGGGCAAGAGATAATAAAACATTATTCTACACGAAAAAAGACACAGAAACCTTGCGCTCTCAGGCGATCTTCAAGCATAATATAATTTCTAATCAAAGCGAACTAGTTTACGAAGAAAAAGATGATACTTTTTCTGTTTACGTAATGGATTCAAAGTCTGAAGATTATATTTTTATATCATCTTACAGTTCACTCACAACAGAATTTCAGTACATAAAGTCGAATGAGCCTTCTGATAAGTTTAAATACATTCAAAAAAGACAACGCGGTTTAGAATATAGTATTTCACATTTTGGAGATTATTTCTATATTTTCACTAATGCAGATGATGCTTTGAATTATAAAATAATGCGAACTCCTGTTTCGAGTACAGAACGCTCAAATTGGGTGGATTTTGTTCCTCACAGGCCTTCCGTTCTTTTAGAAGACTTGGATATTTTCAGGGACTATATGGTTTTAACTGAAAGAGAAAATGGTCTTTCAAGGATTAGAATTCAGTCTTGGGACGGCTCAAAAAATGCATATTTACCAATTTTAGGTGAAACTTACACCCTGTATACTTCTACCAATTTGGACTTCAACACTTCTAAATTAAGATATGCTTTTAATTCATTGACTAATCCTTCATCTGTTTTGGAATATGATATGGAAACCGGTGATATAATTACATTAAAAGAACAAGAAGTTTTAGGCAGTTTTGATAAAAGCGATTATATTTCTAAACGTTTGTGGGCTAGCGCTTCAGATGGTGTTAAAGTTCCAATATCTATTGTTCGTCACAAAGACACACAACTCAATTCAGAAACTCCAATCCTTCAATATGCATATGGATCTTATGGATCCACAATTGATCCAAACTTTTCAACAACTCGATTGAGTTTGTTGAATAGAGGCTTTGCTTTTGCAATAGCTCACGTTCGTGGTGGAGAATATATGGGACGAAATTGGTATGAAGATGGTAAGCTTTTTAATAAAAAAAACACCTTTTCAGACTTCATAAGTTGTTCTAAGTTCTTGATTGAACAAGGATATACATCTTCAGATCACCTCTATGCATATGGAGGTTCTGCTGGTGGATTATTGATGGGGGTTGTTTTGAATGATGCTCCAGAGATTTATAATGGTATTATTTCAGCTGTTCCCTTTGTAGATGTAATGACTACCATGCTCGACGAAACTATTCCTCTCACTACATCTGAATATGATGAATGGGGAAATCCAAATGATAAGGTTTACTATTCGTATATGAAATCTTATTCCCCTTATGATAATGTAAAAGCTCAAGATTATCCTAATCTTTTGGTTACTTCTGGACTTCATGATTCTCAGGTTCAATATTGGGAGCCTGCTAAATGGGTTGCTAGGCTAAGGGAGTTGAAAACAAACAAAAAACAGCTGTATTTAAATACCGACATGGAGGCTGGTCATGGCGGTGCTTCTGGGAGGTTTGATGCACTAAAAGAAACTGCTAAAAAATATTCATTTTTACTAGAGTTAGAAAATCATAAGAAGTGATATTTTTTATTTAAATTTGTTTTTTTTACTCAAAGTCCCCATATGAAAAGCAAGATCTTATCTTCAAATAGTATCCTTAGCCTTATTGGCAATACCCCTTTGATTAGGTTAAATAAAATGACAAAAAGTTTCCCTGGAAATTATTATGCTAAATGGGAGGCTTCAAATCCAGGGCATTCTAATAAAGATAGAATAGCTTTATTCATTATAGAAGAGGCAGAAAGAAAAGGTATGCTTCATAAAGATAGTGTTATTATAGAAACTACTTCTGGTAACACTGGTTTTAGTTTGGCTATGGTTTCTTTGATTAAAGGATATAAGTGTATTTTGGCAGTTAGTTCAAAATCATCAACTGATAAAATAGATATGCTGCGAGTAATGGGGGCAAAAGTATTTGTTTGCCCTGCAAACGTTAAACCAGATGATCCGCGATCATACTACCAAGTTGCAAAGCGTTTGCATAAAGAAACAGCAAATTCGATCTATATAAACCAGTATTTTAATAAATTGAACTCTCAAGCACATTATGAAACAACAGGTCCAGAAATTTGGGAGCAATCCAATGCAGAAATAACACATCTAGTTGCATGTAGTGGAACTGGGGGAACAATATCAGGATGTGGTCGCTTTTTGAAAGAAAAAAATCCTAATATTAAAATTATTGGTGTTGATGCATTTGGTTCAGTATTAAAGAAATTTCATGAAACCCAAGAATTGGATGTAAACGAAATATATCCTTATCGTATTGAAGGTTTGGGTAAAAATATTATTCCTTCGTCTACTGATTTTGCAGTTATTGATTACTTTGAAAAAGTTTCAGATGAAGAAAGTGCCCATACTGCAAGAAAAATTAGCTTAAAGGAAGGTATATTTGCAGGGTATACTAGTGGAGCAGCTCTTCAAGCTGTAATACAGCTACAACAAACAGGTGTTTTTAACGAAAATAGTAATGTGGTAATTATTTTTCCTGACCATGGTTCAAGATACATGAGTAAAATATATAGTGATAAGTGGATGCGGGATCAAGGTTTTTTTGACAATAGTCATATCCAAGACTCCAAAAAAGTTGAATATATTCAATAACTATATTTATACATATTAAAATGGTAAATGATTTATTTGATAGAATACTATTAAACAAAGGCCCTCTCGGTAAGTGGGCTTCTGTAGCAGAAGGTTATTTTGTGTTTCCAAAGCTAGAAGGCCCTATTTCTAATAGAATGAAATTCCAAGGAAAAGAAGTAATAACCTGGAGTGTAAATGATTATTTGGGACTTGCTAATCATCCTGAGGTTCGTAAGGTAGATACAGAAGCGGCAAAGGAGTTTGGTTCAGCACACCCTATGGGTGCAAGAATGATGTCAGGTCATACAGACTTACATGAAAAATTAGAGCAAGAATTAGC
>JGI20156J14371_10004434_pt1 | contig 10138 bp, 6 predicted proteins | sample COG_06_FD_14371 | JGI IMG/M metagenome (IMG submission 14371) | reverse complement strand
TAAGAAGCGGAAAGGACCCAAAGAAAATAAATCCTCTAGTTCCTGTAGATTTAGTTATCGATCACTCCTTGCAAGTCGATTATTACGGCAAAGCAGACTCATTGCAAAAAAATGTTAGTAAAGAATATGAGCGTAATTTTGAGCGTTATCAGTTTTTAAAATGGGCGCAAGAATCTTTTGATAATTTCCGCGTGGTTCCTCCAGGAACNGGTATTTGTCACCAGGTTAACATTGAAAAGTTGGCATCTGTAATCTCCTCTAAAAAACAAAATAATACTGATCTTACTTTTTTTGATACTGTCGTTGGCACAGATAGTCACACTACCATGGTTAATGCTCTTGGTGTTTTAGGATGGGGTGTCGGAGGTATTGAAGCAGAGGCAGCAATGTTAGGGCAGCCGATTTCTATGCTCATTCCCGAGGTTGTTGGTTTTAAATTAAGCGGTGAATTGCAAGAAGGCTTAACGGCAACAGATCTGGTTTTAAACATCACGCAAATTTTGCGCGAATATGGCGTTGTTGGCAAATTTGTTGAATTTTTTGGGCCAGGCTTAAAGAATCTTTCTTTAGCTGATAGGGCGACCATATCAAACATGGCGCCAGAATATGGTGCAACTTGTGGCATATTTCCAATTGATGAGATTACTCTAGATTACCTTCGCTTAACCGCTAGAGATGATCATCAGATTGATTTAGTAAAGTATTATGCAAAAGCTCAAGGCGTCTTTGTTGATGATTATGACTTTGAGCCAAGTTTTTCAAGGGTAGTAGAGCTTGATATTTCAAAAATAAAACCAAGCTTAGCAGGCCCAAAGAGACCTCAAGACAGATCTGACCTTTCTGATATTCCCAAATCTTTTTCTATGATTGAGGACTTCCAAGATAATCTGGAAGATAAAAATGACTCTAAGTTAAAAAGCGGAGATATTGTTATAGCCGCTATTACATCTTGTACAAATACTTCAAATCCGACTGTTTTAATCGCTGCTGCTTTAGTTGCAAAAAAAGCTGTTGAGCTGGGTTTGGTTATAAAAAGCCACGTTAAAACATCGTTCGCGCCAGGGTCGCAGGTTGTAAGTGAGTATCTATCTAATTCTGGTTTGCAAAAATATTTGGACCAGCTTGGTTTTAATGTCATTGGCTTTGGATGCACGACATGCATTGGCAATTCGGGTCCGTTAAAAACAGAAATCGAGCAAGAAATTCGCCAAAATAATATAGTTGTTGGCTCGGTTTTATCTGGCAATAGAAATTTTGAGGGCAGGGTTCATCAGCTAGTGAAGGCAAATTATTTAGCTTCTCCTCCTTTGGTTATGGCATACGCTTTAGCTGGTAATTTAAAGATAAATATTTCTAAAGATCCAATTGCTAAAGATAAAAATGGTAAAGATGTCTATCTTAAAGATCTTTGGCCAAAGATGTCGCAGATAAAAGAAATTACCAATAATTTTGTTACTGCAGATATATTCTCTCGGAAATATGCAGAGCTATTTAGTGGTGACGAAAGTTGGAAAAAAATAAATATAACGAAGTCTGATACTTATGAATGGGATCAAGATAGTAGCTACATCAGATTGCCAAATTTCTTTGATAAAATAGATGACAACATCGCAACAGATATAAAGTCTGCTAGAATAATAGCTCTTCTTGGTGATTCAGTTACCACTGATCACATATCTCCTGCCGGAAATATTGCTAATGATTCGGCTGCTGCTAATTATTTAGAAGATAAAGGAATAGAAAAATCAAACTTTAATTCCTATGGCTCAAGAAGGGGTAATCATGAAGTTATGATGAGAGGAACATTTGCTAATATTAGAATTAAAAACCTATTGCTCAAAAGTAAAAAAGAAGGCGGTTATTCAAGAGATATTAATGGAAATGAGGTTTATTTTTATAACGCTGCAATGTCTTATAAATCAGCTTCTATACCACTGGTTGTTTTTGCCGGCAAGGAATATGGCACCGGATCATCGCGTGATTGGGCAGCTAAGGGAACTAAGCTACTAGGTATAAAAGCGGTAATAGCTGAGAGTTTCGAAAGGATTCATAGATCAAATCTTATTGGTATGGGCGTTTTGCCTTTGTGTTTCAAGGAAAGTATGTCCTTTGATAAGCTTGGTATTACCGGAAATGAAGTTATTGATATATTAGATATAGGTTCTAACATCGCGGCGAAGAAAGATGTAAGGTGTGTAATAACTAGAGAAGATGGCTCTAGTCAAGAAATTACCCTTACATGCAGACTTGATACTAGTAATGAAGTTGAATATTTCAAATCAGGAGGCATATTGCAGTATGTCCTAAACAATTCTATCAATTAATATTAATGAAAGTCAGAGTAATTACAGCAAATATAGATGAAAGCAAAGCTTTGAATGACTATGTCCAGGAGTCTATGACTAGTTCTGTGACTAAATATTTTGGCAATGCTATTGATTCAGAAGTTCACTTTAAGAAAGAGGGTAAAGATTTTTTGTGTACAATCATAGTCAACGAAGGCGTTAGAGGTGGTGGCATAGACATTAAAGGGGATCATCAATCTCATGATATTTATATAGCCTTCAATGAGGCTCGTGACAAGGTTCAAACTCAGCTGCGTCGTTATAAAAGAAAAATAACAGATCATCATGCTGGATAATTTATTAATTAATTTAGGGTTTTAAGGGGGTATTTGTAGTTGGAAATAGCAGTTAACGGTCGCTCAAATCTTGAGATGGCTATGCGATCTTTGAGAAAAAAAGCTCAAAGAGAAGGTCTTATCAAGGAAGCAAGAAGGAGGCAAGCTTATGAAAAGCCTTCAGAAAGAAAAAAGAGAGTAAAAAAAGAAAATATCGCAAGAAGGAGAAGGGTTAGGAGGGGAGAAATTTTTTAACCCACTTTAGCTACATTATTATGTAGGTGCTGTTGATAAGTGTTTTTACATCAATCAATATTTTGTTAAAAGTTATCAAAGTTAGGATTGCTTCAATAACTGTTAATAGCACCTATGATATTTTGTAAATAAAATCCTTCCCACTAGTTTTACTGCTTTTGATATTTACTTTAGAGGTATAATATTATGGATGTAAGCTTGTTTAAGAAACATTCTAACAGAGAAAGTTAGTTAGTTTGTAAAAATTGCATTAACGCTACGAGCTAATAACCAAATAACAGTTATAGCTTCTTTTATTTATCAATTCAATTGGCCAAGGTTTGTATAATGCCAAAAACTTCTATTAAGAAAAATAATTTAAGCGCCAAAGATAAATCTCTGATTTTATTTATAATCGTCCTATTGATTGTAATTTGGTCATCCATTTCGTTTTTTTCTTATGTTGCCGATCTTTCTAAGAGCAGTAGTGTTAATCTTAATAAGATTGTAGACTCAGATCATAATAGCTGGATTAACTTGCCTAAATCTCTAGAAAAGTCTGATCTAAAAAATCGCGTTATAATTTTAAAATTTTGGAATTATTCATGCGCCTCGTGTATTCAGAGTATTTCTAATCTTAAAAAGATCAAAGAAGATTATGGCAACGGAGTTGCTGTTTTAGCTATCCACTCTTCTATTTTTGAGCATGAAAATAGTCTTAATTCTATTAAAAAAGCAGTTTCTCGCTACAATGTAGATTTTCCAGTTCTAGCAGATATTAATGGGGCAGCATATAGGGAATTCGCAGTTAAATCTTTGCCGACCTATATATTGATTGACCCTTTGGGTAAAATATATAGTCGATATGAAAACTCTTCTGACATTGATAAATTAACAAAAGATATATCAAAGCTAGTTTTAAAATACCGTTTTCGTTTAAATAAAAATGAAATACCATTATCTTTAAAAAAAGACCGACTTATAAAAACCATACTAAATTCCCCTAATAGACTTGCCTACACTGTTAATTTTTCAACTAATTCCGAGGTTAGGCCAGCATTATTTATATCAGATAGCGGTAATAATAGCATAGTTGCAACTTCTTTAGATGGTAAAATACTATATAAAGTTGGCGGTAACAAGTCCGGCTATGTTGATGGCGGTTTTGAATCAGCTTTATTTAACAATCCACAAGGAATGGTATTTAACTTTAATAAATTATATGTCGCTGATTCTGGAAATAATGCTATCAGGGTTTTAGATTTTGAGTCAAAATCTGTTGCTACAATTGTTGGATCTGGCGACCTAGGCGGTGTTATAGAAAATTCAATAATGCCCGTTGCCAATATACAGCTTAATAATCCGTTGGATATAGAATTTTATCCAGATAATAATAATTTATTAATCGCTAATTCTGGTTCTAATCAAATATTAACCTATAGCTTTAGGGATAAATCAGTAAAAGCCTTTGTTGGCAATGGTAAATCTGGGTTAAGGGATGGTAAAAGCCCTTTATTGGCAAATACTTCTGATTTATATTCTTATCAAGATGAGGTTTATTTTATTGACTCCAGAACTTCCTCGCTGCGCAAGGTCAATAAAGATGGAGAAGTGAAGACTCTTGTTGGCAAGGGTCTTAATATCTTTGGTCATAAAAATGGAGATCCCAATCAAGCTTTAATGCAAAATCCGACTTCATTAACCGTTGATGATACTGGGGCATATATTGTTGATAGCTTTAATAAGGTTATTAGGCGCTATGACTTCGGTACAAAGAAATTATCAGATTATAAATCATTTAAAAACAAAGTAGATAATAATATAAATTTTGATGAACCTTCTTCCATTGTTAGTATTGCAGATCGTTTTTACATTAGTGACTCAAACAATAGTAGGGTTGTATCCATCAATAGAACTGACTACAAAACAGCCTTACTGGATATAATGCCAGCACAAGAAATTAAAAAAGGAAATTTGGTAGAGTTTGTAACTAATAGTACAATAATAAAAGATGTTACACTTCCTAAAAATAAAAAAATTAAAGTATTAATAAATCCAAAAGCAGGGTGGAAAATAAATAGCCTAGGGCCAAGTTATCTAAATCTGCTAGTGATGGAAAGTGAAGAAGAAGCAAGGCTCATAAAGTCTTTTGACTGGAATGATGTTAAAAATAATAATATAGAGTTGCCGACGCTTGCAACCGATAATAGCTATATATTACAAGGGTTTATTTATTTTTGTGAGGATAAAGAAAATTCTTTATGTTATGTTAAGGATATTCAGAGAAACTTAATTGTTGAATCCAAAAAACATAGTAACACTATCGAAATCAATTTAGAAAAATAATAACTTATTATAAATTGGCATTATATCAAATTTCACCTTTAATTAAACTTTTATACTGTATGTTTTTGGGTCTAAAATTTCAATTAAAGATAAGACTTGGTATTGTTTAACATAAAATATAAAAAATGAAAGAAATGACTGCTGATAAAAACCACGACAGTGTTAAGCAACAAGATTATGCTGCAGATTCAATAAAAGTTCTCAAAGGCTTAGAAGCTGTTAGAAAAAGACCTGGCATGTATATTGGGGACACTGATGATGGCAGTGGCTTGCATCATATGGTCTACGAAGTTCTTGATAACTCCATTGATGAGGCTCTAGCAAATCATTGTGATGAAGTATTTGTTAGTATTAATCAAGATGGATCAGTCACTGTAAGGGATAATGGTCGCGGTATTCCAACTGATATTCATAAGGGAGAGGGTATTTCTGCAGCTGAGGTTATAATGACCCAGCTTCATGCTGGCGGTAAATTCGATCAAAACTCTTATAAAGTTTCTGGTGGATTGCATGGCGTTGGTGTTTCGGTTGTTAATGCCTTGTCAGATTGGCTTGAGCTTACAATTTGGCGTGATGGTAAAGAGCACTTTATAAGATTTGAGCATGGCGTAGCAAAGGCGCCTCTTGCTGTAGTTGGAGATTCGAATGGACAAAAAGGTACTCAAATATCATTTCATCCATCAGATCAAACATTTTCAAATGTTACAAAGTTTAATTTTAATACATTGGAGCAGAGATTAAAAGAACTCTCTTTCTTGAACTCGGGTGTAAAAATTATCTTAAAAGATTTGCGTCTTGATCAAGAAAAAGAGGTAACGCTTTTTTATGAAGGCGGTGTTGAAGCTTATGTAAAATTTCTTGATAAAAGCAAAAAGGCCGTGCATCAGCCAATCACAATTGTAGCAGAAGATGATGAAAGTGGAGTAAGTATGGAGGTTTCAATGCAATGGAATGATAGTTATCATGAGAATATACTATGCTTTACCAATAATATTAGGCAAAGAGATGGTGGCACCCATCTAGCTGGATTAAGATCAGCCTTAACCAGGACCGTTAATAACTACGCTTCCGATAATAAGCTATTTAGAAAAGAAAAATTGGTATTAACAGGCGATGATATTAGGGAAGGGTTAACCTCAGTATTGTCAGTGAAGGTTCCTGATCCAAAATTTTCTTCTCAAACCAAGGATAAGCTAGTTTCTTCTGAAATAAGAGCTTATGTTGAATCTTGGGTTAATGATAAATTGGCTCAATGGTTTGAAGAGCATCCCGCCGAAACAAAAATTATTATTGGCAAGTCCCTCGAAGCTGCTCATGCAAGAGAGGCGGCCAGAAAAGCGCGAGAGCTAACAAGAAGAAAATCAGCGTTAGAGGTATCTAACTTGCCAGGAAAACTTTCTGATTGTCAAGAAAAAGACCCTGCATTAAGTGAGATATTTATTGTTGAAGGTAATTCTGCTGGAGGCTCAGCTAAGTCAGGAAGAAATCGCAAATATCAAGCTATACTACCGATTCGCGGCAAAATATTAAATGTTGAAAGGGCGCGCTTTGATAAGATGCTATCCTCAACTGAAATAGGTACCATGATTACTGCCCTTGGAACTGGAATTGGTGATAAGGATTTTGATTCCAATAAAATTCGCTATCATAAAATAATAATCATGGCCGATGCCGATGTTGATGGTTCTCACATTAGAACTTTGCTTCTGACATTCTTTTTTCGCCATATGCCTCAATTAATAGAAAATGGCTATCTTTACATAGCTCAGCCACCTCTTTATAAGGTAAAAAGGGGTTCTAGTGAGGTTTATTTAAAAGATGAACAGTCTCTTAATGGCTATATAATTGAAAACTCCTTAAAAAATTCTGTATTAAAAACATCTGCAGGCGATATTGCTGGCGATGATTTATTAAGCTTTTCAAAAAAAGTTATTAAATTTTCAAGCTTAATCGATACTATATCGCGAGTAATTCCAGTTGAAGTATCAGAGATATCAGCCTTGGCAGGAGTTTTTGATAAATCTTGGCTAGAAGATGAGTCTAGTAAAAAAACTGTTTTAGATAGGCTGTCAGCAATTTTTTCTAAAAATTATTCAACTGATTTCTTGTGGGTCAGTAGCATAACAAGCGATAATAATATAGAGATAACAAAGCAATATCGTGGCGTTAAAACATCTTATATTATAGATAAAACATATCTTGACTATCCAGAAATATCATCAATTAGAACTATAATTAACCAAATTGGATCAAGTTTTGAAGATTCGGTTGAGCTGATAAGAGGCGATGATAAAATAAGAGTCGACAAGCCAACAAAATTAGCTCAGGTAATTTTTGAATTAGGTCAAAAAGGTGTGACAGTGCAACGCTTTAAGGGTCTTGGTGAAATGAATGCTGAGCAGCTTTGGGAAACGACTCTGGATCCATCCAATAGAACATTGTTGCAAGTTAAGGTAGATCATTTTGAAGAAGCTGATGAGACTTTTTCAATCTTAATGGGTAATGTAGTTGAGCCAAGAAGAGAATTTATTCAGGAAAATGCGCTAAAAGTAGTTAATCTAGATGTGTAATATTGTTTTATATTCAAAACTAATGATTTATTGAAATTATTTTTGAGAGGGTATCCTAAAAACTGTGTAAACAACTTTTCAATTTAGCTAATATCCCCCCCCTCTAAAAATCTCTAGGAAATCTATTAGCAAAGTGGAATGTCCACACTTTTTCGGACATTAAATTTGAGCAAATTTTATAGATCTTGCTAGATCTGTGTTTTGTCTTTCAAACTCTACTGGTGGCAAGTAATTATTAGCAGAGTGGGTGTGGATTCTGTTGTAGAATACTTCAATATATTCAAATATTACATTTTTGGCCTCCTGTTGATTATTAAATTGGCAATGATTAGCTAGTTCTGATTTTAGAGTTTTGAAGAATGATTCTGCTACAGCGCTATCCCAGCAGTTACCTTTACGGCTCATGCTTTGAATAATATCATGATCTTTTAAGATTGATCGATGGCTGTTAGAGGCGTATTGACTACCTTGATCAATATGCCAGATTAAACCTCCTCTTTTTGGCTTTCTCTTCCAAATAGCCACGGTTAGAGCATCATTGACTAAACTTGGCCTTCATATTGTTGGCCATAGACCAGCCAACGATTTGCCTTGAATAAAGATCAATGACCATTGCTAGATAAAGCCAGCCTGCGTTGGTAGGAATATATGTTATATCGCCAACCCAATAAGTATCAGGCCTAGTCACATTAAATTCTCTATTGAGTAAATTAGGCGATATTGGTTTATGATGCTTTGAATCAATAGTAACGCGAAATTTACGCTTAGTTTTGCAAGATAAACCTGCTAGAGCCATTAACCTAGAGATTCGATGACGACTGATGCAAATATTCCTTTTTGTTAATTGATCAGCAATTCTACGCGCTCCATAGACATGACGACTTTTAACAAATATGTCTGTTATCACGTTGGTTAGCTCCTTATTCTCAATGCTCCGATCACTTTCAGGACGATTCAACCAATGATAATAGCCACTACGAGAAACTTTCATAAAGTGACATAAAACAGAAATTGAAAAAGCATTTCTATTTTCTTTTATCCAAGTGTACCTTACCGAGACTCCTTTGCAAAGTACGCGGCAGCCTTTTTTAATAGATCGCGCTCCTGCTTAACCATTGCCAATTCTTTCTTAAGGCGCTTATTCTCCTCAAAACAAACAGCTTTATTATTGCTCATATTTTTGTGATTAATATGATTGGAATCTGAATATTTGGCCATCCAGTTATGAAGAGTATTGTGATTAATACCCAAATCCTTAGCAGTATGAGAAATAGGCTGATCGGAATCAACAGCTAATTGAGCTGATGACACCTTGAATTCTAAAGGATATTTATTCTTATTGTTGGACATGATTCATTCTATTTTCTTTTTAAAAAACTGTCCGAAAAAAGTTAGCCACTCCATATTATCTATTTTAGATTAACAATGCCAAAAACGGAAACTTTAAACTTAACTGTGTAAACCATTTTCAAAAAACTGAAATTGTGTCACTCACAATAACTGTGTAAATTAAGAAATATCATGTCTAAATCTAATAGAAAAATATCATCATCAAATTTACCTATAGCAGCTATAAATGATTATTAAATCAGGTAAATATCTTCTTTAATTAATCAATGAGATAAAAAAATAAAATTATAATCACATATTTAAGCTTTTCTACTAGCGATGGCTTGCTTGATATTGCCAATTGCCTTTGCTGGATTAAGCCCCTTAGGACAGGTTGTGGTGCAATTCATTATTGTATGGCAACGATATAATTTAAAAGGGTCTTCGAGATTATCTAGTCTTTTTTCAGTAGCTTCATCTCTTGAGTCAGCAATCCAGCGATAAGATTGTAATAATGTTGCTGGACCAAGATACTTATCACCATTCCACCAGTAGCTAGGGCAAGATGTTGAGCAGCAGGCGCATAATATGCACTCATAAAGACCGTCAAGCCTCTCTCTTTGCTCTGGAGTTTGAAGCCTTTCTTGGTTTGGATTATCTGGCTTGGCCGATTGCATCCATGGCTCTACCGATTTATGTTGTGCATAAAATACACTTAAATCAGGAACTAAATCTTTAATCACTGGCATGTGAGGTAGTGGGTAGACTTTAACATCACCCTTGCAATCATTTATTGACTTGGTGCAAGCTAAGGTGTTAGTGCCATCTATGTTCATAGCGCAAGATCCGCAAATACCTTCGCGACAGGATCTTTTAAATGTCAATGAGCTATCATGTTCAGCTTTAATTTTAATTAGAGCGTCCAATACCATTGGTCCACAATCATTTAAATCAACTTCGAACTTATCAAGATATGGATTCTTTTTTTCAACGTCCTCCGGATCATAGCGATATATTTGAAAAGTCTTGACGGTTTTTG